>Ga0102953_1000774_pt1 | contig 21204 bp, 17 predicted proteins | sample SalPon2A_C_D2_MG_FD_78509 | JGI IMG/M metagenome (GOLD analysis project Ga0102953, IMG submission 78509) | Soil microbial communities from South San Francisco under conditions of wetland restoration - Salt Pond MetaG R2A_C_D2_MG | ecosystem: Environmental > Terrestrial > Soil > Wetlands | place... | reverse complement strand
TTACAGGCGCTTAAAAAGCTTCAAAAAAAGTTTGGTAGCAAGATCATTCCCCCGAAACCGAAGATTCAAATGGAAATTTTGTACAACCACTACGATATTTTTGGGTGGCTTTCTAAAATTTGCGGTTTGCTTGGATTTTACCTGTTGATCATCCATTTGTTACTCATTTTTAGTGAAAAAATTAAAGCCCGGAGATTTCTGCTACCGGGTACGATTCTGGTTGCTCTGGCCTTTTTCGCTTATACAGCCGGCTTGGGTCTCCGCTGGTATATTTCCGGTCATGCACCGTGGAGTAATGGCTACGAAACCATGCTTTACGTGGGCTGGGCTACTTTATTGTCAGGATTTGTATTTCTGAGGAAATCGCAGATTACGCTTGCGGTAACTACCATTTTGACTTCCCTGATTTTGATGGTCGCAGGGTTGAGTTGGATGAATCCGGAAATTACCAATTTGGTTCCTGTTCTCAAATCGTACTGGCTGATTGTGCACGTCGCTGTGATCACCGCCAGTTACGGCTTTTTGGGTGTGGCTGCTTTGCTGGGTTTTTTGAACATGATCATTATGATTTTGCGTTCGAAAAACAACCTTCGAAATGCCTCGTTTACCATCGTTGAATTGGCGATTGTCATTGAGCTGGCCATGCTTGTCGGGCTCATTTTATTAACCATTGGCGCTTTCATTGGCGGTGTTTGGGCCAACGAATCATGGGGACGCTATTGGGGCTGGGATCCCAAAGAAACATGGGCATTGGTCACCATCCTCGTCTACTCGTTTATCATTCACCTGCGGAAAGTACCAGGGCTGAATAATCATTTTGTGCTGAGTTCATTGTCATTGCTCGGTTTCAGTGCGGTGTTGATGACCTTTTTCGGAGTAAACTACTACTTGTCGGGAATGCATTCATACGGACAAGGCGATGCACCTCCTGTGCCTGATTTCGTCTACACAGCAGCAGTGGTTGCTGTAATTGTGGTGATTTTGGCCGGAATTTCAGAAAGGAAATTTGGCAGCGCGAATAAAATTGTCAAACTTGAATCAATCGAATAACCAATAAATTGGAGAGGTTCTATTGGAAGCTATTGTTGTGCAGCTTTAATAATATTTCGGGCCATGCCACGGAATATGAACAAATGAAATGGCCATGATAGTCCCCAATAGAACCGGCCCCAAACACCTTTGGGACGATAGGTTGCTGTTTGGATTAACCGGTTTTCACCATTCACTTCTTTTATCCTGAATTCCAACCATGCTTCTCCGGGTAATTTCATTTCAGCATAAAGCAGAAGCCGTTTTTTGTTTTTGTCGGCTAGTAACACACGCCAAAAATCAAGTGCATCACCATTCATGATTTCGTCTGGGCTGGTTCGCCCACGACGTAAGCCGATACCTCCAGAGAGTTTATCCATGTATCCACGAATTCGCCATAGCCAGGTGCCATAATACCAGCCGGTGTTACCACCGATCTTCCAGATGGCGTTCAAAACATTGTCAGGGTTTTTCCTAAATGCGATAGATTGTTTGTTCCAGTAGCAGCCATATTCCGGGACATCAATGTGGTCCGTATATTCCGGATCGAATTCGGTGCTGCTCAAGGCATCTTTCCAGCTCGAAAAGACCTGGTTCTGGCGTATTTTGGTAAAAGCTGCTTCAACAGCTTCCCGGTACGACATGGGGGTGATGTTCAGCAAATCGGCCAGGCTGTTGTCTTTGGCGATCACTTCGGTTTTTAAACTGTTCACCAGGTTTGCTGCCAATTTATAGGAAGTTGATGTAATAAAGAACAGCCAATAGGATGAAAGGCGCGGCGTCATGATTGGCAGGGTGAATATGGACCGCTTTAAGTGACGGATTTCTGCATATTGCAACAGCATTTCCTTGTAGGTCAGAATGTCTCTTCCGCTAATGTCGAAACTTTTGTCATAACACTGCGTATTAAACAACACGCCAATTAGAAATTTCAATACGTCGCGAATGCCGATGGGATGCGATTTGGTGAGTACCCACTGCGGCGTGGTCATGACCGGTAATTTTTCAACAATATCCCGAATGATCTCGAAGGATGCGCTTCCCGAACCAATGATAATTCCGGCATGCATTGCTGTGAAATGGTAGGAGCCCTTTTGCAGTTCTTTTTCAACATTTAACCGGGAGCGCAGATGTTTCGAGAGGTGGGTCGCATTTGAAATTCCACCTAGATAGATGACTTGTGTGACATTGCTTTTACTGACAAGGTTTCGAAAATTACGGGCGGCAATTTGCTCCAGTTCCTCAAAATCGCCTGATGGCGATGACATGGAATGTATGAGGTAATAGGCAGCATCAATTTCGGTGGGGAAATTACGATGAGTTTCTGTTTTTAGAAAGTCGATTTCGATGAACTTGATGCTGGGATGATCAACCCACGGCTCCGGAATGCGTTCCAGGTTGCGGAGACAACAGATCACTTCATGGTTTTGCTCCAGCAAAAGTGGCAGCAAACGTTTTCCAACATAGCCGGTTATTCCAGTGAGAAGTACTTTCATACCTTTAGATTTCTACCTTAATGCAATTTGATGTCACCTATTGTGCGGTTCACTTGCACGTTAAATTAGTTGCTTTAGCACTGATGTGCAAGTTCCGGGGATAAAAAAAGCGAAGTGTCAACTTCGCTTATATGGTTTAAAATGGTAAATCATCTGAATCTGTTGGTTCAGGCGGAATATCGTCCGGGGTAAACTCAGGAGGTGTTCCTCCGGGAGCCTCTGGCGTCAGTCGGTCTATTTTCCATGCATTGATGTTGTGATACCAACGCCCGTTAAATTCTCTCGATTCAACAGAAAAGGACACGTTTACATCTTCACCTGCATTCAATCCTTCGAGCAACGAAATTTTATCATTAAACAAAGTAAAACAAACTTGCTTTGGATATTGGTCATCCGTTTCAATTACAAATTCCTGTTTTTTCCACTCATTTCCTGCTTTGCTAACGCCGGAATTCACTTCTAAAATTTGATTGATTTTTCCTTTTACTTCTAAACTCATCGATACAATTTTTTTTGTTGCTCAAAAATAAGGATAAAAAAAGACCCCTGATAAAAAATTACCAGGGGTTTTTAAAAAAGTTTTCAAGAGGTTGTTTATTTTTTTGCTTTGGCGTCGTCTTTAACAATTGCCAACAATTCAACATCGAAAATCAAGGTTGAATTTGGACCGATATCTTTACCAGCACCACGTGGACCGTAAGCCAAATCACTCGGAATATAAATTCTCCATTTTGATCCTACAGGCATCATTTGCAATGCTTCTGTCCATCCCGGAATTACTTGGTTAACACCAAAAGTAGCTGGTTTACCACGTTCAACAGAGCTGTCAAATACAGTTCCGTCGAGCAATTTACCAGTGTAGTCAACTTTTACTTTATCGGTTGCTTTTGGTTTTGGACCTGTACCTTCTTTTAATACTTCATACTGAAGGCCGCTATCAGTTACTTTGATTCCGTCTTTCGCTTTATTTTTGGCCAGGAATTCTTCACCTTCTTTTTTGTTTTTTTCACCTTCTGCCTTGGCCGCTTTTTGGAAATAACCTTGAACGAATGTACGTGCTTCATCAGAGGTCATTTTAGTTTCTTCACCTTTCAATGTTTTTTCAAAGGCAGTCACTAAAAGATCTTTGTTGAAATCTTTGGCTGATGACGTTGATTCCAGTTGTTGCTTGTTTTGATTACCAACTAAAATACCAATGGCATAACTGGCAGAATCAGCATTTGTTTTTAGGTCCTCGCTACGAGTAGACCCTTGTTGTTGACAAGCTGCCAGTGTCATTACCGCAGCCAGTACAAATAAAATTGATTTTAATTTCATGCTTTAATGAATGTAATATTAATTAAACGATTTCTAATAGTTCGACATCAAAAATTAATGCAGTATTTGGGCCAATGGCACCACCGGCTCCACGCTCTCCATAAGCCAGGTCAGCTGGTACGAACAAGCGCCATTTTGAACCTTCTGACATCATTTGCAATGCTTCAACCCAACCCTGAATTACTCCATTGACCGGGAACACTGCTGGTTCACCACGTTGAACAGAACTATCAAATACGGTTCCGTCAATTAAGGTTCCGTGATAGTGGCATTTTACCTGGTCTGATGGGCTTGGCTTTTCACCTTCACCTTCTTCCAATACTTTATATTGAAGTCCGCTTGCTGTTTCAACGATGCCGTCTTTTTCACGGTTTGCTGCCAAAAATTGAAGCCCTTCTTCCAGGTTTTCTTTTCCATCTCCACTTTGCTGTTTTTCCATGAATTCCTGCAAAATTTTGTTGGCTTCTTCTGGGGTTAACTTCGGTTCCTGGCCGGTGAAAATATCTTCAAGAGCGGTCATGAAATTTCCTGGCTCAATAGTTTTAACTCCGGATTGAATCAGATTACTGGCAATACTCAGTCCTAATGCATAACTGAATTTCCCCAGATCATCTTTAAAATTGTGTTGTGACATAAAATTCTATTTTTAAACGAGCTACGAAGATAGAGGAAATTTTGCGATATCCCTGATGATAATCAGGCTTTCTCACCGAACAACATTTCTTTCTTTCCAGGAGGCCCTGGAATGCGCTGCATCAGGTACCCGTTTTTCTGTAGTGAGCGTCGGACATCGCCTTTGGCACAGTAAGTTGTGAAAATGGCGCCCGAATTGCAATGGCCCGAAATCTTGCTAAAAATGGCATCTGTCCACATCTCTGGCTGCTTGTTTGGAGCGAAAGCATCGAAGTAAATCAGATCGAATTTTGGTAAGTTTTTAAAATCAATTGTCGTCAGGTCTGCATTGATTTTCTGCAGGAAAAATCCTGGTGCGATCTCAACTTTGTGCTCCCATTCACATTCGTGGAGTTGGCGAAAGATAGGATGTTGCTCGACACGGAGTTGCTCCGCATAATTGAGTGCTGTGAATTCAGGATCAGTCAACGGGTATTTTTCCAATGTATAGTAATGGATCTCTTGATCTCCACGATTTAAAAACGTGAGAAAAGCATTCAGTCCGCTTCCAAAGCCAATTTCCAAAATATGAACGGTTTGGCGAGAGCATTTCCTTAACCCATTTTCAATAAAAACATGGGTGCTTTCCTGGATAGCTCCGTGAACCGAATGAAAATGCTCATTCATTTCCGGTAGAAACAAGGTGTGTGATCCGTCTTCGGTAACTTCAATAATGCGTTTCATAATTGTACTGGTGTACCGCAAATTTCGCTATTTTATTGGTGGCATCCATATTTTTGTTCTATTTTTAGCCATCGATAGAGATCACCATGCTGATAAAAATCTACGAAGAAAATCCCAATCAACGCGAAATCGATAAAGTACTCGAAGTATTGCGTGATGGTGGAATAATTGTTTATCCCACCGATACTGTTTATGGTATCGGTTGCGATATTATGAATGCTAAAGCCGTGGAGAAGGTCGCTCGCTTTAAAAATGTCACAGTTGAAAAATCAAACATGTCGTTCATCTGCAGTGACCTCAGTGATTTGGCGGAGTATGCCAAGCCGATTTCTAATTCGGTTTTTAAATTGATGAAACGAAACCTGCCCGGACCATTCACGTTTATTCTGGAAGCAAACTCCAATGTTCCCAAGTATTTTAAAGGTAAGAAGAAAACAGTAGGAATTCGTGTTCCTGACAATCAGGTAATCCTCGAAATTGTTCGTCAATTGGGCAACCCAATTATGTCAACATCGGTTTATGACGATGATGAGATACTGGAATACACCACTGATCCGGAACTGATTCATGAGAAACTGGATAACTTTGCCGATTTGGTGATTGATGGTGGTTTTGGTGACAATAATCCATCAACAGTGATTGATTGCACCTTGGATATCCCGACCATTATTCGCCAGGGTAAAGGGATTGTGGAAGAATGATCTGTTAGAACTTCTGGTCACAAAGTTCTATTCCAAATTTATTTTTTCCAGAAAGCGGGAGAGAACAACACCAGCACCGTAAATAATTCGAGGCGTCCGAGTAACATGATGAATGCCAGGAACCATTTTCCTACGGCGTGCACATGCGAGAAGTTTTCCGCCGGACCCACATTCCCAAGTCCTGGTCCAATGTTTCCCAATGACGTGGCAACTGCTCCCATAGCCGAACTAAGGTCGGGCTCAATAATGGAAAACAGGATGGTACTCATGAAGAATATGATGAAATAGATCATAAAGAAAGCTAACACATTGGTGATGATTTGGTCAGAAACAGAGCGTTTGTTAAACCGAACCGGAATCACTGCATTGGGATGCAGCAAACGGCGTAACTCGTAGTAGCTGTTTTTCAAAAGCAGCACGATCCGCATTATTTTGATACCACCTCCTGTTGATCCGGCACTTCCCCCAAAGAAAAATAAAGCAAAAATCAGGATCGTCAAAAATGGTGTCCAGCTGAGGTAATCTGCCGTTGCGTATCCGGTTGTTGTGATGATGGAGACAACCTGGAACAGGGCATCGCGAAAAGCTTGTTCGTAGCCTAACTGCGTTGTTATGAGCAGCCCACTGAAAATGATGGCTGTAAAAATAACAATGAACAAGATGTAATATTTGAATTCTTCATTCTTATAGACCTTATCAAATTTTCCATTGATAGCGCTGTAAGCCAGGGTGAAGTTGGTCCCGGCAATAATCATGAAAATGATAATGATATAGTGAATGTATGGCGATTGCCAATAGGCAATGGATGCCTGTTTGGTGGAATAGCCTCCGGTGGCCATCGTGGTGAATGAATGGTTGATGGCATCGAAAAACGACATGCCGCCGAACCATAAAAGGATGGTTTCCAGAATGGTAAATGCGACATAAATCAACCACAAACTTTTAGCTGTTTGTTGGATGCGTGGGCTGATTTTGTCTGGTGCTGGCCCGGGAACTTCAGCCGTGAAAAGCTGCATTCCACCAATTCCAAATACCGGCAAAATCGCTAGTGATAGAACGATAATTCCCATTCCTCCAAGCCACTGCGTCATGCTTCGCCAAAATAAGATTCCGTGTGGAAGCGATTCAATATTGTTTAAAATGGATGATCCAGTGGTGGTAAAACCGGACATAGTCTCGAAGAAAGCATCTGTTAGCGACGAGACAGAATGACTCATCAAATAGGGCAGACTTCCGAAAAAAGAGAAGACAACCCAAACCAGCGTGACGATGATGAATCCCTCATGTTTGCCAATATTTCGTGGTGAATGATAGGTCGCCAAAGCCGATACTCCACCTACTGCAAGATTAATTAATGCTGAATAAAACAGGGGCATCATTCCAGAGTCCTGGTAAATTGCAGAAACACCCATCGCAATGAGCATAGAAACACCTTCAACAATCAGTAAGAATCCAAGAACTTTGAAGATGATTTTAAGGTTGAGCATGAGAAAGATAATCGTTGATTACTTAAAATATTTGTCCAGCTTTTTAATGGCAGAGGGTAGGGCAAATACAACTACTTTGTCATTTTCCTGAATATGCGTGTCTCCTTTGGCAACAAAGCCTTTTGTGCCTCGAATGTATCCACCGATTTTAGCATCTTCGGGGAATGAAAGATCCCGGACTGGAGCCTGCGTGATTTTTGAGCCCTCTTTAGCGATGAACTCAAACACCTCAGCGTCAGATGCTGTTAAGCATTTTGCCTGAGCTACTTCGGCACCCAATGTATATTTGTAAATATAACTTGCGGCAATCAGTTTTTTATTGACCAAACTTCCAATGTTCATGTTTTCGGCAATACCCATGAAATCAATGTTTTCAACTTCGGCAACCGTGCGTTTTACTCCAAGTGTTTTGGCCATATGGCACGACAAGATGTTGGTTTCCGAATTGCCTGTAACCGCGATAAAAGCATCCATGCGTTCAATGCGCTCTTCTTTCAACAAATCAAGGTTTCGTCCATCCCCTTGAATGACCAGGATATTCTCGAAACGGTCAGCCACCTGTTGGCTTCTGGCTTTGTCGCTTTCAATGACTTTGATGTTGTAACTGTCGCCTAAACGCTCGACAGCTTTTTGAGCAATCCGGCTTCCACCCAAAATCATGATGTTTCGAACAGCAAAAATTTCTTTTCCGGCAAGTTCGAATACCCTATTTTGATTCGCGCGGGTGGTAATGAAGAAGACGATATCATCATTTTGAATCCAATCCTTTCCACTGGGAATGATGGTTTCGCTTTCACGGTTAATCGCTACAGCTCGAATGTCAGAATTGATGTATGATAGTTCTTCCAGCGATTTATTCAGGATTGGAGCATTCTCACGAATTTTGACACCCATTAATATGAGTTTTCCATGGGAGAATTCAATCAGTTGCCGGGTTCCAACCTGCTTGATTGATGTGGTGATTTCCTTTGCTGCAAGACTTTCCGGATAAATCAATTCATCCACACCGAGGTTCTTCAGCTTTTCCTTGTATTTTTCCGTTAAATATTCACTGTTATTTATCCGGGCTACCGTTTTTTGAACACCCATATCCTTGGCTTGAACGCAGGCAAAAATGTTTCGTTCTTCATATGGTGTAACAGCAATAAATAAATCGGCTTTAGACAGGCCGGTTTCTTTCAAATCTCTGAATGAATTGGCGTAGCCTGTAATGGTGAGCAGGTCAACCTGGCTGGAGATGTGATGTAATTTGTCGGCATCTTCGTCCATCAAAACGATATCATGGTCTTCCTTGCTTAACATCTTTGCAAGGTGTGTTCCAACTTCTCCGGCGCCTACAATAACAACTTTCATAATTCGTTATTCCTTTTTCAAAAATTCAAGCCCGGTAAAGTAACGTATAAAAACAACAATTTCCTCGCATTTTAGGGTGTTTTTCCACTCGTTCACCCGATATTTAAGGTTGTCTTATTTTCTATCTATTTGCATGTCAGTTGTTTCAAATCCTGATTTCGCAAGGTCACATAAATTTAAGATTGATCCACTGTTTAAGGTTGAATCAATGCTTTCGTTTTTGGTTTGCGATAAGTTTTTTAGTTGAAAGAAATTACTTCTCCGGCCTTTTCTCCTTTGTGTCTGTTGGTTTTCTTTACGTTCATTCAATTGAAAAGTTTGATTTAAAAACTGAAATGTTTGATCGTTCAATATGAAATCTTCCGATTCAAAATGGGTGCATGAATCCAGGCAAATTTCGACAGGATTGTTTAACTGCAATTGACGGATTACTGCAATCTCAGGCGAAGGTTGGCCGGGAATTTTTGTGTGAAACAGCAAGTAATTTGTACGTCCGTCAATCAGCAAAATCTTTTCTTCCCGGTTATAAATAATCATTTTTTGTTGATTAAAATAGTGAGCTTTTTCAACGAAGCCGGCAACTAGGAAAAGCGACAGGAAAACCAAACTGGCAAAGAGAAAAGTAGTTCGTTTTTGATTGATAAAAAACGCTGCCGAGATGGAAATAAAAAGTAAAAGTACCACTTGTGGAAGGCTGATCGAGATGTTTTCAATCAGCGAATAGGGAAGATGATCGATGTGTTTTAAGACTTGGATAGTTGTTCCAGTTACGATGGTCAGGCTTTTAGCAGTGAATAAGGCGACCAGTTTAAATGGAGATGTGATGAAAAACAGGAATGTTAATCCCAGTATGAGATAGGCTGCAGGAATAACGATAAAGTTGCTCAGCCAAAAGTAAACCGGGAATTGGTGAAAATAAAACAGGGAGAACGGGAGCGTGCCGATTTGTGCTGCGAGGGAAACACAAAATAATTGCCACATTTTTGATAATAGCCAGTATTTTGGCCGCCACCACTGAACAAGTTTGGGATATAAAAACACAATGCTTGTAACAGCCGCATAGGAAAGTTGGAATCCAACTTCGTGAATAAGATTGGGATTGAATACAAGCAATAATAGGGCTGATGCCGCAATGGAATTGTAAATGGAAGATGATCGACGAATGCTTTCCCCAAACAAAATGAAGCAGAACATAACGGTAGCTCGTTGAACCGAAGGCGAGAAGCCGGTTAACAAGGCATAAGACCACAGCAAAGAAATAATGATGATGAAATAGGAGACACGACCGACTCTGTTTCGTTTTAGAAATGCGAGTAGGTAAGCCAGAAAAAAATAGATCATGCCGACATGCAGACCGGAAACAGCCAGTACATGCATGGCTCCTGTGGAGACAAAATAATGTTTGGTTTCGGGTGAAAGTTCTTGTCGGTACCCCAGTGTAAGGGCAGAGACGACCTGCAATATTTGATCATCATGAATGTACTTTTTGAGTTGCTCAATTAAGGCAGACCGAACTTTTCTTGCTTCAATAATGATAGAATTAGAGTGACTATTATAAATCGTGTGATAGCTTTCTTCAGGGAGGTAACACGAAAAGTAGATGCCCCGATTAGCCATGAATTTCTGATAGTTGAAAGTGTACGGGCCACCAAGATTTTTAATTCGTTGAAGCTTGCTTTTTATAACTAGTTGATCACCTGCATTTAATCGGTCAGCCGATGCCGACTTCGCCAAGTAGGCAATGATTGTTTGACCATTGATTTTTGAATTGGCACACTGGTTGATTGTTAGTTGAGTTTGATAAGAATTTGGCTTTTCAACAGGGCAATGGGTTACAGTTGCTAAAAAGCGATGCTGCTGGGCGTTGGTGGATGGTTCTTTTTTCTGAACGCTATAAAATGCAGTCAGCATGAAGCTGAAAGCCAAAAATAGAGATAGGTACAGATCAAAAGGGTATCGTTTGCGTTTGAGTTGTGCGATGGCAAGACCACCAAAAATGAAGCAGCCCAACAGAAACACCCAAAACAAAACCGGCATGATAAATCCTGCTAATAAACCGATCAGCCAAAAACTTAAGATTTTTGTGAAGGGGTTGTTTGTAAAAAAGTCCACAGGTAGTTATTTCTAACTACTTACGGTTTTACAAAATAATTTGTTTTGAAAAGGTTCGACTGTTTGATGAAGTGCCCGGATCCGGTGATGAACTGTGTGCCTGACAGCATGAAGCTTACTTTTTCCCTGGCAACACAATTCGATAAGAGGTTTTTACTTTTCCTTTCGAGATGGCAGTTAGTTTACCTTTTAAAAGTCGTTTTCGGAGTGGACTCAGATGGTCAACCAGCAAGATGCCATCCAGGTGATCATACTCGTGTAAGATGACACGAGCTGCGAAACCGCCATATTCGTCAATGTGTTCTTCCAGGTTTTCGTCCAGGTATTTGATTTTCACATGTTCGTTGCGCGTAATGTCTTCTCGAATCTCGGGCAGACTTAGGCATCCCTCATTCATGACATATTCTTCTCCAGTGCGTTCTAAAATTTCAGGATTGATAAATGCTTTTTTGAATCCTTCCAATTCGGGTTCGTCTTCGGCAGCAGGACTGGCATCAACAACAAAAACACGGATTGATTTGCCAACTTGTGGGGCCGCTAAACCAACACCATCAGAGTGGTACATGGTTTCAAACATGTTTTCTACCAACTCTTTTATATTCACAGAATTTGTGTCTATTGGTTTAGCAACTTTCCTTAATAGAGGATCGCCATATACTGTTATTGCGTAAATCATTATCTATACTTTTGTTGTTCCATGTATGACTGTAAGATAATTGTCGCACTTACAGCATCAACTGTTCCTTTATTTTGCCTGTCTTTTTTTCTCAATCCTGCATCAATCATGGTTTGGAAAGCCATCTTCGACGTAAAACGTTCGTCAACTTGTTCAATCGGCATGTCAGGATACAGTTTCTGAAATCGTTTTAAAAACGGATTGATATACAAAACGGCTTCGGAGGCCTCATTGTTCATTTGCAGCGGGTAACCAATGATGACCTGTTCAACCTCTTCTTTCTGGAAATAATCTTTCAGAAAATCAAAGATTTGATGGCTTGGAACGGTGGTCAATTTATTGGCAATAATTTTCAATGGATCGGTGACTGCCAATCCAACCCTTTTTTTCCCATAATCGATAGCTAATATTCTTCCCACTACAATTAGAATTTCTGCAAAAATAATATTCTCTATCCATAAAAAAAGAGAATGGTCATATTTTATTGGGAGTTTTGATTGTGTAATTTGCTGATATGTATATTGTTGTGTGTTTGGCATGTACTTTGCTTAACGTTTGATAACTGATTACCGGTAAATTCAGGCACCAGAAATAGCATTGATAAACTTTTAAAACTGGAAGCCATGAGAACAACGAAAATGAGACTGATTGCAATGATGATTACACTTGCAGCAGTCATGACAGGAATAAATGCAGAAGCACAACGAAGAAGTCAACGTACTGAGCAGAACAATAGGAGTCATCGTACTGAGCGAGTTAATCCTCGCCACGAAAAACGATACCAGACACAACATACGCCACAAAAGCACGAATACAATAAAAAGTATCAGAAAAAACAACAGTGGAGAAATAAGCGCGATTATCATGCTGATCGCCACATTGACCTGAATCGTCGCTATCAACATTGGGATCGGGACGATCATCGAAATTACTCCAAACTTTGGGATCGAGATGATCACCGGAGATATTCAAAACATTGGGATAAGCATTTCAGATATGATCGGAAATATGCATACGTGCATCCAAGATACGGACATGTATACCGCAGGTTTCACAGCCGTCCGACTAGAGTGAGATATTACAATGACGACTATTATTTTTATGGCGGTCAATGTTTCCGTCACTACAATGGAATTGGTTATGTACGGATTGAGTTTCCCAGAAACTTAATTTTAGCCAGTTTGCCTTTTCAGTGTGAACGAGTTTGGGTAGGACCTCATGTTTACTATCGTTATGGAGATATGGTATTCGAACGCTGTAATCTGGGATACCGTTTGGCTCCGAACATTCGTATTCAATTATCAGCTCATTTCTAATCACAATACATACAATCAATCAATTCGGAAGCCATCAGCAATGATGGCTTTTTGTTTGTTATATGATATCGACAGGCGATTACATCAATCAATTTTGAAATGCTTGATCCGATCTAATCACCCTTGTTTTAGAATAATAATCATGCGATCCAACAGATAATCCAAAGGCGTATGAGAAAAGGTCAAACGGATTGAAGCGGAGTAAGGTGCGAAGTAAAATATGTTTGAAGGTTGGTTTCTCATTATCAACAGTAACCACTTTGGTCTTTGTAATGCGCTTGCCAATGGTCGTCGCTGTGAGTGTTTCAGATAGGAGGTAATAACAAATAACTGAGAACAGCAGAATGAGTTTCTCAGTACCTGATGTTATCACGCCGGAATGCCTAAGGAAGTCAGGAGCAATCCCTCCGACAAGGGAAACAACCAAAGAATCAGTGATTAAGTTGATAATTCGTAAATTTTTACTGGCAAGTTTGTTTTTAGTAACCATTTTATTTTTAAAGTTATCAAAACAATTTTTTATATAGAAGAATTGTGGTTGAGTTTCAGTAATTCAATTTAAGTAAAAATAATAATTGGCTGATGTTTTTTTTGAGTTTACTATTTTGATCAGGTTGGAATTATCGGACTGAAAAATCAAATTAATTCATAATTTCTGCTGATAAAACCAAGTTTGCTCCAGCTTTTTCCATTTCTGCCCAGGCTTTTTCTTCATCGCCTGGCTGAGCTTTCACTCCTTCAACAGCATCTTTGACAACATAGGTTTTGTAGCCAGCTTTAACGGCGTCAAGGACGGTGTTTTTAACACAATATTCGGTGGTAAGTCCACAAATGTAAAGTGTGTCAACTTGATTTTTTTTGAGGTAACCATCCAATTTCAGACTGGTTGCTTCAAAAGCTGAATAACCATCGTCAGTGTTTCGAGTTCCTTTTAAAGCAACAGTTTCAATTTTTGAATCGTGCAATGCGGATGGGAATTCAGCACCCTTCGAATTGGCGACACAGTGTACCGGCCAATTTTTAAAATGAATTGTGTCTTGCGGGTGCCAATCTTTAGATGCTACGATCAAGTCAAATTGCTCAATAAGTTGATTTACGACTGGTACAATCCGGTCACCTTCTGGAGCCGGAAGTGCACCTGTTGGTAAAAAGTCATTTTGAAGATCGACAATTAATAAAGCTTTCATGTTCGTTTGTTTCTCAGGTTTTCAATGTGTTTTTAAAATGGATCTTTGCGCAAGTAATGTTTGGCCAACTCATTACGAACCTTTAAAAGTTTATCACTGATTCCTACTTTATAAACGTGTGGATTAAGGAATCGTTTATGTTCTTCGGGAAGTTGTTGTAGTCTCGATTTTGTATAAGCAGCCACTTCGTGCGGTGATTTTAGCTCGACGACCGTTTGGCCATTTTTCATCACTTCCTGCATCAGTGTTTCTTTTCGGTAGTTGCTGATAATTCTATGCTTGTCCGATTCAATCGGGTGATGAATCATTTCATAGATTTTTTCATCCTGAAATGAAATTCCGTCTGCATAAAAAAGATTGTTTGAGTCAATATACCGATGTAGAGTTTTGATGCCGGGCAAAGTCATTTTGCCAATGTTCTCAGAAACCTTGATGGATGGTTGTCCATCATAATCGGAGAGTTTGTAAACGCCGTCCAGTGCAGCATCTTCCTTGCCGGTAACCAGCGATGTGCCTACACCAAATACATCAATGGGGGCGCCCTGTGACAACAAACTTTGAATAATGGTTTCATCTAACTGATTTGACGCAACAATTTTCACCTCAGGCAATCCTGAAGCGTTGAGCATTTTTCGGGCTTGTTTACTCAAATAGGTCAGGTCGCCGCTATCGAGACGGATTCCAAGTAGCTGATGTCCTTTTTGGCCTAATTCGCGAGCAACTGTTATGGCATTTGGAATTCCACTTTTCAGGGTATCATAGGTGTCGACTAATAAAATGCAGTTTTCCGGGAAATAATCTGCATACGTCCTGAAAGCGGTCAGTTCATCACCAAAGCTTTGGATCCATGAATGGGCCATTGTTCCACTACTTTCAACACCGAAGGCTCTCGCACCGAAGACATTCGATGTTTTGTCAAAACCGCCACTTATTGCCGCTTTTGTTGCATGAATGCCTCCCAATCCCTGGGCCCGACGCAAGCCAAACTCCAGCAGCAGTCGATCTCCGGCAGCCAGTCGCATTCTGGCGGCTTTAGTCGCGATTAACGATTCGAAATTTAACAGATTCAAAAGCAATGTTTCAACAAGCTGCGTTTCCAGGATGTTGCCTTCAACACGCAAAATAGGTTCATAGGGGAAAATAATTTCTCCCTCGCGAACAGCATGGATGGAACCACGGAATGAAAAATGACTCAGATAATTAACGAACTGCTTATTAAATCCAACCGAGAGCAAATAGTCACAAGCATCGGAATCAAACTGAAAGTTTTGGATCAATTCAAGGACAGAAGATAACCCAGAGGAAACGACAAATCCACCATGAAAGGGATTCTTACGGTAGAAATAATCAAAGCAGGCTTGCGTTTGATGACGGTTACTTAAGAAGTAGCCTTGGGCCATGGTCAACTCATAATGATCAGTATAGAGGCCAATATTTTTGTCAAATGATAACATAGAATCTCTTGTTTTATGAGCATCCAAATTACTGCAATTACCTTGCAAATTACACAAAATTCATGGGCATTGCGGCATTGGGTGATCATTCCCAGAGTGATCGACTTCAAATGATTGGGTAACTATTTTGTAGACGTTTGTAGAACTGTGGATTTTTCACCCCAGCAGAATTTTGGCCGATGAGGTTAGTTAAACTTTTAAATTTTAAAAGATTATAAAATCCAATTGTTTAATATCTTTGTTATTAGAGTATTAGTGTTCGTCTGGTTTGTCGTATTCTAGCGAAGGACGATTTACGGCACAGGACTTGATTTTTTACGATTAGAAATCTAAAACCAAGAAATTTTTAACAGTTATGAAAGTAAACAAAGCGAATGCCGTTTGGAAAGGAAACTTGAAAGATGGAAATGGGCTGATGAATGTTAGTCACGGTAATGTTGAGTTTCCGTTTAGTTTTAAATCCCGATTTGAAAATGGAGTAGGTTCCAATCCTGAAAGTTTAATTGGAGCTGCTCATGCCGGATGTTTTTCGATGGCTTTTTCAAATATGTTGGCCGAGGCTGGTTTTGAACCGACAGAAGTTTCAACAACCGCTGAAATTAAATTGGACACCGTAGATGGCGGACCAAAAATAACGGAAAGCAAGTTAATAGTTGAAGCTGTTGTTCCGGGAATTGACGAAGCCAAGTTTCAGGAAATTGCAGAAGAAGCCAAAAAAGGGTGTCCCGTTTCACAAGCATTATCTTCATTGAAAATTACGCTTGATGCCAAATTGAAAAGCGAATAGCAATGACCTCCAGTATACTACATATATATTTGTTTTCAATAACAAACATTTGAAAATGAAAAGCCGTTTCAAGATTTCTTGAAACGGCTTTTTTTATTGGAATGAATTAAATTCAATATTAATTGCTGTGCTTAATGTTAGCCAGTGCTGCAGCAACACGTGCAATTGGCACACGGTATGGAGAACAGCTCACATAGTCTAAACCAACTCCGTCGACAAATTCAACAGAACTTGGCTCACCACCGTGCTCACCACAAATACCAACTTTCAGTTTTGCTTTTATAGTACGTCCTTTCTCAACGCCCATTTGTACCAGTTGTCCTACACCGCTTTGATCCAATACCTGGAATGGGTCTTGTTTCAAGATTCCTTTATCAAGGTACACTGGCAGGAATTTACCGGCATCATCACGAGAATAACCCAGGGTCATCTGAGTCAAGTCATTCGTTCCGAATGAGAAGAAGTCAGCTTCTTCTGCAATATGATCGGCAGTTAAGGCTGCACGAGGAATCTCAATCATGGTACCAACGAGGTAATCAATACGATCACCTTTTTCTTCAAATACTTTATCTGCCGTTGAGCGGATCACATCAGCCTGGTTTTTCAACTCGGCAATAGTACCGACCAATGGAACCATGATTTCAGGACGAGCATCAACACCTTTCGCTTTCAGGTTCAATGCAGCTTCAATGATGGCGCGTGCCTGCATCGCTGTGATTTCAGGATAAGTGATTCCCAAACGACATCCACGGTGTCCAAGCATTGGGTTGAATTCTTCCAAATCCGAAATTTTAGCTTTTACAGCTTCCAAAGAAATGCCCATCTCATCAGCCAGTTCTTTTTGAGTGGCTTGTTGATGAGGAACAAATTCGTGCAATGGTGGATCAAGCAAACGAACGGTCACTCCGTATCCAGCCATCGCTTCGAAAATTCCTTCGAAGTCACTACGTTGGAAAGGTAATAATTTAGCCAATGCTTTCTCACGACCCTCCAGGGTTGAAGCCAAAATCATTTCACGCATTGCTTTGATACGCTCACCTTCAAAAAACATGTGCTCCGTACGGCAAAGACCAATCCCTTGTGCTCCGAAATCACGAGCTACTTCAGCATCATGAGGAGTGTCGGCATTGGTGCGGACTGTCATTCTTGTAAATTTATCTGACAGTTTCATAATTTTAGCGAAGTCACCACCCATTTCCGGGTTCATGGTTTTTACATTGCCTTCGTAAACTTCACCTGTTGATCCGTTTAATGAAATCCAATCTCCTTCTTTGAATTGTTTTCCATCAACGGTCAGTGTACGGGTTTTGTAATCAATTTTTACAGTACCGGCTCCCGAAACACAACATTTACCCATTCCGCGGGCAACAACAGCTGCGTGTGAAGTCATACCACCGCGGGCAGTCAAAATACCGCGAGCGACGTTCATTCCTTCCAGGTCTTCCGGAGAAGTTTCGATACGTACTAAAACTGATTTTTCATATTTTGCTGCTTCGTCAGCGAAGAATACAATTTGGCCTGTTGCAGCACCTGGAGATGCAGGAAGACCTTTTGCGATAATTTTTGCTGAATTCAATGCGTCGGTGTCAAATACGGGGTGGAGCAATTCGTCCAGCTTGGCTGGCTCTACCCGTTGAATAGCTGTTTTTTCGTCAATCAGCCCTTGTTCCAACATGTCAACAGCAATTTTTACCATCGCTGCTCCGGTGCGTTTTCCGTTACGGGTTTGCAACAACCAAAGTTTACCGTCCTGAACAGTAAACTCAAGATCCTGCATGTCGTGGTAGTGATTTTCCAGATTTTCCTGAACTTTCATCAATTCATTGTAAAGTGCAGGCATGGTTTCTTCCAACGATGGGTATTCAGCTTTGCGAACGTCCTCGCTAACACCGGCTAATTTTGCCCAACGTTTACTACCTTCCAAGGTAATTTGCTGCGGTGTACGAATACCAGCCACAACGTCTTCACCTTGTGCGTTGATCAAGTATTCACCGTTGAAGATATCTTCACCAGTACCGGCATCACGTGTAAAGGCAACACCAGTAGCTGATGTTTCGCCCATGTTACCATATACCATGGCCTGAACGTTAACTGCGGTTCCCCATTCAACAGGAATTTGGTTGAGTTTGCGGTAATAAATAGCGCGTTCGTTCATCCAGCTATCAAATACAGCTGAAATAGCGCCCCAAAGTTGCTCCCATGGATCTTCTGGGAAACCTTTGCCTGTTACTTTCAATACCGCTTCTTTAAAGCGAAGAACCAATGTTTTCAGGTCTTCAGTTGAAAACTGTGTATCCAGTTCAATCCCTTTTTCTTCTTTCAGGTTTTCCATGATCGCTTCAAAAGGATCAATGTCTTCTTTGCTTTCAGGTTTCATACCTAAAACCACATCGCCATACATTTGTACAAAGCGACGGTAAGAGTCCCAGGCAAAACGTTCGTTGCCTGATTTCTTCGCAATTCCCTGAACGGCTAAATCATTCAGTCCAAGGTTAAGAACAGTATCCATCATCCCAGGCATTGAAACACGTGCTCCTGAACGAACAGAAACTAAGCAGGGATTATCTTTGTCACCAAATTTTGTATTGGTTAAATCTTCGATCAAAGCAACTGCTTTTTCAACTTCTCCTTTAATTGCTGAAACAGCTGCATCATGACCCTGTTGGGTATAAATTGTGCAAACTTCGGTGGTAATTGTAAAACCAGGAGGCACGGGAACACCAATCAAGTTCATTTCTGCCAGGTTGGCTCCTTTTCCTCCAAGGAGGTTTTTCATATCGGCTTTGCCTTCAGCTTCACCATTACCAAACGTATAAACATACTTTGCCATAAAGTGTTTTTTTGGGTTAGTTTAAAATATATTGTTAATAATTATTCATTTTAATAAGATGCAAATTTTATCAATTGAATTGAAAATCGCCAATCAAATGGGCTGTTATACAGCCAGTTTTGCTTTATTCGGTAATCCACTGCGGTCAATTTTTGGTAAGCGTTTGCAAATATATTAAAATCCCCAAAAAACCTGCTTTTTTTTGGTTCTAAATAAGCGCCGGTTTTAGATCTTAAATTCTTAACATTTATTAACGTTGCTTGATGTCTCTTAACGCTATTTCAGCCTACATTTGTATCATACAAGAACAACAAAAGACAAGTAATTTTTTTCATAGAGATAGGTTTGGTTAAGTTAGAAGAAAAGGATGGTTCCCAGCCATCCTTTTCTTATTTTATAGGCGCCAGTTTCGTGTCTGATTGCAAGAATAGCATTATTCCAAAATTTCCTTTACATTTTTACCGTGATTCATATTTCTGGCTGAAGATGGTTCGTGTTTTATTATGATATACTGACAAAAAGCCTTTCTGAAATTTCAAATCAGGAAGAAATTTCTTAAAACGAAGTTGAACAACCGACAAAATGGCTGTTAACTTCCTGATTTACTATTGTGGTGAGATTTTTGGTGACGGGCAGATGTAGATTAAAAGGAGGATATATGAACTTTAATAATTTTACAATAAAGTCGCAGGAGGCGCTTCAACATGCTTTTGAAGTGGCTCAGGCAAATCAACAACAAGCTATTGAAAATGGCCATGTATTGAAAGGATTGTTGCATGCTGCGGAGAATGTTACTGGATTTTTACTGAAGAAAATGGGGGTGAACACCGGCATTTTTCAACAAGCTTTGGATCGGATTATTGATTCTTATCCTAAGGTGAGTGGTGGAGAGCAATACCTGTCCGGTGATGCCAATAAAGCGTTGCAAAAATCGATAGATATCTCCCGGAAAATGGGCGATGAATTTGTTTCGGTGGAACATATTTTAATGGCCTTGCTGGAAACTGGTGACACCATCTCAAAATTACTAAAAGACAATGGGGTTGGTAAAAAAGAACTGGAAGCTGCTGTAGCCGAGCTTCGAAAAGGCGCAAAAGTACAGAGTCAGACCGCAGAAGATCAATTCAATTCATTGAATCGTTTTGCCATCAATTTAAATGAAAAAGCGCGAAGCGGAAAGTTGGATCCGGTGATTGGCCGCGATGATGAAATTCGTCGGATTCTACAAATTTTATCACGACGTACCAAGAACAATCCGGTCTTAATTGGTGAGCCCGGGACCGGTAAAACAGCGATTGCCGAAGGTTTGGCACACCGGATTGTGCGCGGTGATGTGCCGGAGAACCTGAAAACCAAGCAACTGTTTTCACTGGATATGGGAGCATTGGTGGCAGGCGCTAAATACAAAGGCGAATTTGAAGAACGATTGAAAGCGGTGGTCAACGAAGTGGTCAAATCGGATGGTGAAATCATTTTATTTATCGATGAGATCCACACTTTGGTGGGGGCTGGCAAAAGTGAAGGTGCCATGGATGCCGCCAACATTTTGAAGCCGGCTTTGGCGCGTGGTGAGCTGCGTGCAATTGGAGCTACTACTTTAAATGAATACCAGAAGTATTTTGAAAAGGATAAAGCTTTGGAACGTCGTTTCCAGATTGTCATGGTAAATGAGCCAGATACCTTGAGTGCTATTTCAATATTGCGTGGGCTGAAAGAACGGTATGAAAGCCACCACAAGGTGCGGATCATGGATAATGCCATAATAGCTGCGGTCGAATTGTCACAACGGTACATTTCCGACCGGTTTTTGCCGGACAAGGCGATTGACTTGATGGATGAAGCTGCTGCGAAGTTACGTTTGGAAATGGATTCCGTGCCTGAAGAACTCGACGAAATTGAACGCAAAATCAAACAGCTCGAGATTGAGCGGGAGGCTATTAAGCGAGAGAAAGACGAAAGTAAGCTGTCTGGCTTGAATGAGGAAATTGCCAATTTAAAAGAGGAGCAGTCACGTTATCGCGCACAGTGGGAGATGGAAAAATCGTTGCTGGATAAAATCCAGCAAAATAAGGGCGATATTGAAAGCTACAAGTTTGAAGCTGA
>Ga0102953_1000773_pt1 | contig 21204 bp, 22 predicted proteins | sample SalPon2A_C_D2_MG_FD_78509 | JGI IMG/M metagenome (GOLD analysis project Ga0102953, IMG submission 78509) | Soil microbial communities from South San Francisco under conditions of wetland restoration - Salt Pond MetaG R2A_C_D2_MG | ecosystem: Environmental > Terrestrial > Soil > Wetlands | place... | reverse complement strand
CTCGATGATCTCCTGCTCGAATGTGCGGATCATCACGATGTCGCTCATGCGCGAGATTACCTGCGCCGCATCTTCCACTGGTTCGCCGCGGCCCAGTTGCGAGTCGCGCGTGTTGAGGTAGATGGCGGAGCCGCCGAGCTGCTGCATGCCGGCTTCGAACGACAACCGGGTGCGCGTCGAGCTCTTCTCGAAAATCATCACCAGCGTGCGGTCGACCAGCGGGTGGTATTTCTGGTAGGCCTTGAAGCGCTGCTTGATGATGCGCGTGCGCTCGAACACGTGCTCGAGTTCGTCCAGCGTGAGATCTTTCAGTTGCAGAAAGTGCTTGATGTCCATGGTGTTAAGCGCCCTGCGCGAGGAACTCCGTAATCAGCGGGCACAGCAAATCCAGTAATTGCTGTGCTTCGTCTTGCGAGAATACCAGAGCCGGTAACAGGCGCACGACATTATCGGAAGTGACGTTGATCAGCAGGCCCTGTTCCAGCGCTTGTTGCACCAGCACACCACACGGCTTGTCCAGTTCGATGCCGATCATCAGGCCTTGGCCGCGGATTGTTGTTACGCCGGCCATATCCGCCAGGCGCTGTTTCAGGCCGTCCATGATGAATTTTCCGACGGTCTGGGCATGGGCCGGCAACTGGTCCTGCTCCATGATCTCCAGCGTGGTCAGTGCCGCAGTGCAGGACAGCGGGTTGCCGCCGAAAGTCGAGCCGTGGTTGCCGGGCCCGAATGTGCCTGCTGCCTTGCCGGCGGCCAGGCAGGCGCCGATGGGCACACCCGAGCCAAGCCCCTTGGCCAGCGTCATTACGTCCGGCAGGATGGAGGTGTGCTGGTAGGCAAACCATTTGCCGGTGCGGCCGATGCCGCACTGTACTTCGTCCAGTATCAGCAGCCATTCGTTTTGGTCGCAGATCTGGCGCAACTGTTCCAGGTAATGGATGTCCAGCGTGCGAATGCCGCCTTCGCCCTGGATCGGCTCGACCAGTACGGCGACCACTTCCTTGTTGTGTTCGGCGACATGGCACACGGCCGGGAGATCATTGTACGGAACGCGTACGAAACCCTTGACCAGCGGCTCGAAGCCGGCCTGCACCTTGCGGCTGCCGGTGGCGGACAGCGTGGCCAGGGTGCGGCCGTGAAAGGCCTTTTCCATCACAATGATGCTCGGATTGTCCACGCCCTTGCGATGGCCGTACATGCGTGCCAGCTTGATTGCGGCTTCGTTGGCTTCGCAGCCGGAATTGCAGACGAATACCTCGTCCATGCGCGACAGTTCGCACAGCTTGTCGGCGAGTTGTTCCTGTTCGGTTATCCGGTAGACATTGGAGACATGGATCAGCTTGCCAGCCTGCTCGCTGAGTGAGGCGGTAAAACGGGGGTGGGCATGGCCCAGCGTGTTGACGGCGATGCCGGACAGGGCATCCAGGTAGCGCTTTCCGGTACTGTCCCACAACCATACCCCTTCACCATGCGTGAAGGAGATGGGCAGTCTGGCGTAAGTATTCATCAGATGCGACATGGATACCCCTAACAAATCTGCGCTGCAGTTCGTTTGCTGCAGTGCCTGTAAGCTGTTTAAAACGTGAAAGGCCGACACACGGTCGGCCTTCCTTGCTCACGCTGTTCCGCTCAGGCTTAGGCCATTGCCTTGATAGCAGCGGACAGGCGGCTCTTGTGGCGAGCAGCCTTGTTCTTGTGAATGATCTTTTTGTCGGCGATGGAGTCGACGATGCTGGTGGACTCCTGAAGTACTGCCTGTGCGGCGGCCTTGTCGCCGGCTGCGATTGCCTTTGTAACCTTCTTGATGGCGGTACGCAGTTCCGAGCGCTGGCTCGCGTTGTGCTCGCGTTGCTTGTCCGCCTGTCTTGCGCGTTTCCTGGCCTGTGCGCTGTTTGCCATGACAACTCCTTGAAATTTCGCTTGCTGAAAAGGCGCGCATTATAGGAAAGGCAGCTCGCTTTGGCAACCTTTATTTGACCTGCGGCCGGGAAAGGGCGGATGTGCAATGCTCCGCAGTTTCCGGCAGTAATGATATGATAAATCCCACTAGGAACAGGGAATGCGCGGGAGGCGCGCTTGCAATGCCATTCGGACTCACCGAGTTTGTGGTGCAGGGGATAACCACGGAAGGTAAAAATCTTCAGCCTGAAGACTGGGCCGAGCAACTGCTCGACAAGCTTGCCGGTGACAGGCCGGCAGTGAGATATGCATCCTACCTGCGTGCAGACGTGATCGGGAAGGTCAAGTCGCTGGTGGTGAGGAGCGCGCTGAAAGAAGTCGACCCCCTTGCATTTAACATGATCAGGCAATTTGTGGCGGATAACCATCTAATGGTGCGCGCCGGACGCGGCGCTGTTGATGCCGAGGGGACCGGATCGCAGCGGGTAGTCGATCAGGAGCGCCGCGATCCGAAACGCAATGCCTGGTAATTCCGCACGATCCCATCCGATGCGGCGCCCATGAACCTGCTCAAGGCGCTTGCCACCATCAGCAGTCTGACCCTGATATCGCGCATTCTGGCTTTTGTGCGCGATGTGTTGATTGCGCGCATATTCGGCGCGGGCATGGCCACCGATGCCTTTTTCGTTGCTTTCCGGTTGCCCAATCTGCTACGCCGCCTGTTTGCGGAAGGCGCATTCTCGCAGGCCTTCGTGCCCATCTTCGGCGAATACCGGAACCGTAAGGGGCGCGACGAAGCCAAGCTGCTGGTCGACCATATCACCACGTTGCTGGCCGTCATCCTGTTTGTCATCACACTTATCGGCATCATTGCAGCGCCCGTCCTGATCTACATCAGCGCGCCGGGATTCGCCAGGGATCCGGACAAGTTCGAACTCACCGTGCAACTGCTGCGCATCACCTCGCCCTATATATTTTTCATTTCGCTGGTGGCGGTTGCGGCAGGGATACTGAATACTTACAACAAATTCTGGCCGCCTGCATTCGCGCCGGTATTGCTCAACGTCTGTTTCATTGCGGCGGCACTGTGGCTCGCACCTTATTGCGATCCGCCGATCATGGCGCTGGCCTGGGCGGTGTTTGTCGCGGGCATATTCCAGCTCCTGTTCCAGGTACCGTTCCTGAAGAAGATCGGCATGTTGCCGAAATGGCGCCTCAACCTGAAGGATGCAGGGGTATGGCGCATCATCAGGCAGATGGGGCCGGCGGTGTTCGGCGTTTCCATCGCCCAGATCAGCCTGATCATCAACACCATCTTTGCCTCGCTGCTCGCGGCAGGCAGCGTGTCCTGGCTGTATTACGCGGACCGCCTGATGGAATTTCCTTCGGGCATGCTGGGCGTTGCGCTCGGCACCATCCTGCTGCCGTCGCTTTCCAAACACTATGCCGACGACAGTCCGGAAGAATATTCGAAACTGCTGGACTGGGGATTGCGCCTGACCTTCCTGCTTGCGCTGCCGGCTGCGCTGGCACTGGGCATGATCGCGGTACCGCTATTGTCCACTTTTTTCCAGCACGGCCAATTCGACGTGCATGATGTGCTGATGACCCGGCAGGCGCTGGTCGGATACAGCATCGGCCTGATCGGCATCATCCTGGTAAAAATCCTGGCACCGGGTTTCTATGCGCGGCAGGACATCAGGACGCCGGTCAAGATCGCCATCGCCACACTGATTGCCACGCAGACGATGAACGTGATTTTCGTTTTCGGCTTGCAACTGCACCATGCCGGCCTTGCGCTCTCCATCGGACTGGCCGCGTGCATGAATTCCGCCATCCTGTTTCATTTCTTGCGCAAGCGTGACATTTACCGGCCGGAGCCCGGCTGGAGCATGTTTTTCCTCAAGCTGTGCATGGCGTTGTTGGCGCTGGGCGCCATGCTGTGGTTCGGCATGGGCAAGGAACAGTACTGGCTGACCACCCATGGCTGGGGGCGCATCCTGCGTCTGGCGGGGTTGGTGGCGGGCGGTGTTGCAGTGTACTTCGCCGTGCTGTTCGGGCTTGGCTTCCGGCCCAAGGATTTTGCCAAGCGCGGAGCGAATTGAAGAAATTCAGAGCGGGCGGATGCCGGGCACTTGAGTCTCAGCAATCGCCTCGGCCAGGACTTCAATGGCCTTCTCCCGTCCGAAGCTTTTGCGCCAGGCCAGCGCGATGCGCCGTGCCGGCGCAGGTTTGACAAAGGGGATCGCGCAGGTCAGTTTACTGCGGTATTTGTCGCTGTTGGCCGATGCAGGCAGCACGGTGATGCCCAGCCCTGAGGCAACCATGTTGCGTATGGTTTCCAGCGAATTGCCCTGCTGCGTTTCACCGCCCTTCTGATTGAGTTCCGGGCAGGCCTCAACCACCTGGTTGCTGAAGCAGTGTCCGCTGTTCAGCAGCAGCACTTTTTCCGAGGTCAGTTCACTGGACCGGATGGAACGTTTTTTGGCCCACGGATGGTCGCTCGGTACCAGCACATCGAAATCTTCGTCGTAAACCGGACGCGTGGTAATGCCCGGCCCGCCAAAAGGCAGGGCGATGACGATAACGTCAAGGCGGCCGTTGTTGAGCAGGATTTCCAGATTGGCAGTCAGGTTTTCTTCCACTTCCAGCGGTATTTCCGGTGCCTTGCTTTTCAGGATCGGGATCAGGTCAGGCAACAGGTAGGGGCCTACGGTGTAAATGACACCCAGCTTCAAAGGCCCGACCAACTGATTTCTGCCGTGGCCGGCGATTTCCCGGATCCGCTCGGTTTCCTCGAGTGCGCGCTGGGCCTGTGCTACAACCTGCGCGCCAACCGGCGTGACGGACACTTCCGTCCTGTTGCGCTCGAAAATACGTATGCCCAGTTCATCTTCCAGCTTCTGTATCGCCAGCGACAGGGCGGGCTGGGTGACGAAAGTGCGTTCCGCCGCACGGCGGAAATTGCGTTCCTGGGCAACGGCAACGATGTAGCGCAATTCGTTCAGGGTCATGGCTGCAATTTCATGTGATACATAGATGTAATTGATGATACTTGTACGGGCAATTAGTTCAACTTATCGTGATTTTTCCTTGGTCATGCCGGAAGCAGGTAGAATGGCGCTCGAACTCAATAAATACCTCACTTTCAGTAACTTTCATGGCAACGACACTCAAACCGCCCCGGCTGGGCTTTATTTCCCTGGGCTGCCCCAAGGCCGCATCCGATTCCGAATTGATCCTCACGCGGCTGCGCGCCGAAGGCTATGAAATCACCGGCAGCTACGAGGATGCCGAACTGGTGGTGGTCAACACCTGCGGCTTCATCGACAGCGCGGTGGAGGAATCGCTGGATGCGATCGGCGAGGCACTGGCCGAGAACGGCAAGGTGATCGTCACCGGCTGCCTCGGCGCCAAGGGCGACATCGTGCAGCAGACGCATCCCAAGGTGCTGGCGGTGACCGGGCCGCACGCCACGGCGGAGGTGATGGATGCGGTGCACGCGCACCTGCCCAGGCCGCACGATCCCTACCTCGAACTGGTGCCGCCGCAGGGTGTGCGCCTGACGCCTCAGCATTATGCCTATGTAAAGATTTCCGAAGGCTGCAACCATCGCTGCAGCTTCTGTATCATCCCCAGCCTGCGCGGCGACCTGGTCAGCCGTCCGGTGGGCGAGGTGATGCTGGAGGCGGAGAATCTGGTGAAGGCTGGCGTGAAGGAGTTGCTGGTGATCTCGCAGGACACTTCCGCGTACGGCGTGGACGTGAAATACCGCACCGGTTTCTGGAATGGGCGTCCGCTGAAGACGCGCATGACCGAACTGGTAACGGCCATGGGCGAACTGGGGGCCTGGGTGCGGCTGCACTACGTCTACCCTTATCCGCACGTGGACGAAGTTATTCCGCTGATGGCCGAAGGAAAAATCCTGCCCTATCTCGACATCCCGTTCCAGCACGCCAACCGGCGCATCCTCAAGCTGATGAAGCGGCCGGCCAGCAGCGAGAACGTGCTGCAACGCATCGCGCAATGGCGCGAAATCTGTCCCGACATTACCTTGCGCAGCACCTTCATCGTCGGCTTTCCCGGTGAAACCGAGCAGGAGTTCGAGGAACTGCTGGAATTCATTGAGGAGGCCGACCTCGACCGTGTCGGCGCCTTTGCCTATTCGCCGGTAGAAGGGGCGAAGGCGAACGAACTGCCGGACCATGTGCCGCCGGAAGAGCAGAACGAGCGCCTGGCGCGGCTGATGCAGTTGCAGGAAGAAATCAGTACGCAGAAGTTGGAAGAGAAGGTCGGGCAGACCATGCAGGTGCTGGTCGACGAGGTGGACGAGGAGGGTGCGATTGCGCGCAGCGCAGCCGATGCGCCGGAAATCGACGGCATGGTCTACATCGATAATGGGCAGACGCTGCAGGTCGGCGAATTCGTTACCGTGCGCATCACCGATTCGGATGTCCACGACCTGTGGGCGGAACTGGTGCAGTAGGCGGTCTTACCCGAAAAACTTTATCGCCTCAGCTTCTTCGCGCGTGCGGCGGAACGGCGGCAGGCTCTGCCAGATGCGCTTGCCATATTGTTTGGAAATCAGCCGCGGGTCGCAGATCATCAGCACGCCGCGGTCGCTTTCGTCGCGGATCAGCCGTCCGGCGCCCTGCTTGAGGTTGATCACCGCGCGCGGCAACTGGTACTCCATGAAAGCGTTGCGGCCCTGCTTGTTCAGTTCGGCGATACGCGCGGCCAGCACCGGGTCGTCCGGCGGTGCGAACGGCAGCTTGTCGATCACCACCAGCGACAGCGCTTCGCCGCGCACGTCCACACCCTCCCAGAATGACTGACTGCCCAGCAGCACTGCGTTGCCATGCTCGCGGAAGCGCGACAACAACTCGTTGCGCGAACCCTCGCCCTGCAGCATCAGTGGATACTTGAGGCCCTTGCGGTCGAATTCGGCGGTGAGGATTTCGTGCGCGCGCTGCATTGCACGCAGGCTGGTGAACAACAGGAATGCACGTCCCTTGCTGGCTTCGATCAGCGGCAGGGCGGCCTGTACCACGGCATCGGTATAGTTCGGTGTGTTCGGCTCCGGCATCTGCTGCGGCACGTACAGCAGCGCCTGTTCCGGGTAGTTGAACGGGCTGTCCCAGCACGCGGTGCGTGCTTCCGCCAGCCCCATCTCGGCCTGGTAGTGTCCGAAGTTCTGCTTGACCGCCAGCGTGGCGGAAGTGAATATCCATGCGCGCGGATGACCGCCGATCTGTTTGGCAAAAATTTCCGCAATCGACAACGGCGTAATATTGAGCTGTACCGAATGGTGAAATACCTCCAGCCACTTTACGTTTTCGCTGCCGGTTTCTTCGCCGCGCCATGCAGTGATCATCTGCAACAGTTCCGCGCCGCGCTGCCAGCATTTTTCCAGCCCCTCGCTGCGTTCCGCCTGTTTTTCCAGCAGTGCATTGAGGTTTGCAAGTTTGTCGCCCAGCACCTTCATCGCAGGCGCGAAATCCTTGATGTCGCCCACCGCGTGGGCCGGCATGCGACCTTCCTTTTTGAATGCCAGCCGCAAATCGCGCGCGGCCTTGTCCAGCGCATCGGTAGCGGTTGGGAGTGCCGAGAAATCCTTGGCCGAAGCCACCGCTTCCAGCCGCGCGTCGCACGCCAGGTCCGTCAGTTGCGAAGTCGAAATGCTCTCGCCGAAGAACAGGCTGGCGGTCTCCGGCAACTGGTGCGCCTCGTCGAAGATGACCGTATTGACCGTGGGCAGCAGTTCGGCCACGCCTTCGTCGCGCAGCATCACGTCGGCGAAGAACAGGTGATGATTGACCACCACGATGTCGGCTTCCATCGCCTCCTTGCGTGCCTTCAGCACGAAGCATTCCTTGTGCTGCGGGCATTCCTGGCCCAGGCAATTGTCGCGTGTCGAAGTCACCTGCATCCACACCGGCGAATTCTCCGGCACGTCGGCCAGCCCGCTGCGGTCACCGGATTGCGTAACCTTGGCGTACTGCGCGATCTTGCCCAGGTGCTTCACGTCCTCGCGCGTGGCGAAGCGCCCGTCGGACTGCGCGCGTTCCAGATGGTAGTGGCACACGTAATTGGCGCGCCCCTTGAGCAGCGCCACCGATACCGGTGCGCGCAAGGCATCGCGTACTGTGGGCAGGTCCTTCTGGAATAACTGGTCCTGCAGGTTCTTGGTGCCGGTGGAGATAACCACCTTGCCGCCGGCCAGCAGTGCTGGTACCAGATAGGCAAAGGTCTTGCCGGTGCCGGTGCCGGCCTCGGCCACCAGGATGGCGTTGTCGCGGATCGCCTCGGCCACCGCCAGCGCCATGTCACGCTGCTGCACGCGCGGCCGGAACGACGCGACTTCGCTGGCTAGCGGGCTTAGTTCGGAAAAGAAACGTTCGACTTCGGCGGACACGGTGGAGATATAGGCCAAAAGGTATATGGTTCTGCTGAGGGGCTGCGGTTATAGTGCGGATGTAATTTTACGCGAGACAAGCTGACAGCGAATGAATATTATTTGGGCTCTAAGGGGCGACTATTGGTGGGCATGGGATTTGGATGTAACTCGCGTTCCAGCAAACAATACAACTGATGATGTTATAGCCGAGCTTCATTTGCCTTCGTATACCGTAAAAATAAAACGGACAGACCTTAATACATGTAGGTTTGAGGAGTTCTGCGTATCTTACATGACACTTGAAGATGCAAAGCTTTTTGCCGAAGCGCAGTACCGTTTAATGAAAGGTGGATGAGCTTAGTTTATTTTACGTAGCTTGGTGGACAGACAGGGTGAAGCTGTTAAGCCAGGTTACGTGGAGCTCTCGTGCTTAGCTAATACACAGCAAGGAATTGTTAATGCAGATCTGGGTAGACGCCGATGCGTGCCCCAAAGTCATCAAGGAAATCCTGTTCCGTGCGGCGGAGCGGCGGCAGATTCAACTGACGCTGGTAGCAAACAAGATGCTGTATTGCCCGCCTTCGAAGGTGATCCGGGCGATGCAGGTGCCGGCGGGTTTCGATGTGGCCGATAACAAGATCGCGCAGATGGTGGAGCAGGGCGACCTGGTGGTGACCGCGGACATTCCGCTGGCCGCCGACGTGATCGAGCGCGGCGGCCATGCGCTGAATCCGCGCGGCGAGTTTTACAGCAAGGACAACATCCAGGAACGGCTGACCATGCGCAACTTCATGGAAGGGCTGCGTGGCAGCGGAGTAGAGACGGGCGGCCCGCCGTCGTTCAGCCAGGGCGACCGCCAGGCGTTCGCCAACCAGCTGGACAGGTTCCTGGCGAAGAACGGAGGTTGATGATGGCGAAAAAGTCACTTCCCTTGTCGCGCGTGTATCGCCTGCTGGAACCGGGGCCGGTGGTGCTGGTGACGACTGCTTACAAAGGCCATGCGAACGTGATGACCATGTCCTGGCACACGATGATGGAATTCGAGCCGCCGCTGGTGGGCTGTGTGCTGAGCGGACGCAATTACAGCTTTGATGCGCTGGTTAAAACCAGGGAGTGCGTGCTCAGCATCCCGACCGCCGACCTGGCGCAAAAAGTGGTGAGGGTCGGCAACAGTTCCGGCAGGAAACTGGACAAGTTCAGGGCGTTCGGCCTGACGCCGCTGCCTGCCTCGCAGGTGGCGCCGCCGCTGATAGCCGAGTGTTTCGCCAGCCTGGAATGCAAGGTGGCCGATACGCGCATGGTGAACAAGTACAACTTTTTCGTACTCGAAGTGGTGAAGGCATGGGTTGATCCGGCACAGAAAGCCCCGCGCACGCTGCACCATCAGGGTATGGGCAGCTTTCGCGTGGCGGGCGAGGTACTCAAGCTGCCTTCAAGGATGAAATAGCATGTGGCAACGGCGGAATTGCCGGAACTATTCCGGAATGAAGCTGCTCTTTAGTTATATTATCGTTCCCGGAATTTCCTGAAGGAGTCGTTCGATGGAATTGCCTAGTACCTCCAATATGTTTGCCTCGATCCTGTTCGGCACCATAGGCATGGCCGCTTTCGTCTATGGCAAGAAAGCCATGAGCTGGAAGCCGATGGCCATCGGTGGGGCATTGATGGGATACACCTTTTTCGTCAGTCAGACCTGGCTGATTTACCTGCTTGGCGCGGGGCTGAGCGCGTCGTTATTCGTTTTCCGGGATTGAACTCATGAGGTGCAACATGAAAACATCAGGCGGTATTTTGCTGGCGGTTTTGCTGCTGGCCGCGTGCAGTCCGGGCGGCAGCGACAACAAACCCAAAATGATGGAACAACAACGCCAAGCGCTGGACAAGGCCAAGGGCGTCCAGGACACGCTGCAGCAATCCGCACAGCAACAGCAACAGGAAGTCGACAAGCAATCTCAGTAGGCGCCGGCGCTACGTAGTTTCCCCACTATGAGGGCAAATTGCACGGCGCCATAATTCCTTTCCATATGGTGCTGGCGACGCACTCGTCACGAAGATGCAATATTTCGTTTTATGATTAATATTATTAATCATATCAATTTATATATTCAATTAGATTTATCTATAAAAAGGGGCCAGACTTGGCCCGTAATGAATTTCGCCAGCTTTGCTGGTCGAAACCAGAGGAATTCATTAACAGGATAGCTGTAACAGTTTTACGGCAATCTTGCCCAGGCAGCACCTATGCCTGACCCGTTTCTCCGGCGCGGGTTGCAAGCCGGTATTCATTACCAAGGAGACGAATCATGCAACTCAAGGGAAGCAAGACCGAACAGAACCTGAAAGATGCTTTCGCCGGCGAATCGCAAGCCAACCGCCGCTATCTCTACTTCGCAGCCAAGGCGGACATCGAGGGCCATAACGACGTCGCGGCCCTGTTCCGTTCCACTGCAGAAGGCGAGACCGGCCATGCTCATGGTCACCTCGAGTATCTGGAGCAGTGCGGTGATCCGGCCACCGGCATGCCGTTCGGCGGCACGGCAGACAACCTCAAAACTGCAGTTGCGGGCGAGACCCACGAGTACACCGACATGTACCCCGGCATGGCCAAGACCGCACGCGACGAAGGTTTAGATGAAGTCGCCGACTGGTTCGAGACGCTGGCCAAGGCGGAGCGTTCGCACGCCAACCGTTACCAGAAGGCGCTCGACGAGTTCGCCGGCTAAAGCGGTTTGCCCCGGCCGTCTGACGGCCGGGGTGGCTGGTTCCATTGATTTGAGGAGAAGCGCATGTTTGCCCCTGCACGTGAAGGAAACCTGGAAGCCCCGACACGCCATCCGCTGGACTGGGAGAACCCCGACTTTTACAACGAGGAGTCCCTGTTCAAGGAAATGGAGCGGGTGTTCGATATCTGCCATGGTTGCCGCCGCTGCGTCAGCCTGTGCCAGTCGTTTCCCACGCTTTTCGACCTGGTGGATAATTCCGAGTCGATGGAGGTGGATGGCGTAGACAAGGCCGATTACGGCAAGGTGGTGGATCACTGTTACTTGTGCGATCTGTGCTACATGACCAAGTGCCCCTACGTTCCGCCGCATGAATGGAACCTCGATTTCCCGCACCTGATGCTGCGGGCCAAGGCGGTGAAATACCGCAAGGGCGAAGTGAAACTGCGTGACAGGATTTTGACCAGCACCGATGCCGTGGGCAGTCTTGCCGGTATTCCGGTGGTGGCCCAGACGGTGAATGCCGTAAACAAGGTCGGCGTTGCGCGCAAGGCATTGGAGGCCGTTGGTGGCATCCATGCCGATGCCTGGCTGCCGGAATTTTCCAGCAAGCCGCTGCGCAGCCGCCTGCGGCAATTGCCGGCCGATACGGTAGGCAAGCCGGCAGGCAATACCACAGGCAAAGTGGCACTGTTTGCTACCTGCTACATGAACCGCAACGAGCCCGGCATCGGCGAAGATTTCGCTGCCGTGTTCGAACACAACCGCATCCCGGTAACGATAGCGGAAAAGGAACGCTGCTGCGGTATGCCCAAGCTGGAACTGGGCGACCTGGATGCTGTACGCGAAGCCAAGGAGACCAACATCCCGGTGCTGGCGAAGCTGGTGGACGAGGGTTGGGACCTGACTGCACTGGTACCTTCCTGCGTGCTGATGTTCAAGCAGGAACTACCGTTGATGTTTCCGGACGATGCGGACGTGCAGAAGGTAAAGAATGCCTTTTACGACCCGTTCGAGTACCTGATGCTGCGCTACAAGGAAGGCGAGCTCAACACCGATTTCAAACAGCCGTTGGGCAAGGTGTCCTACCATGCCGCCTGCCACCAGCGGGTACAGAACGTCGGTCAGAAAACGCGTGAGGTGCTGAACCTGGTTCCCGATTCCACGGTGGAAATCATCGAGCGCTGCTCGGGCCATGACGGCACCTATGCGGTGAAAAAAGAATTCCACGAATCCGCAATGAAAATCGTCAGGCCGGTGGCCAGGCGCATCAGCGACGCCGAGCCGGATCATTACGGCAGCGATTGCGCGATGGCAGGCCATCATATCGAGAACGGCCTGGGCAACGACAAGGCGCCCGAGCATCCGATCACGCTGTTGCGGCGGGCGTACGATATTTGAAGAGACAGACAATGGACAAGCTGACCCACGAAAACCTTTACAGCCTCGAGCACTATGCGCGCATCCGCAACGAATTACGCGACAAGGTGATGGCGCACAAGAAGCAACGCCGCCTGGCCATCGGCGAGCATGCCGCCCTGTATTTCGAGGACCGCATGACCATGCAGTACCAGGTGCAGGAAATGCTGCGGCTGGAGCGCATCTTCGAGCCCGAGCTGATCCAGGAGGAACTGGATGTCTACAACCCGCTGATCCCGGACGGACACAATTGGAAGGCGACTTTCATGATCGAATATGCCGACCCTGAAGAACGCCGCCAGGCCTTGGCCAGATTGATCGGCATCGAGGATACGATCTGGATGCGCGTGGACGGTTTCGATCCGGTGCGTCCGATCGCCAATGAGGACCTGGACCGCAGCAGCGAGGACAAGACCGCGTCGGTGCATTTCCTGCGCTTCGAATTGACGCCGGAAATGGCGGACGCGGCAAAGAAAGGTGCCATTATCAAGGCCGGCATCGACCATGCGCAATACAATGTAAGTTCCGAAGTTCCGGAAGGGGTACGATCATCTCTCGTGGCCGATCTGGCCTGATCGCTCCCGTTATGACGAAAGGAGAATCATCATGGACATAGGCATTAGCAAGAAGGATCGCGAAAAAATCGCAGAGGGGCTGTCGCGCCTGCTCGCCGACAGCTACACGCTCTATCTGATGACCCACAATTTCCACTGGAACGTGAAAGGCCCCATGTTCAACACGTTGCACCTGATGTTCATGGGGCAATATACCGAACAGTGGAATGCGCTGGACCTGATCGCCGAGCGTATCCGGGCACTGGACTTTCCCGCCCCGGGCACCTACAAGCAGTATGTCAAGCTTGCCTCGATCAAGGAGGTGACAGGGGTGCCCAAGGCCATGGATATGGTGCGCCATCTTGTCGCAGCCCAGGAAGCGACGGCACGTACGGCTCGTGCAGTTTTCCCGATAGTGGAAAAGGCCAACGACCAGCCGACTGCCGACCTGTTGACGCAGCGTCTGGAAGTCCACGAAAAAACCGCGTGGATGCTGCGCAGCCTGCTGGAAGAATAGCGGGTATGTTCGCCTGAGCTGGCTGGCTGCGGGGCTTGCCGGTCTGTTGTATTTTGCACGATCTGTTGCGTGCGAGTAGTATTTGCGTTGAAGATCGATGTCATCGAAAAGCAGCTTTTTCCAACTTCAGGGAGAGCAATCATGAGCGACACTACGAAATCCGAGCCGCCGGTTCCGACGCCGGAAACCGATGGAGATCGCTCGCCAAACGCGGTTCTTTATGATCGCTTCGTCGAGAAGTCGCGCGAAATTTTTGACTCCGGCCAGGAAAAGGGCCACGAGGCATGGGAAAAGGCGATGGAACTCGCCCACCAGAAAATGACAGAGGCCGGCGAATTCAGCGCCGAGCAAGGGGAGGTGTTCAAGCGCTATCTGCGCCGCGACCTGGAACAGACCATGGTCGAGATGCAGCAACTGGGCACGGCGGCGAAAGAAGGTCTCCATCCGGCACGGGTGGGAGCAGGTGCCTTGTCGTCGTTGGCCAAATTGCTGCATGCTGCCGGCGGGGCATTGACGGCACTGTCGGAAAAAGCGGAGGGTGCGCTGGTGTATCAGACTGGCGAGATTACTATGGCCGGTACCCTGACATGCTCGGCCTGCGGCCATGAAATCCAGCTGAAAAAAACTTCCGTAGTGCCGTCTTGCCCGGCGTGCCAGGGCACCCGCTTTCGCAAAAGCTACTGATTCCCGGTCAGGGGCGGGCGCCTGGAATCAGTGCTCCGCGTGTATTCAGCTGAATTCGTCGATGAGCGTGCGCAGATTGGGCAGTGCGGCCTCCATTGCGCGTTTGCCTTCCTGGATGGCTTCCTTGCTGCGGTGAAAGTCGAGCAGGCCAAGCTGGGATAGTCGCGGTGTCACGATCAGGTCCGGCGGCTCACCTGCCATGCGGCTGCGGCCGATGCGTACCTGCATGATGTTGATGCTGGCGGCGATCACGTCGAGCATGGCGGGTGCCCGGGGCCCGTCATCCGCCGATGCAGGCATCAGCGCACTCAAGTGCTGTTGCAATTTGTTCATCCATTCTCCGGTTTCTGCAGTGTGTGTTTCGGGCTCCTGGTTCTTGCGCGTGCGACGGCCCAGAATGTCCGAGTTGAGATCGACTGCAATCACCATGTCGGCATCCATCGCACGCGCCAGCGAAACCGGAACCGGGTTGACCAGGCCGCCATCCACCAGTATTCGGCCCTCGCGCATCACCGGGGTGAACAGCGCGGGCAAGGCAATCGATGCGCGCACCGCATCGATCATCGAACCCTCGCGCAGCCAGACTTCCGCACCGGAGTGCAGCGCAGTAGCTACTGCCGCGAACGGCATGTCCAGTTCGTTGACCGGACGATCAACGAACTTGCTGCGGAAAAAATCCATCAGTCGCTCGCCCTTGATCAGGCCGCCGCTCAGGTTTACGTCCAACAACGAGATCATATCGGTAAGGCGCAGGCCGAGCAGCCACTCCTCGAAGTGATCGAGCTCGCCGGCCGCATAGGCGGCGCCCACCAGCGCACCGGAGGATGTTCCGCAAACCAGATCGGGCCGGATGCCGGCCTGTTCCAGCGTGCGGATCACGCCCACATGTGCCCAGCCGCGCGCCGAGCCGCTGCCCAGCGCAAGCCCGATACGTGGTTTGCGGCGGGCGTTCATGCCGGGTATTCCAACGTCGGGTCGGTCGATTTGAGCCGGTGCATCATGGTGTTCCTCCGATCTGTAGTGATGAACATCCCGGGTTTAAGTTTGGCGGCCTATTCGAAGGGAATGGCACAGTAACTGATTTCCACGATCTCCAGCTTTTCCATGCCGCCGGGCAATTGTACTTTTACCACATCGGCCTCGCGTGCCTTGAGCAGCGCGCGCGCCAGCGGCGACACCCAACTGATCAGCCCGCGCCCGGCATCGGCCTCGTCCACGCCGACGATGCTGTAGGTGCGCTCGCAGCCCTCGTTGCCACACACCGTTACCGTGGCGCCGAAGAATACCTGGTCGCACTCGCCGCGTCGGGCCGGGTCGACCACCTCGGCATTTTCCAGGCGCTTGGACAGGAAACGGAGGCGCCGGTCGATCTCGCGCAGGCGCTTCTTGCCGTAGATGTAGTCGCCGTTTTCCGAGCGGTCGCCGTTGGAAGCGGCCCATGCCACAGTCTGCACCAGCGCGGGCCGTTCTTCCTTCCACAGATAATCCAGTTCGTCCTTCAGGCGCTGGTAGCCGGCCGGCGTGACGTAGTTTTTCAGGCCGGCCGGCAATTGCGGTGCGCCGGCGGGCGCATCGTCGTCATCGTCATCGGTTTCGCGGGTAAATGCTTTGCTCATGGCGTTGTGTAAGTGCGGATTGCAGGTATACGCATTATAAGCGCTGCAACGGGTTTGCAAGGGTGCGTGATATGATCAAAAGCATGGAAAACAACCTCGATACACTGCAACGGTTTTTGTTCGAACACGCCCCCGTTCGCGGTGAACTGGTGCACCTGGACGAGACCTGGCAGACCATGCTGGAACGCCACGATTACCCGCCGCTATTGCGCGACCTGTTGGGCGAGCTTGCCGCCGCGGCAGTACTGCTGGCCGCCACGCTCAAGCTGCAAGGTGCGCTGGTGCTGCAGATTCAGGGCAATGGCCCGCTGAAGTTGCTGGTGGTGGAGTGCAGCGGCGAACTGCAGATGCGAGCCACGGCAAAATGGACCGATGAACTGCGCCAGGACGAACTGGCACAGCTGGTGGGCGAGGGGCGCTTCGTGATCACGCTCGACCCGAAAGACGGCAGGCAGAGCTACCAGGGTATCGTTCCGCTGGAAGGCGGCAGCGTGGCCGAGATGCTGGAGAACTACATGCTGCGTTCGGAGCAACTGGATACGCGGTTGTGGCTGGCTGCAGACGACAAGCGCGCGACCGGCATGCTGCTGCAAATCCTGCCGGCGCAGTCCGACCAGGCCGAACACCCGGATGCCGATGCCTGGCCGCGTGCGACCCAGTTGGCCGATACGCTGAAGCGCGATGAACTGTTGATGCTGCCGGCAACGGAAATCGTTTACCGCCTGTACCACGAGGAGGATATACGTCTGTTCGAGCCGCAGCCGGTGGCGTTCCAATGTGGCTGTTCGCGGCAAAGCGTGGGCAACATGCTGAAAATGCTGGGGCGTGCCGAAGTCGACAGCATCCTCGAAGAACGCGGCAGCATCGAGATCTTCTGCGAGTTCTGCAACCAGCGCTACGAGTTCGACAGCGTGGATGCGGCGCAACTGTTTGCCGAAACCATATCCGCAGCGGGCAGCGAAACACGGCACTGATTTTATGTGGCGAATCCAGTAATGACGATCTTGCCCACAATCATTTGCATATCGGGTGAAATCGATGGAGCGCGGCGAAAAATTCAACACCTATAGCCATCTGCTTGGCTCGTTGCTCGCCTTGGTGGGCGGGGTGGTGCTCATTGTGCTGGCAGCTCTGCGTGATGATGCTTGGAAAGTGGTCAGTTTCTCGATCTATGGCGCAACCCTGCTGCTGCTGTACAGTTCCTCCACGCTATACCATAACGCCCGCAAGGGTAGCCGGGCCAAGCATATCCTGCGCACGCTCGACCATAATTCCATCTATCTGCTGATTGCCGGCACCTATACGCCGTTCGCCCTGGTCAGTCTGCGCGGACCGTGGGGATGGTCGCTGTTCGGCGTGGTATGGGGGCTGGCGCTGATTGGTATTCTGCAGGAATTGTGGCTACCCAGGAAGACGCGGCTGATATCGCTGGTGATCTATGTGCTGATGGGCTGGATAGCGATTATTGCCGTCGTGCCGCTGGTGGAAACCCTGTCCTGGCACGGGTTCGCATGGGTCGTGGCAGGCGGGCTGGCCTACACCATCGGCATCGTTTTCTACATCAATGACCAGCGTTTCACGCACTGGCATGGCATCTGGCATTTGTTCGTGCTGGCCGGCAGCACTCTGCATTACTTTGCCATCCTGTTATATGTGGCATGATAACCATGTATCCAGCCATTAAGGCGACCAAGGAGAGATAAAAATGGCAGGCCAGACCGAAATCATCAACATGGCATTGTTTTGCGATTTCGAGAACATTGCACTCGGTGTGCGCGACGCAAAATATTCGAGCTTCGACATCAACAAGGTGCTGGAGCGGCTGTTGCTCAAGGGCAGCATCGTGGTCAAGAAGGCGTATTGCGACTGGGAGCGCTACAAGGAATTCAAGGGCATCATGCACGAGGCGGCATTCGAGCTGATTGAAATACCGCATGTGCGACAGTCCGGCAAGAATTCCGCCGACATTCGCATGGTGGTCGATGCGCTGGACCTCTGCTACACCAAATCCCATGTCGACACTTTCGTCATCATCAGCGGGGATTCCGATTTTTCGCCGCTGGTTTCCAAGCTGCGCGAGAACAACAAATACGTTATCGGGATCGGCGTGAAGGATTCGACTTCCGACCTGCTCAGCGCCAACTGCGACGAATTCATTTTTTACGATGACCTGGTGCGGGAACAGGAAGCGAAGCAAAAGCGCAAAGCGAAAAAAGCGCCAGCCAAAACGGCTCCCGGCAAGGCGAAGCCAGCGGCGGCCAAGGGGGAGGATGAACGGCATCAGGACGCGCTGGATTTCATGGTCGAGACCGTCGAGGCACTGATTGCCGAACGCGGGTCGGACGAAAGGATATGGGGTTCGCTGGTCAAGACCACCATGCAGCGGCGCAAACCGGGATTTACCGAATCATCCTACGGTTATCGCTCGTTCAAGGATCTGGTCGAAGATGCGCAGAAGCAAAAATTGCTGGTCGCAGTGCGCGACGAAAAGTCGGGCCAGTACTCCATCCGTTTGCCGGCATCGAACAACTAATCAGTTCTGCTGGTCCCCGGTCATGTCCAGCGCCAGCGCTTCGGCCACCTCGATACCGTCCACCGCGGCCGACAGGATGCCGCCCGCATAGCCCGCACCTTCTCCCGCCGGATAAAGCCCTTTGATGTTGATGCTCTGGAAGTTCTCGCCGCGCTTGACGCGCAGCGGCGACGAGGTGCGCGTCTCCACGCCGGTGAGCACGGCATCGTTCATGGCGAATCCTCTGATCTGTTTTCCGAACGCGGGCAGCGCCTCGCGGACCGCGGTGATCGCGTAGTCGGGCAACGTAGTCGTAAGGTCGGTCAGGTGCACGCCCGGCGTGTACGAGGGCTGCACCTTGCCGAGTCTGGTTGAAGGGCGGCCGGCGAGGAAATCGCCGACCAGTTGTGCCGGCGCGCAATAGTTGCTGCCGCCGAGCTCGAACGCGCGCGCTTCCCACTGCCGCTGGAATTCGACGCCGGCGAGTATGTCGCCCGGATAGTCCTCCGGTGTAATTCCGACCACGATGCCGCTGTTGGCGTTGCGTTCGTTGCGCGAATACTGGCTCATGCCGTTGGTTACCACGCGGCCTTGTTCGGAAGTTGCAGCGACCACGGTGCCGCCGGGGCACATGCAGAAGCTGTAGACCGAGCGGCCGTTCTTCGCATGGTGCACCAGCTTGTAGTCGGCCGCCCCGAGCTGCGGGTTGCCGGCATTGGGGCCCAGCCGCGCGCGGTCGATCAGGCTTTGCGGATGCTCGATGCGGAAGCCGATGGAAAACGGCTTGGCCTCCATGTACACGCCGCGCCGGTGCAGCATTTCAAAGGTGTCGCGCGCGCTGTGGCCGACCGCCAGCACGACGTGACGGGTGGCGATGCGTTCGCCATCTTCCAGCACCACGGCCCGCACCTCATCATTTTCTGTCTCGATGTCCGCGACCTTGCTCCGGAAACGGATTTCCGCGCCCAACGCTTCCATGGTGTGACGCATCTGCTCCACCATGCCGACCAGGCGGAAGGTACCGATGTGCGGCTTGCTGACATAGAGGATTTCCTCGGGTGCGCCGGCTTTTACGAATTCGGTCAATACCTTGCGACCGTAGAACTTCGGGTCCTTGATGCCGCTGTGCAGCTTGCCGTCGGAAAACGTGCCAGCGCCGCCTTCACCGAACTGTACGTTGGATTCCGGGTCGAGCTTGCCCTGGCGCCACAGTCCCCAGGTATCCTTTGTGCGCTCGCGCACGGCCTTGCCGCGCTCGAGAATGATCGGCTTGAAGCCCATCTGCGCCAGCAGCAGACCGGCAAACAGGCCGCATGGCCCGGTGCCAATCACCACCGGGCGCTCGTCCAGGCCCTGCGGAGCCTGGGCGACGAAATGGTAGCGCATGTCCGGTGTCCGGCCTACATGTTTGTCGCCATGCAGCCGCTCGAGCACGGACTCTTCATTTTTTACTTCAGTATCAATTGTATACACGAACAGGACAGCCGACTTCCGGCGCGCATCGTAGCCGCGGCGGAATATGCTGTAGCCGATGAGTTCGGGAGGCGTGATGTCGAGCCGTTGCAGGATGGCGGTCTTGAGTTCGTCTGCGGAATGGGCGAGCGGGAGTGTGAGTTCGGTGAGGCGCAACATGGCCGCTATTCTACATTCGACGCGCTATTGCGGGCGGTGTTTTGGCGGGATACCGGTCTGCCTTGGTCGCGTAACCGGGTTGTGGTATAAATGACACATATTTATACCAATTCATTTCGTGCCTGCTGCGCGGCCGGCAGCGCGATCCAGGCCCCGGCGCCTGCTTTATTCGGAAGGAAATCCACAGAGTGCAGATGCGATATCAATCGAGCCAACCTATTTATTTGGCGGAAAAACAGAAGTTCAAGTCCTACCAGTTGAACAATTTCCGTGAAATTCCGCAGCTGGCGGAGAAGCTTAGCGAGCAGCAGATGTTCGACATCGAGGTCGTGGGCAACGTGCTGCCGTTCAAGGCGAACAACTATGTGGTCGACTACCTGATCGATTGGGACAAGGTGCCCAATGACCCCATCTTCGTGTTGACCTTTCCGCAGAAGGATATGCTGCGTCCCGAGCACTACGACGAAATCGCCGGTTTGCTGAAGCAGGGGGCCGACAAGGCGGTGGTCAAGGAAGCTGCCAACCGCATCCGCATGCAGCTCAATCCGCATCCGGCTGGCCAGACCGACCACAATGTGCCGGAATTCGAGGGCGAGAAGCTGCACGGCGTGCAGCATAAGTACAAACAGACCGTGCTGTTTTTCCCCAGCCAGGGACAGACCTGCCATGCCTACTGCACCTTCTGCTTCCGCTGGCCGCAGTTCATCGGCCTGACTGACATCAAGTTTGCCAGCCGCGAGATCGAGAAGCTGGTGGCCTATGTGAAGCAGCACGACGAGATCACCGACATCCTGTTCACCGGTGGCGATCCGATGATCATGAAGGCACGCAACCTGGCCGGCTACATCGAGCCGCTGCTCGATGCCGACCTGCCCAACCTGATCAACATCCGCATCGGCACCAAGGCGCTGGCCTACTGGCCGCACAAATTTGTCGATGACGACGATACCGACGAACTGCTGGAGTTGTTCCGCAAGGTAGTGCAGTCCGGCAAGCAGCTCGCACTGATGGCGCATTTCAACCATCCGCGTGAACTGGAAAACGAAGTGGTGCACCAGGCTATCCGCAACCTGAAGGAAGTGGGCGTCACCATCCGTACCCAGTCGCCGGTGATGCGCCACATCAACGATGACGCGGATACCTGGGCGAAGATGTGGCAGATGCAGGTCAAGCTCGGCTGCATCCCGTATTACATGTTCCTGGCGCGCGACACCGGTGCGCAGCATTATTTCTCGGTGCCCTTGGTGCGGGCCT
>Ga0102953_1000772_pt1 | contig 21218 bp, 13 predicted proteins | sample SalPon2A_C_D2_MG_FD_78509 | JGI IMG/M metagenome (GOLD analysis project Ga0102953, IMG submission 78509) | Soil microbial communities from South San Francisco under conditions of wetland restoration - Salt Pond MetaG R2A_C_D2_MG | ecosystem: Environmental > Terrestrial > Soil > Wetlands | place... | reverse complement strand
TATCATCGGTCCACTTTCCCGGGTATCTTTTATAGGCCTTATTCGTCGTACCACCCGAATGAGATAAGATGAATGCCCGTCCTTTCGTCTCTTTTCCATACTTCTGGCACAACTGGAACATGGCCTTGCAGACACTGATGTCGTCCGTTCGATCCAGTTTGACAAAATCGGCCCCTTCATCAAAGAAGTGCTTCATTTTTTCGTCAAAGAAACGAACAGCGGCAGGCTTTTTGAAGTCGATAACACCGCACCATGTTCCCGCGTTGTCCCTGCCCCTCTGGTACATATCCGTGCTCGAACTCTTGTTATGCCATGTATCCTTATCCAAAAATATCCTTGAGAAATACCCTCGTTTTTTGAAGGCATCGTAGGCTTTCTCGTTACCGGTTTTTAAAATGACATTCCATATCCAAAACCCACCCTTTATGTCATTCCTCTGCATAAAGTCCCACATTTTCTCTCTGTTGGGATAGGCGACCGTATCCGCTACAAAATCAATATATTTTTCCGGTCCCCTCCCTGAATCTGCGAAACTCCAAAACCAGGAATCTATCCAGTAGGCATCGATCGGATAATCATGTTTTTGTATGTCCGTGATACGTTTTATGGTTTCTGCCTGGTTCGTGTAACCACCATATAAAACTCCGAAGGCCCAGGAGGGAGGAATGATGACGTTGGGTTGCAGGGTCGGCGGATCCGGATGTATAAACCTGCTCTGTGCATTGCTGGATATGCTAATGAGGCTTACAAGACAACTGATCAGGAATATGATAAAAGATCGCATGTTCTGACTTTATGAGATATAAATGACTTTGGGAATAGCGGACTACTGTTGAAACATCAGAATATCGTTCTGAAAATGTTTCATTGCATGTTTTCTGATTTCTGATTCAAGTAGTTCACAATCATGCCGGCAACCTGAAACTGTGTTTGGGGTTTCAGGTGGATGCCATCGGTTGTTTTTTGACCAAAATCATTTTTCAATACATCATAGGTATCCAGAAAATCGCAATGATTTTTTTTCGCTATTCTTTCAAAAAACCTGTTATTCTCTTTAACTCTGCCTTCTCCGCCACCATATTTTTCTTTATTGGTAATTTTTTGTTCGTCCATCGGTGGGGCTGACAGGACACAAATCTCAGGGACTTTCAAATCTTTGCTGCTGAAGAACTGCTTTATCCTCTCAAGCAAGATGTTCATATTTCGGGATACTTCCTTTTGCCTGTTGCGGAAGACACGTTTGGCATCATTGGTACCAAGACCGATAAAGATGTAGTCAGGTGCCTTACCCTTGGCACAGGCAGCATCAAGATAATCATCCAGGTTCCTGAGTGTGTTCAGCTTTTTGTTATCAAGGTTGTCAAACCCGATGGTATTACCCGCTATGGATTTATTAATAATTGTGGAATAAGGAAGTAGCTTCTTCAGCTGATCCGGCCAGCCAAATTTAAAAGCGCCATTTGAGTCGCCAATGGTCAGGATCTTCAATTTTAGCCTGTTAACCGTCCCATCAACCGGTGTTAAAGCGAGGACCTGGTTGCTCAACATTTCATGAGTGCCCTCAAATATGGTCAATGACAGGTGGGGCAGTTTTCGATAGAGGTACACTTTACGACCGCCTATTGTCAATGCCGTATCGGGTGATGGGTTTATTTCGCTGGTCACGAGTGATAGCATCAAGCTGTCCGACAGAAGCTCATCCTTACGTTGCGGATACATCTGCTTCGCCAGGTGATTAAAGAATTTCAACGATTGTGTTATGGGTACCGATCCGGTATATCCATCATGAATACCTTCGTAAATATTCAGAGTGGCCCCCTTTCTTTTTTGGGGATCAAAATTCATGAAGATGGGTGATCTCTTTACCGCATCGGCGGCATCGAACCCATGCCCGTTTGTAGTAACGCCCTCAAGATCCTTCGCATATTTTAGTCCCCTTCCTTTACATTGCCAATACCAGTTGACAAGATTAGATATCGAAGCCCACGCGTTAAAGCTTTTTACCGGGTAATTGAGCTTCATAAAGCATAATAACGTGGCATAACCGCCGCCGGAAACCCCAATGATATGCACTTCTGTGGTATCTACATTTGCATGCCGTACCGCATAATGGATGGCATCTTCGATGTCTGAAAGGACGAGCTTACTACCGCATGCCTGGGGTCTTTTGTTAGGTCCGCGGAAGTTCGGGTGTATATAGTTCCAGCCTCGAAGTAACACTTCTTTTGCTAACGGATCCTGCTGGTTGTAATCACCGCTCCATGTGTGAAGGGATACAATTAACGGCTGAGCTTTCTTCTTCTGAGTCGCATAAAACCGCGCTTTCTGCATCGAACCATCGGCTGTGGACCGAATGTTGATGACCTTGAAACTGGCCGGCCAGTTTTTATTAATCGTATTATCCCATTTTGTTTTTGCACTTTGCGCAAATGCTGTGATAGAAATAGCGAGGGCTGCCGTTAATAAAAATAATTTCTTTGTCATTTTGTGTAATTATTTATCCATTCAGGGAGAGTGACTGTAGGTGTTGGCAATGCCGTTTTGTCGAACATTCAGAGACGTTAAAGCGCGTGAACTATTTCAGGTGATATGAATTTTAAAAAACAGAGGGCCTACCAGTCGTGCTGCATGATAGGCCCTCCACTTTTTATTCCATTATTCCCAGATTACCAGTTGGGGTTTTGCGTTAACTTACCGTTAGACAAATCAATCTGGTTTTGTGGGATTGGATAAAAGACATTCTTCGGAAATGTCCAGCCTCTGGGACCTAAAACCGTCTTTGCCTGTCCTGTGCGGATCAAATCAAAGTACCGGTCGTTTTCAAAAGCCAGTTCAAATCGACGTTCATCCCAGATCTTCTGCAAGGTCAGATCAGACGGTGCCAATGGCGGTTCACCGGCCCGGACTCTTACTTTATTGATAGAGACGGCAGCTCCGGCTTTATCACCGAGTCTGAATTTAGCTTCGGCATCGATCAGCAGCAGGTCTGAATATCTGTACAGGCGTTCGTTTTGCTCAACCATATGTATCCAACCGCCGCCTTTGATATTCGTCTGTTCATTTTTGGGGATATACACTTTATAGTTATACCGCGGTGTACCCGTGATACCTTCCAGAGACGATGCTCCGTCGACAACCAAACCATCAACCAGGGTATCACCCTTAAATATCACCGAGTATTTATAACGCAAATCATGTTGATCCTGGTAACGTTTTTTCCAGGCGGCTACCAGGTTATCACTCGGCACACTATAACCAAAACCACCGTCGCGCCCTGCTTTTATCCAGGTATTCAATACATAAGGTGATCTATTGACAGCGCTGACGGTGGTCGAGGATCCGTTTTGAACTTCGAATATGGATTCGTCACAGTTTTCATATTGCAAACGGAAGAGGTAAAAGAAGCTGGAATCGCCCCGGGCTGTCATTAAATGATAGGGCCCGTTTTGGATGACGTCATTAGTCACTTGTTCAACATCATTCCAGGTTTTGCCATCGATGGCCTTCCCATCTTGCATGAAGTTCGGGCCTGACGCCATATACATGAGTACCTTGGCCTCCAGAGCTCTGGCAGCCCATGCAGTTACACGCCCTTTCCATTGCGGACCCCAGGGTTGTTTTCGCATATTTTTCCATCCGAAGTCGAGGTCACTCAAAATAAATTTATAAACATCGGCTACGGATGATTTTGGAATATCATATGCTCCATTTGCCGGGATGCCGTCATAAACGACAACAGGGCCAAACAAACGTACCAGTTCGAAATATTCCCATGCCCTGATGAACCGTGCCTCCCCTAGGATTTCATTCTTATCGGTTTGGTCAATATTCATGCCCGGCACATATTTCAGAACCTGGTTGCACTTATTAATTAACGAATAACGTGATATCCATAAGTTATTGAACCTGGAGAGCGAGGGCGTAAAGGAAAAATCCTGGAAAGCCAGCAGATCCGACTGGCTTCCCACGGTTGATCCCTTCGCTGTATTGTCACTTGCCATCTGTTCAGGGCCCAATGTACTTGGGTCGACGAACGACCATCCTGACAAATCTCCATAACAGGCAACCAAAGCGGCCATGGCGTCATCTTTGGTTTGCCAGAATTTAGCCTGCGGCAATTTGTTGTAATCACCGAAATTCAGATCCTTGGTACAGGATACCGACACCGTGCAGATTAAAAAAATGAGTGCAGCTATTTTATATGCTCTTTTCATATCTATCCGATTTTTAAAATGTAACATTGATTCCGAGGCTGTAGATGGATGACAAGGGATAAACACCTTTATTGATGCCCGACATCAGAGGATTGTTCGAAGCCACTTCCGGGGAGAAGCCATTGTACTTAAATGAAGTCAGTGGGTTTTCCGCATTAGCATAAAAGCGAAGCCTTCCGAGATTCAACTTGCTGACGATTCGTTGCGGGACGGTATAACCAAGCTGTATCGATTTGATTCTGAAATAGCTCCCATCTTCCACATAGAAGGAGTTGGGCGTACGCGGATCCCCGGCGGTTATCAAAACCGATGGATACGTGTTGGAAGTACCTTGCCCATGCCATCTGTTCTTGTAGAAATTCTCGTCGTAATTCCTGGTAGTGAACATCAGGATGCGATTTTCATTGACGATCTTATTACCGTACACCCCCTGGCATAAGACATTAAAATCGATAGCTTTATAAGAAAAGCCCAAATTAAATCCATAGATAAAAGGAGGATTAGGATTGCCTATGGCTGTTCTGTCGCTGGCATCGATTTTTCCATCCCCATTGACGTCTGCAAAGATCAAGTCACCTGGTACCGTATTTTGCAAATGGGGCGTGTTATCAATTTGCTGCTGATTTTGAAATACGCCGATTGCTTTGTACCCGAAAAACTCGCCGACCGGGCTGCCAACCTTGGTTCTGGTGAGGGGTGTAATGTTATCATTGCCGTCTCCCTGGTCGTAATAACTGGCACCAGCTGAATTAATCTTGGTTACCTTATTAGAATTAAAGGTACCATTGACACTGACATTGTACTGGAGATTGCCAACCACATTTTTCCAGCCAATTGTTGCTTCAACCCCCTGATTGAGGATATTTGCGTAATTACCCCAAACGCCACTCGTATTCAATCCACTGCTTCCCAAAGCAGTCGTTGCGAAGATGGCATCATTCGTCATTTTGTGATACCAGTCAAGAGAGCCCGTCAGCCTGTTGGAAAAGAATCCGAAATCAAGTCCTATGTTTGTTTCATTCACAACTTCCCATTTTAGATTGGGATTAAAGGACTTGGTAATGGTCACGGCCGGAGAAACTGGTCCGTTGCCAGTATTCTGATCAGGACCAAAAATGACCGGATTAGCGTTTGATGTGGTCAATTGGTACAGATTCGGCGGAATATTATCATTCCCCAGGCTTCCCCATCCGGCACGAATCTTTAACAGGCTGATCAGTGGGATGTTTTGCATAAAGTTTTCATCACTGATCACCCAACCCACACCAACAGACGGGAAATAGCCCCATCGGTTATTTTTGGGAAAATTGGATGAACCGTCGGCACGCATCGTAACATTAAGGAGGTATCGATGCATGTAATTATAGTTTACCCTGCCCATGAAACCGATCTGCACCTTTTTGCTGCCACCGTCAGAAGCATCAACGGAATAATCAGGGGTTTTACCTAGTGTCAGGAACAAATAGCTCTGATTGATCACCGGCAGGTCCACAAGCCCGCGGGCACTTCCGGAAAGATAATCGGTAGTCTGTACCCTGTAGGTATATCCTGCCATTACCGTGAAATTGTGCTTGTTGTTGATGGAATTCGTGTAGGTTAGGATATTATCCCACGAGGTATTCAAGTTGTCTGAGGTTCCTTTACTCAACGTATTCAGACTGTTTTCCTGGTTGGCACTGACCGTATACTGAGGCGTGAAGTTGATACTTTTTGCGAACGTAGGATTTAATCCCAGCGTCGATTTAAGATCAAAGTTTTTCAGGAAGTTAATCTCCACATAAAAATTGGCCATCCCTTCCAGTTTGTTGTTCCACTGGTGGTTATAATACAGCATGGCATCAGGATTCTTTGAAGTACCATCCGGTGGAGTAAAACCATTAATACTTGAAGGATCACTGAATGTGCCATCAGGATTTTTAGGTGATAAAAAAGGAATGGCACGATAACTGTACAGCAACAGATTATTTGGAGCCGGATTGGATTTTGATAACGCAGCAACCAGATTCATTCCTGCCTTTACGTGCTGGGAAATATCAAAATCATAATTCACTCTCAATCCCAGTTTCTCGTAATTGTTATTCTTGATCAACCCATTGCTCAATAGGTGATTCACCCCAATATTAAAGGAGGATTTTTGGGTTCCGCCTTCTATCGATATGTCCTCGTTGTTTGTAAAAGAACCGGTAAGAACCTGATTAAACCAGTCGGTATTTGTCGTAAAATTAGCCGGGTTCAGATCCTGGTTCGACATCCCGGTATAGTTCAACCGTTCGTTATAAAGCGTGATATATTGCGGACTGTTTACCATTTTCAGCAGATGGGAGGGTGTTTGGTATCCATCGTAGGCATTGACGGTTACCCTCATCTTGCCGTTTCTGGTTCCTTTCTTAGTGGTGATTAGGATTACCCCATTGGCGGCGCGGACGCCATAAATAGCCGATGCCGATGCATCTTTGAGCACAGAGACGGATTGAATATCATCGGGCGAAAGATAGTCGATGTTATCGACGATCATCCCGTCGACCACATACAGTGGATTGGAATTATAGATCGAACCGGTGCCACGGATACGTATTGAAGGCTGGCTTCCTGGCGTGCCGTTATTGGTTATTTGTACCCCGGATAATCTCCCCTGCAGAGCAGACAAGGCATTCGGGACCGTCACATTCTGTATTTTGGAACCACTTATCGATGCAATGGAACTCGTGAGGTCAATCTTTTTTTGCGTACCGTAACCGATCACCACAAGTTGTTGACCGCTAACGTTATGGATGCTCATCTTCACATCGATAGTGCTCCGGCCGTTTATCGGTACAACCATCTTTTCATATCCGATGTAGGTAAACAAGAGGGTATCATCCCGGGCAGGCACACTCAGGGAATAATGACCCGACTGGTCAGTAGCCGTCCCAACAGTCGTTCCTTTCACGACGATGTCTACGCCCGGTAGCGGTTCCTTGGTTCCGGAATCGATAACTGTACCGGTAACATTCCACTTGTTAACATCAGATATCTTTTTTGCCGGCGACTGAGTTACGACTATGGGCAAAATAGCAAATGAATGATCGTTAAGACTTACAACCCGGAAGTTAACCGGTCAGGACGTCCTTTGCTGCTTTAAGTGCATCATCCGGAAGTGCTTTCTTATACTTTACGGTCTTATCATTTAACAGATAGGAATCATATATGAATACAATACCATGTCGTTCCTCAATCAGTTTGATGGCTTTGGGGATCGGCATATCAAAGACGACCTTACGATCCTGCTTTTTATGCGAGATAATAGCCTGTGAAATAATTGTGCTATCCCGGGAATCCTTTCCCGTCTGGGCAATCGAGACGGGCGGAACTACCCCGAATAAGAAAATTAAAAGAAGTAGCCTCGTCGTTACTTTTTGAGTCATATATGTTACTCCAGTCCTTTCTTTGTTGATTTAGAGTTGGAACCGACATACACCGTGTCGCCTTTTTGATACATGTTGATATTCAAGACATGTGAAATGACCTTCACCATATCTTTTACTGATCCTCTGTCTATACCGTCACTCAACCTCCTGTTTAACAGGGCCGGGTCTTTTACCACTACCGGCGTTCCGTAATAATTTTTCAGGTAGGACAGGAAAAACGTCAGTGGGGTATTCTCGAAATACAGAGTATTACTCTTCCAGGATGTATACACCCTGGTATTCACATCAGTCACCTTGATGCGGGCCTCTTTTTTCAATAGAAGAGCCATCTGACCAGGTTTAAGCACCCTGGTCGATACATCAGATTCTTTATCTTCCTTACTTACATTGACAATTCCACTTTCCAAAACAACGACCGTTTTATCATCAAAGGTCGATACGTTGAATTTCGTACCGATGTCGCGAACCACTCCGGCAGGGGTAATGATTTTGAACCGTGCCCTACCAGTGGGTTTCTTTTTTTCCACAATATTGAAATAAGCCTCACCCGACAGCTTCAATTCTTTTGTTGGTTTTGAAAGCCAGTCTTTTGTATGGGTAAGTCTTGAATTAGGAGCAAGGATAATCTGTGAACCGTCGGAAAGCCTGATGGTCTTTATCTGGCTGTATCCGGTTTGAACCGTTACTTCTGCGAGTGTAGCCGCAACATTTCGATTCCCGTTTTTGTTATTGGATATAAGCCACAATCCAAGACCAACCATTGAGATTACGAGGAAGATGGCTGCATAACGAAGTAAGAATTTGAAGGTTGATTCTTTTCCCGAAAAAACCGGCAGTTTATAAATTGGAGATTCCTCTTCACGGCTCAATAGCTGCTCGAGATCGGCCCAATCCTTCTGATCATCAGTCTGTATACGGGATTCAATGCTAAACTTTTTCAGCAGGATGAGTGCATCTTCATACATCTTCCGATGTCTGGGATCGGAATCAATCCATTGGGTCCAAAATAATTTTTCGGAATCGTCGGCCCCTCCTGATATAAACCGGTGAAATGAACGATCGTTAATTAATTGCTCTAAAGATTCTATCATTTTTTACTGTGTAAGATTCTTTTTTATGAATTCTACACAGTAGATACAGGCCGCAGCGAGACATAATCGTCTGAAAAAAATTTTTTTTTGGAGAATACAGAAAAAAAAGGGGTTACAGGCGGTTAACTACCTGTAATCCCTTGAAATACATTATACCTTAAATTTCAGTTTCCTGATTTGACCACCCTCATTTATCGTTGCTGTAGAGTTGATCAAGGAACAGCAGCTGCTTGCGATGTTTGGCTGGACGCAGATAGGTGTCAACATCAATCTGCATCACAGGATGATCCGAACCTTCATTAAACGGCACCCACTTTGGCAAACCCAATCCGTTGGGATTACCGGTTTTAACGAAATTCGCCAGATAGTCCTGGAATATGTGGGAGACTTTGTAATCATCCGCACTCCAGTCGTAGACCTTATTGGTGGACAGATTACCCATGATATACTCTATTTCAGCCGAATGTACGGCTCCCTTTGGAGGCTGCACTTTGGCTGTGTCATCTTTTTTCCCTTTGATCACGCCTCCGGCGAGACCCGCCCTGGCGTTACCCATGCTCGCATTCATTGCAGGCCTAGCCCGTGAGAAATAATATCGGTATACGGGTTCTCCACCGGTTTTGCTTTGCAATTCGGCCCATTTCCATGTGCTGAAAAGGGTAAAACGGTCGCTTGCAAGGCTGGTCGCCGATTCTATAACTTCCTGCTCGTTTGAATGAGGGAATAGTTTCAATATTTCCCCGGCATTCTTGCCATATATGGCATTGACCACCTTCTCAAAATTCTCCGGCGTTGGTTTTTGTCCGCGCAGTAATGCCATGTAACTCATTTCCTCCGAGTTCCAACCAACAAATAACGGTACATGCGCCTGTTCACCTGCTGAAAAGATCTCTGTAGGAGACTTCGGCAAAAAGTATCCATCAACAATTGCCGAGAAATAAGGGCTCCCTTTCATTCCCGTCGCCTTAAGTAAATCTTTGGCAGACATAGAACGAAGATCAGAAAGGGACTTTGCACCGACCATCTTTGCAAACTTATCCCCATTTTGTTCTCCAACACTGAGTGGTGCAGGTGTGAGCGGACCAAATAATCCACCGCTTTCACCATCAGCACCCCTGAATAATTTTTTTGACAGAGGCGAAGCCATCAAACCGCTGACCGACATGGATCCGGCCGACTCGCCGGCAATAGTCACTTTATTAGGATCACCGCCAAATGCCGCAATATTTTGTTTTACCCAGCGCAGTACCTGCACCTGATCCAATAATCCATAATTGCCGGATGCATGGTGCGGCGACTCTTTGGTGAGTCCGGGATAGGCGAAGAAACCAAAGACGTTGAGACGATAGTTTGCAGTAATTGCAACAATGCCCTTGTTACGGGCCATGCTCTCACCATCATATCGTGGTTCCGATCCATCACCAGCCAGGAACCCGCCTCCGTAAAAATAGACGAGTACAGGTAGCTTGGCGTCGCTCTTTTTCTCCGGGGTCCACACATTAAGATAAAGGCAGTTTTCGCTCATTTTCGGAAAACGGAAATTCATGTCCCCGAATATCGGTCGCTGCATACAACCGGGACCAAATTGCTGGGCTTTTCGAACCCCACTCCAGTTTTTAGCCGGCTGAGGTGGTTTCCATCTCAAATCACCGACCGGCGGCTGGGCATAGGGAATTCCCTTAAATATCTTGACACCGGAATCATTTATTCCCTCTATAATTCCATTTGCCGTCTTGACCACGGGCGGCTGTTCTTTTTCACTTGATTGTGCTGTCGCTGAAGTAATCTGAATGAAGATCAACAGCGTAAAAAATAGAAGCTTTTTCATATCATAAAATTGAGTAGTTGTTATCAAATACTGACAGCCAATATTCCATTATGAAATGAAATATGAAAGCCCTTTCAAAATATTACGTTACCGGGTGAAGAACTCTCCTTCCACATTAAATACATTTCGAATCTTTTTAATAGCCATCGACATGTAATTTCTGACGGTCTTGATATCTAAATCCATGATTTCGGAAATCTCATCATAATCCATGCCGTTATAGAAAAAAAGATAGACTACCTCTCTCTTTTGCGGAGGGAGTTTATTAATGGCTTTTGCAAGTATTTTTCTCTTTTTGATATCTGCTTCATAACCAATTTGGATTTCTTCTTCACTGAGAATGAAAATATTTTCCTCTTGCTTCAGATCTATCGCTTTTTCTGACTTTCTGACCTCGTTCTGAATGAGCCTGTACAATCTCATTTTCAGTGCCACAAAAAGGTAGGCAGGAACTGATGCTACATCGGCCAGGTGTGTGTGGCGTCTCCAAATAGTAACAAAAACGTCCTGAATTGCATCTTTAATGAGGTCGTTATCCTCAATAATCTTGTAGCCATAATTAAACATCCGGTTATTGGTTTCCTTAAATAAGATACCAAGAGCCTGCTTATCGCCATGCTTAATTAATTGCCACAGATCAGCAAATTCAGACCGGTTACCTGGGTAGGAGCTCATTGTTGACTATAAGAGGAGAAACACGATTTAAGCATTGAAGCTTATCCAAATCGCATGAAAATTACAAATAGCCCTAACCTCCCATCCCGATTTTCCAAAGAACCATATCCGATTGTTAATGTTAATATTGAATAAAATTATACCCTTCGCCAAACACACTCACAGCATATGTTATTCTAAAATTCGCAAGCCGTATTCAACGGTAAGACCAGGAATCGGCCGTTTACTTAATCATTGTTGTCTGGCAGATTAAGATCATTTTTACGGGAGTTGGGAATAAGTCAGAAATACTTACTTTACTCTATCCCAATGGCTTTAACCTGAAAGAAGGAGTAGGTATAAAATGAAGGCTTCATCGGTTCCACGTTTCTCACCTGTGTACCCTTATGTATCCGTACTATTGACGGGCATCATTCTTTTAAGCTTTACTAATCTGACCCGTGCCCAGGAATCACGCTTTTCTTTTGCACAATATGCCGACGGCAAGGGCGACACCCTCAATTACCGCATCCTATACCCTGATTACGATACCCTGCGTACCTACCCTCTCGTCGTTTTTCTTCACGGGTCCGGCGAGCGGGGTCATGATAACAAAGCCCAACTGAAATGGGGGGTAATGAATTTTGCCACCGATCAGAACATGATGGCTTACCCTGCAATCGTCATCGCACCACAGTGCCCGGACAGCATGCACTGGTCGAATTTCAGTGGATTCAAAAAAAACGAGCAACTTCATTTATTGCCTGAACCATCTGAACCCATGCGACTGGTGATTGATCTGGTTCATCAACTCATGAAAAAGGCCCCGGTCGATTCAACCCGGATCTACATAACAGGACTCTCAATGGGCGGACTCGGCACCTATGATGCCATCGAACGCTGGCCTAACCTGTTTACTGCTGCAATACCGGTCGCCGGAGGAGGAGACCCGACGATGGCTGCCCGCATAGCTCACATTCCTATCTGGGACTTCCACGGTGCGGAAGACCCTGCAGTGAATCCCAAATATTCCCGGGAGATGGTCAACGCCCTGATCAAAGCCGGCGCCCATCCCGGTTATACCGTATATCCCGGAGTCGGTCACTTCGCGTGGCTGGGTGCCTATAGCGATCCACAGGTCATGGCATGGTTATTCCGTCAGCATAAATAATACAAAAAAAGGTTTAGGGATGATTAAAAAAATACTTCTATTCGTTCTCCTGCCTGTCACACAGGTGATGGCCCAGAATAATGCCTATATAAAAAAACAAAGTGACGCACTTGTCATTGGGAACAAATACATCGAGCGGGTGATAAGCATCGCTCCTAAGGATGTGGGCACAACCGAAATCGTGAATAAACTATCCGGTGAAACATATCATGTGAAATCGGATGTCTTCGCCATGCAAATTGTCTTTTCCGGTATTGGTCCGGCTTACGGGAAAGACCAGAATGGTGAAAATGATGTCATCCTTACGGCAAAAGATTTCACGTTTGACGGCTATGAGGAAGCTGATCTGGAAAATGGAGGCAAAAAGCTCTCGCTGAACTTTAAGTTCAACTGGGAGGATACCAAATTCCGGCTGACTGCTAACTATGAAGTTCTTCCCAATGAGTTTTCCCTGAGAAAATGGATTGCCGTTGCCGACTCATCCTACGGGATACAATTCCTGGACAGGATGTATGTGGAGTCGATGAGGTTCGACAGCAGCGATTTTTCACGCGGTCAATTCGGGCAGCCGGTTTTCAACAATGACCTGTTCCTGGGGGTCGAGTATCCGACAGTGATGAATAAGATAAAAGGAAACAGGGTACGAATCGGGTACGTGGTCGGCAAAGAAATCAAGAAGAAGCCTTTTATTACCCATACCTCGATTATTGGTGCGGCTCCATCAAAGGTTAAGCTGGAACAAACCTTCATGGATTATGTCGATGGCATCAAGGTCAATGGTACCCGGCCCTACCTGCTCTATAACTCCTGGTATGATTTCAGAAATCCTGCCATCGTCAGGGACTCGGCTAGCATCATGAATGAGAGGAATGTCCTGAATCGAATCCAGACATTTAAAAAATACTTGTACGACCGGTACAACATCTCCCTGAATGCCTTTGTACTGGACGACGGCTGGGATAATTACCGAAGCCTGTGGCAAATCGACTCCACCCGTTTTCCACACGGATTTACTCCACTTGTTCAGGCTTTGAAGCCGATGCATACCAGGCTCGGTATCTGGGCATCACCGATCTGCGGTTATTCCAACAGGAAGATAAGAGTGGACTGGGGAGCCGCACACGGTTATGAAAGAACAGGAGACTTTCTGGACTTTACCGGAACAAAGTACAAAGCAGCTTTTAAACAGAGGATGGTCAATTATGCAAAAAAATACGATCTCGGTTACTTTAAATGGGATGGATTTTTGCTTGCCTCAAACGACCCGGGTCATGGCCACCTTCCCGGCATCTATTCCCGGGAAGCGAATGTTTCAACGTACATCGACATCATAAAAGCCGTTCGCAAAGTTAATCCGGACATCTTCTTGAATATTACCACCGGCACCTGGCTCTCCCCATGGTGGCTCGAATATGCCGATTGCATCTGGATGCAGGGAGAGGATTATGGTTATGCTGAAAATGTCCCCTCCCTGAATGACCGGGATAAAGCCATCACCTACAAGGATGCCGTTCTCTGGAATGACTATCGAAAATTCAACCTGTTATTCCCGATGTCGAGCCTGATGACGCACGGTATTATCAAAGGCCGGTTGAATTTCCTGGGCGGCAAGAACGAATCGCTGGATTCGTTCAGCAACGCGGTGATGATGTACTTCGGTCGAGGGGTGATGATGTGGGAACTGTACGTGTCTCCCGACCTGCTTTCCAATGGCGAGTGGAATGCCATTGCCTCATCTATCAAGTGGGCAAAAGCAAATAAACGGGTACTTGAGAAAACCAGGATGATACTGGGCAACCCTATCAAGGACCAGGCTTACGGTTACCTGCATATGCGGAAGGACAAGGGAATACTCCTGTTGCGCAATCCGGATGTCTCCAGAAGAACGGTCAGCATCGATATGACCCCCGGTCTCGGCGATATCGATCCGTCAACAGAATATTATGTTAAAGTCATTTATCCCTATAACCTTATCCTGCCCAATCCGGTAAAGATGAATCAAAATCTAACCGTCAAACTGAATGGCTATGAAGTACTTGCTGCCGAGCTGATACCCGCCGGCAAGATGGATAAGAAGCTGCCGGTTGGCGTGAAATATGCTTTTGATAACGGAAGGATTATTGTCTATGGCGAGCCGGGAAATCAGCAAACAATTGAATCTGTTGGAAAAAGGAAATTGGGAAATATTCGATTCGGCAAAAAGGGAGCTGATCCGGATTTTGCAGAAGAGTCGCCGACAAAAAATGACGGACGGACATTTGTTTCGCACGTGAAGATTTCACTGCCCAATAATTACCAAAACGCCAAATTCGGATTTTTACTAAAATCTGATACAGCTCTGGGGAAAAAGAACAAACCTGATTTCAAAATCAAGATCAACGGGTCTGAAGCAAAAGTGCATGTCGAACAGGAACACGGCAAGTGGTTCTGGGTAACGGCAACGATGGCTTCGGGTGAAAACCAAATTGACTATTCGGCAAGCTTCGTATCTCCTGAAAAGGGTCAGATCAGTTCCTGGATTATATCTGATGAATTATTGACGGGCAAAAGATTAGGCCGTGTATCCTCGAAATCATCCATCAACCATGAGATACTGCCAGCGAAACCGTACCCGGCAAATATTCAGAAGGATATTATTCCAATAAAGAGCTATGAAATCTCGCCGGCTAACTGATTTTGGAAGAAAGATCAAAAAAATGAAAAATGCTGCCACAAGGCTATGAACTATATCGGGTGGTGGCCGGGGATGGTATCGAAATTGCCGGCGGGTACACTAACTCTCGTCCAAAAAACCGGAACCTACAATTGGAAATTTGTGCTGGCCATTTTTCTGCTGGGCATTGAATGGGCCTGTGTCGACCAGGGGTTGCTGCAAAGAGCCTTCGGAGCCGAAAGTACACGTACCGTTGCCAAGGGACTGGTGCTTACCCGGGATGAACAAAGTGTAACGCTTGCCTCGATCTGGAAAGCGAAACAGATCAGTGACGAAGAAATCGAATCGAAGGATGGTTACAATATCATACCCCAGACCAGGATGGGAAGGGTTAGCATGGGTATTTTCTTTTTGGGTCTGATTATTTTCATTAGCGGGATCATCATGGGAAGCAAGGGAATGGAATTCGCTTCCGCAACAAGTATTACCGGAATGATTGTTTACTTTGCCGGCGGGCTATGGCGTATGTACACGAATTGACAACGACTTTATTCTGTGTCCTTCCGTGTCTCTGTAACAATACCCTTTGGCCACGGAAACACGGATAATCATATAATTAACATCATAACCAGCAACACGTAATCATTAAAATGAAGAATAAAACTCACAAACTTCGTGTTTCTACCCCGGGACGAATCTGCCTGTTCGGGGAGCACCAGGATTACCTGAATTTGCCCGTCATTGCCTGTGCCATCTCCCTGAGAATATCCATTGAGGGGAATAAGCGATATGATACCCATGTTGCAATCGATCTGCCCGACATACACAACAAGGAGACGTTTTCACTAAACAACCCGCTCGTATACCATAAAGAACGCGATTACTTCAAGAGCTCGGTAAATGTTCTGAGCCGCCGCGGATTCATATTTTCAAAGGGTATCGATTGTGTAGTAAAAGGCAATATTCCCATCAATTCCGGCACATCGAGCTCTTCAGCCCTGATCGTTTCATGGATCAATTTTCTGTCACAAATGAGCGATCAGCAAAAAGTGCTCAACCCGGAAAAGATAGCCGAATATGCCTATGAAGCCGAGGTGCTCGAATTTGCCGAACCGGGCGGCATGATGGACCAATACACGACGGCCGTTGGTGGTATCATAAAGATTGATTTCCATCCCAACATAAAAATTGAACGATTAGACGCGAAACCCGGCAACTTTGTTCTGGGTGACTCACAGGAACCCAAAGATACCCAGTCCATTCTGTCTCGGGTTAAAGAGCAGGTACAAAAGGTTGTTATTGAGCTTAAGAATAAATATCCGGAATTTTCGCTCCACACCGTTAGGGAAAAGGATCTTAAAAAATATTCCGACAGCTTGAATGATGAGCAATTTGTGCTGTTAACCGGTACCATCCGGAACAGGGAAATTACCCGGAAGGCCCAAAAATTATTAACAACTCATCCATTGGATCATCAGGAAGTCGGAAAATTACTGAACGAACACCAGGCGGTATTGCGAGACATCTTGAAAATATCGACCCCAAAGATCGACAGAATGATTGATGCGTCCTTGAATGCCGGGGCTTACGGTGCTAAAATAAACGGATCGGGCGGCGGAGGCTGCATGTTTGCCTACGCTCCCGAAAATACCGATACGATCAAAGAAGCCATTGAGAAGGTTGGTGGGAAGACGTATATAATCCAGGTCGATAAAGGAACATATTCGGAATCAGTGGAGGGCTTTTGATGGACAGCGGAAGATTGGTGATTTTAGCAGGCGGTATCTCCTCGAGAATGAAAAGAGCGGCCGATCCGGGTAAGAAGATAGATTCCCGCTTGCTCAGTGAGGCTGATCACAAAGAGAAATCGATGTTAGGCGTTGGCGACGAACAGCGTCCCTTTCTCGATTACCTGCTTTTCAACGCCTGTGAATCCGGCTACCGAGATGTCGTAATTGTCATCAATGAACAATCAAACGGCGTCAAATCGTATTACGGAAACAAGGAACAGTTCAATGAGTTTCACGGTCTAAGCATCTCTTATGCCGTGCAAAGAATACCTCCGGGAAGGGAAAAACCACTGGGGACAGCCGACGCACTCTGCCAGGCGCTTCAATCCCGTAAGGACTGGACCGGGCAAAAATTCACGGTCTGCAACAGTGACAACCTGTACTCCACAAAGGCCCTGAATCTCTTGCTCAATCATGAACATCCCAATGCACTCATAGATTATGAACGTGATGCACTTGAATTTAACTCTGACAGGATCGAAGCTTTTGCCGTCATCGCCATGGATGAAGAACAATATGTAACGGACATCATTGAAAAACCGACGCCTGAGGAAGTCAATGCCGCCAGGCGAGACGACGGCCGGATCGGTGTAAGCATGAATATCTTCAGTTTCAGTTATGAACAGATAGTTCCTTTCCTGGAGGCTGTGCCTCTGCACCCGGTCAGAAGGGAAAAAGAGATCCCAACGGCCGTTAAAATGATGGTAGCAAAATATCCCAAATCAGTCTATGCATATCCCCTCGCAGAGCATGTCCCCGATCTGACGAACAAGACCGACATCATGACCGTGAAAGAATATCTCGATATGCATTTCCCAAAACCACTTTTCGGGTAGCCCGATGTTTGGATAAGTTGATCAAACAAGCTCCTGGTGATAAAATCTTTCTCATCAAGGACGATCCCTTGTCCCCTCATAGAAACTTATAGGGGTGTTTGCGGCCTTTTCATCATGAAGCCACTTATCTCACATGCAGCGCGCGGTGACACCCACCTTGGTCCTCCTTCGAGGGAGGAGATGGGATTTTTGTCCCCTCGAGGGGACTTATAGGGGGTGTTTACGGCCGTTGTAAATGACGAAACGCCTGGCATGTGCAAACCACGGTGACACCCGCCTTCCGATTTCTCAATAACCAGGAAAATATCATCTCTCTGCCTTTCATCATTAGTTCGGTCTGACCGGCACCGGCTTAAAATAATGCAGTGCAAATTTTATGAAATAGGACCAGTTGGGGACATCCGTATGCGGACCAAAATGCTGCCGGAAAGCCAGATCTCCACTTAGCAGTGCCGTTCCCATTGGAGGCATTTTATGGGTACCCAACCCATTTTTACCCAGAAACCTGTAAACGGGACTTGCAGCCGCTTCAGCCATGAATTGGCCTCTGTCGTCTACCCATCGCCCCTCGACTTTAGGCGATCCGACACTTACAAAAACCGGTCGGGGTGCGCAAATAGCAAATAATTCATTCGAATCCGCGTCATCCTTTTTTTCTGTGTTTTATTCTTTATGAAGTGGATACCTTATCTCTTACTCATATTAAATACTGCCGTGATAAACGACCTTGTCTTTGCCAACCAGTCTCACCAAATCAGGCAGATCGTAATAACGCAACACGTTGGGCAACACATAGGAGTAGGCATCCATCATCCTAGGATGTTCCAGGATGTAGCGGAAACTGGCGAGGGTATGATACAGATAGATTTTGGAGATCTGCTTGTTGAATACGGCCGCATGCAGTACCGCAGGAGCTGCGGTACCGGTTGCATATATCTCAACAGTTTTCCCATTTAAGTGATCCTGGCTGTGAATGAAGTCCATAACAGTAAATACGTCCTCAACCCGCTGTCCCATCAATGGATGCCCGATGTGCAGGGAAATCATTACGTTCCGGTACTCATGGTCATAGTATTTCCACGCGTTGTATTGCTTGGGATCTAGTGTCTCCCCCATGCCACGCATATCAGCCAGTATGACGGCATCACCCTGGTTTAGATATTTTTCCATCAACGAGGTGCTATCGGCAATCACCGATTTCCCTTTTTCATCAAACCAAACAACCACTTTGTTGATGGTTTTACCATTTGGATAGGCGACGAGTGCCGGTAATGGTACCTGCCCTTTTCTCCGGATGATCACTTTCTTAAAAGAATAATTCCCATTGGCAGCCGAACCTCTCCAATCAAGGTTAATCTGAGTATTATCACTGGCAGGCAAGCCAAGCGTCTTACGGATCTGTGCGAGGAATTCGGCATGTGTGCTATGTTCCTGGAAATCTTTTCTCACCTTCCTGAGACTGTCTGCAATCACCAGGTTATGGTCCTGAACATCGACCTCATTCGGGAAACTGGTGTTGACCTGCCCTGTCGGGGTACATTGCAATTCATTCGAAGTCAGTATCTTAATATCTCCTTCTTTAACCTTGGTAGTATCATGATAAAACCAGCGGCGAAACCAGGTAACGACGGCCTCACGCTTTGGTTTTGAGATGCCATGTCCGTCACTCCATGTAAACTTTTTTACTTTTTCCGGTGCCCCGAGTGTTCGGTACACCTGTTTCATTTTTTCGTAAGTTTCCTTGGTTCCCACATAATTGAAGAAGTCGTAACGGGCTGACAGGATCAGCAACGGTTTGGGTGCATGCATGATAAGGTAGTCACCTATATCCAGTCGTTCCCGGCCTTCAAAGGGCATCCACCAGCAACCGTCCTGCGGACCGATGGTCAGGAACACCTTGGTACGACGGGTCACAAAACTGCATGGGGCAGCCACTTTCGCACGGGGTTCATAGGCCATAAAATACGTCGCCTGCGTTCCACCGCCGGAATTTCCAACAACACCGATTCGGGTTGTGTCAACTTCCGGCCGCGAGAGAAGATAGTCGAGTCCCCGTTCATTGTCCCACAACTGATACGCAACCACGCTGGTGCCCACTAAATTAGAACCGGCATTCAGCATGGTGTGCTCGGTCGTAGCGCCTCGCGTGAGGTTGTGCCCCTGTTTGTCTGTAAGCTGGATGCGTTCGCTCTGGGAGATCGGGTCAATCACCAGCACAACGAAACCGTGAGTTGCAAAAAGTATGGCCGTCTTCTGATAGGATGGCGTTGCCTTGGAGGTCATCTCATGTCCGCAGAAAAACAAGACTCCCGGAAACGGACCCTTGCCATCCGGGACATACAAATTCGCCGTTACATGATGATTTGGGAAACTCTGGTAGATCACCTTTTCAATATGATATCCATCACGTTGTATTTTTCCTGTGATCCCGGCATGCAATGGCGTTCCCGGCGGGAGATGTCCCAGCAGTTTAAGGAACCGCTCTCTCCGGCTGTTTCGGTACTCACGCATTGAAATGGGCGATTCAATAGCCGCATTCAGATCCTCCAAACGCTGCTTATACTGCTGATGGACATGCTGCATCAGATACTGAAACTCCGAGATCTGGCTCTTCCACGGCAGCACCTTGTATTTCTTTTGGGCAAGGGCTGGTCCGAAAGATAAAAGCAGAATTGTAGCAGTTATACATGCATGCCGGATAGATTTCTTCATCATTTACTCCCATTCAATTCGGCCTTAGGATCCCAGCCGGTGAAGATTTTTTTAAGTGAGTATTGGCTTGCCTGTTTTTGGGTGAGTTGGTGCGACCATTTCACTCTCTGAGAAGGATTGCTGCCCGGACCGTAGTCGTGATATTCGGCATAATAAGCCGTCTTATCCCGGTCGGTATCGTGCCAGTTGGACCATCCTGCCGGCTTAATCTGCTTCCCCAGGTAGCAGTTCATGTACACTACCTTTGCATAAGCCCGCCATGGCCGTCCCAGGTAGTAGGTATCGGCTGCGGCCTTCCCCGCGATATGGCAGTGTTTAAACACATAGCCATAATCAGAATCCCTGGGCGTGGATGCCGCGGTTACATACCCGTTGCTCTTGCAGTTGATTGTACAATCTTCGAAAACCGCCGTCGACCAGCCAAAGATGAAATCCACCGTCCCTTCGATGTAGCAATTTTTATAAAATTGGCGGCTCTTGCGTCCATGGGTATAAATAGTGTCCTGAAATCCCAGGAAATGGCAATTAACAAACACGGCCTTATCCCCGTCCACGCGAATAGCTACAGCCTGTCCTACAGGACCTGATGAATTTTGGAACGTGATATTCTTCGCAATGAAATCATCACCAAATACAAAAAAGCTGGATGAACCGGTCGTACCCATCTCCTCGCCAAAACGATTCTTCTTTGACGCATAATCATCATAAGTAAGAATGGTTTTGTTCACGTCTTCCCCGATAAATGTAACATTTGTCTTCGAAGTCGGCAGGATCAGTTTTTCCTTGTACACACCATCTTTAATATAGATAACGGTCGTTTTTTTCCTGAAATCGGGCACCGCATTGATTGCCGCCTGCACGG
>Ga0102953_1000771_pt1 | contig 21219 bp, 18 predicted proteins | sample SalPon2A_C_D2_MG_FD_78509 | JGI IMG/M metagenome (GOLD analysis project Ga0102953, IMG submission 78509) | Soil microbial communities from South San Francisco under conditions of wetland restoration - Salt Pond MetaG R2A_C_D2_MG | ecosystem: Environmental > Terrestrial > Soil > Wetlands | place... | reverse complement strand
AGCGGCTGGACGCCCTGGCGCCGGGCCTGGACGAGGCCACCCGGGCCCGCCTGCGCGAGCGCTTCGCCCAGACCGCGCGCTTCGAGCACCACTTCTGGGAGATGGCTTGGCACGGCGAGCGCTTCGCGGTGCCACGCTGAGCCGGGCTGCCCTGGCCGCTCTTCCATTCGTCGGCCGGGCGGGCTAGGCTCCCGGCGAATCCGGATGCAAACCAGCCCACTGGAACCCGGAGTGCCGCCCTCACAGACCAATGGAGGCAACGACATGGCCGATGCATCGAGCACAGTGGAGCCGCGGGACATCCTCACCTTCTGGTTTGGGGATGACGCGGCCCAGCCGCTGGCCAACGCCTCGCGCTGGTTCACGCGTGACGACGCCTTCGATGCGGAGGTGCGCACCCGCTTCGCCGGCGCCCTGGAGCGTGCCGGGCGCGGCGAGGTGGAAGACTGGAACGAGTGGCCGGATACTTCGCTGGCGCTGGTGATCCTGCTGGACCAGTTCCCGCGCAACATCCATCGCGACTCGCCCGAGGCCTTCGCCCACGATGCCCACGCACGGCAGTGCACCCTGGCGGGGGTCGCTCGCGGGCAGGACACCATGCTGACGCCGGTGCAGCGCTGGTTCTTCTATATGCCGCTCATGCACGCGGAAGACCTGGCATTGCAGGATCGCGGGCTGGTGCTGTTCCTCGACCTGGCCCGGACGCCCGGCCTGTCGCCCGAGGTGGCCGAGGCCCTGGGCCGCGTGGTGGACTACGCCGAGCGGCACCGCACCGTGATCGAGCGCTTTGGGCGCTTCCCGCACCGCAACGCGGCGCTGGGCCGCGCCACCACGCCGGCTGAGCAGGCCTGGCTGGAGGCGCACCCCGACGGGTTCTAGCGCCACCGGGGGCGGGGAATGGCCTCAGCGCACATCCCGCCATTTCCTCTTTCACCTCAATTCGCTAGAGTGGCCACACACAAGAAGGGTGGGTCATGCCCCGGGGAGGTGCCGCGTGTAGCGCTGTGCGACCCCACACCAGTCCAAAAGGGGGAGTCGAGCATGACGCCTGCATTCGCGACGGACGTCCAGCGTGAGGTGTGGGACGCGCTGCAGCGGCTCAATGCCGCGTGGCTGCACGGGGAGCTGGACAACCTCTCCGAGCTGCTGCACGAGCGCATGGTGATCGTGCCGCCGGGCTTTCAGCAGCGCATCGAAGGCGCGGTGGCCTGTGCGGAGGGCTACCAGGAGTTCGCGCGACTGGCCACCGTGGAGTCCTACGAGGAGTCCGACGCCACCGTGGAGGTGTTCGGCGCCACGGCTATCGTCAGCTACCTCTACCAGCTCACCTACACGATGGAAGGCGCCAGCTACCAGGACTCGGGGCACGACCTGTACGTGTTCGTGCACGAGGACGGGCGCTGGCAGGCCGTATGGCGCACCCTGGTGCCCCTGCTCTCCGACACGGCGGCCCTGAGCCGGCGCTAGGCACTGTTCGGCCAGACCGGCCTGGCCCCGCGACGGCAGCGGCGGGCCTGCGCAACGAGCATACCAAGCCCCAGCAGGCGCGCGGCCTCTACGGGGCGGTGCTGGCGTCCGCCGCCGGTGGCCACACGGCGCCGGAGGTCATGCCGCCCGGGCCTGAGCCGCCGTTTCGATTGACAGCACCCCAGCACCGCGCTATCCAGAGCAATCACACGCACGAGAGCGCCATACCCCGTCCAGAGCCGTCTGTCGACGCCTGCTGCCAGTTTGGAGCCGATCCGGCGGGCTTCTGCACGCGAGGCCGTGCTGGACGCCTCTGTTTTTGCGGCCTTGACGGCATATCGGCTTGGGGAAGGGAGCGTTCCGGGTGTGGGGCGGGGGGAGGACCCAACGCAAACAAGGGAGCAATCATGGACAAGCAAAGCCCGAAGGGTATGTCCCGCCGAGCGTTCGTCAAGACGGCGAGCGCAGCGGCTGCCGGCGTGACACTAGGCTACTTTGGCGGCAAGGCGCCGGCCATGGCCCAGGAGCACCAGTTGCACAGCCTGCAGCTCAGCAGCTTCGTGTCGGCCACCGACGAGACGCTGAAACAGATCGCCGCGGAGTTCGGCAAGCAGGCCGGCGTGAAGATGAACATGGAGTTCATCGGCCTCAACGACGTGCTGCCGCGCGCCATCGCCGCCGTGGAGAGCAGGACCGGGCCGGACCTGATCCTGCTGCAATGGAACCAGGGCTACCTGTTCGGCAAGTCCTTCGTGGACATGGGTGACGTGGTGCAGGCCGTCGGCGGGAAGAAGATCTACCTGTTCAACCGCCAAGCTGTGCACGTCAACGGTGTATACCGCGGCGTGCCCCACTACAACGTCGGCAGCGCCATGGTCTACAACAAGCCCATGTGGGACGAAGCGGGCATCAATGAGTATCCGGACACCTACGAGGGCCTGCTGCGTGACGGCACCAAGCTGAAGAAGCTGGGCTATCCGATCGGCTGGACACTGGGCCACACCATCGGCGACGGCGCCTTCGGCAACTACCCGCTGCTGTGGGCCTTCGGCGGCTACGAGCGTGACGCCAAGGGCCGCGTGGCCATCAACAGCAAGGGCACCCGGGCCGCGTGCGACTTCATGCGCGAGTTCTGGAATGCGGCCTGCGACGAGGGCGGTATGGCCTGGAACGACTCCAGCAACAACCAGGCGTTCCTGGGTGAAACCATCTCGTGCTGCCTGAACGCGGCCAGCATCTACATGAAGGCCCGGCGCGACAAAAACCCCATCGCCGACAAGATCCGCCACACCGTGGCGCAGAAGGGGCCGGCGGGGCGCTTCGAACTGATCCAGCAGTACAACTACCACGTCCCCGCCTACTCCAAGAACGTGTCCCTGGCCAAGGAGTGGTTGCGCTTCCTGCTGCGCCACGACAACTACGAGCGATTCTTCGTGTCCAGCGGGGGCTTCGCCCAGGGCATCTCGGCGGAATGGGAGCACCACAAGCTGTGGGATCAGGATCCCGTCATGAAGCCCTATTCCGAGCTCAGCAAGTACGGCCGCAACATGGGCTACAAGGCCGCGTACGACCGCGCCTCCTCCGAGGTGCAGGCCAAGTACATCGTCGCGGACCTGTTCGTGCGCGCCATCAAGGATGGCACCAATTCCGCCATCAAATGGGCCGAAGGCGAGCTCAAGCAGGTCTACAAGGCCTGAGCGGTTCGCTTCGCTTCGCGCGGCGCCCGGCAGGGCTAGCGGCCCTGCCGGGCGCTGCCGCACTTCTCCGATGGACGCCGGCACACCTGCCGCCACGCCCTATAGTTGGCAGGTCACGCCCGGCGACTCTCTCCGCGGAGCCCCGCCATGAATCCGTTCAAGCAACGCCTGGCCGCCGGCGAGCCGGCCCTGGGCATCCTGCTCTCCATGCCCAGTCCGCAACTGGCGCAGACGCTTGCCGCCTGCGGGCTGGACTGGCTGTTCATCGACATGGAGCACGGGCCGATCGACTTCGCGGACGCCCATGCCCTGATCGCCGCCACGCAAGGCACGGCGTGCGCGCCATTGGTGCGCGTGCCCAGCGACAACCTGGCCGCCGCGCGGCCCGTGCTCGATGCCGGGGCCTTCGGCCTCATCGTGCCCATGGTGCGCACGGCCCAGCAGGCGCGCGACGCCATGGCCTACCTGCGCTATCCACCTGCGGGCGAGCGCGGCGTGGGCCCTCTGTACGCGCCGCAGCGCTGGGGCCTCTCCATGGCGGACTACCTGCGCGCGGCCAATGAGCAACTGGCCGCGGTGGTGCTGATCGAGCACATCGACGCCGTGCGCAACCTGGACGCCATCCTGGCCGTGCCGGGCATCGATGTGGCGCTGATCGCGCCCTACGACCTCTCGGCCTCCATGGGCCGCCCGGGCGACCTGCAGCACCCCGATGTGGCCGGGGCTATTGCCCAGGCCGAGCGCACCATCCTGGCCGGCACCGCCGCGCTGGGCGGCTTGGCGCAGAGTCCCGAGGATGCCAAGGCCAAGCTGGACGCGGGCTATCGCACCATCCTGATGGGGATCGACGTGTTCCTGATCCAGCAGACCGTCGCCGGCCTGCTCAAGGCCGTGGGGCGCTGAGCCAAGGGGGAAGGCAGGGCGAGGCGGGTCAGCGATAGACGTCGCGGCGATGGCCGATGCGCGATATCACGACAATGCGAATCGAGTCATCGATCTCGTACACGACCCGGTACGAGCCCACACGAATCCGGTACAGGTCGCCTGCGCCGCGCAATTTGCGCGACCCATCCGGCCGGGGTTCATCAGCCAATGAAAGGATGGCGGAGTCAACTCGACGCGCGTCGTCTTTTGGCAGCCCGCCCAGCGTGCGCCTTGCCCGGGGACGCATCTCCAGCCGATAGCTCATCGAGGCCCAACTCCTTTCTCACCTGTTCATACGGAATGTTCGGCCCCGGCTCGGCCTTCGCCGCGCGCACCGCCTCCAGATCGATGCGGTCCTCTTCCTCCTCGATCAGGCGCTCCAGCAGATGCAGGTCCTCGATGGGGATCAGCGCCGCCAGCGGCTTGCCGCGCCGCTCCAGCACGATGCGCTCCTTGCCATAGGCGACGCGGTTCACCACTTCCCCGAAGGCATTGCGCGCTTCGTCCGTCTTGATGCGTTCCATCGCGTCCTCCATGATCGGTGTGCCGCCTGACCAGCTTAGCAGTTCTCGCCAAAGTTGACAAAATAGCGGAATAAGCCGAAACGCCGATTCCGCCGCTTCCCAACCGAGAGAAACCGCCATGTCCGTGACTGTGGAGAAGCAGGGGGCCGTGACCACCGTGATCCTGCACCGGCCCGAGGTGCGCAATGCCGTGGACGGTCCGACGGCCGCCGCGCTGGCCGAGGCCTTCCGCGCCTTCGACGCGGACGAGACGGCACGCGCGGCGGTGTTCTGGGGCGCGGGCGGCACGTTCTGCGCCGGGGCCGACCTGAAGGCCTACGCCGACGGCAGCAATCCCACGCTTAAGACCGAGACGGGCGACGGCCCCATGGGTCCCACCCGCCTGCAGCTCTCCAAGCCGGTGATTGCCGCCGTCGCGGGCTACTGCGTGGCTGGGGGGCTGGAGCTGGCGTTGTGGTGCGACCTGCGCGTGGTGGAGCAGAGCGCGGTGCTGGGGGTGTTCAACCGGCGCTTCGGCGTGCCGCTCATCGATGGCGGCACGGTGCGCCTGCCGCGCCTGATCGGCCAAAGCCACGCGCTGGACCTGATCCTCACCGGGCGCCCCGTGGCGGCGCAGGAGGCCCTGGCCATGGGCCTGGCCAACCGCGTGGTGCCGGACGGGCAGGCCCGCGCCGCCGCCGAGACCCTGGCCGAGGAGCTGGCGGCCTTCCCCCAGGGCTCGATGCGCACCGACCGTGAGAGCGTGTACGCCCAGTGGGACCGTCCTTTTGCCGAGGCCATGCGCCACGAGTTCCGGCTGGGTCTGCAGCACCACGACACCGGCGAAGCCCGTGCCGGTGCCCGCCGATTCCGTGACGGCACCGGGCGGCACGGGCAGTTCTGACCAACAGCGAACGGCGAAACGGCTTGCGGGGGAGCAAGCTCCCCCACACCCCCATCATGCAGATCCGAACGTGGGCCGTGGCAGCACGGCGCCATCGCGGGGAGCGCCGGCCCTCTCCCGAATCCCCCTGCCTTCGTCCGGTGGCGTGTGCTAGGTTGACGGATTGAGTGCGCGCCGGGCCGCCGCATCCAGCGGCGGCGCGCGGACGCAGCCACCGACAGCACGGAACGCACGCACGATGTCCATCACGATGGATCAGCTCGTCTCCCTGGCCAAGCGCCGGGGCTTCGTCTACCCCGGCTCGGAGATCTACGGGGGCCTGGCCAATGCCTGGGACTACGGCCCGCTGGGCGCGGAGCTGAAGAACAACATCAAGCAGCTCTGGTGGAAGCACTTCGTGCAGGACCGGCGCGACGTGGTGGGGCTGGACAGCGCGATCCTGATGAACCCGCGCGTGTGGGAGGCCTCGGGCCACGTGGGGGGCTTCTCCGACCCGCTGATGGACTGCCGCGTGTGCAAGACGCGCCACCGGGCCGACAAGCTGATCGAGGCGCACCTGGAAAAGCAGGGGCAGGACCCCGCCGGGGCCGCCGCCATGAGCGAGGCGGAGATGGAGGCCTACATCCAGGGCAACGGCATCAAGTGCCCGGACTGCGGCAATGCGGACTTCACGGGCATCCGCCAGTTCAACCTGATGTTCAAGACCTTCATGGGCGTCACGGAGGACACCACGTCCGTGGTGTACCTGCGGCCGGAGACGGCCCAGGGCATCTTCGTGAACTTCAAGAACGTCGCCACCACCTCGCGCCAAAAGGTGCCCTTCGGCATCGGGCAGGTCGGCAAGTCCTTCCGCAACGAGATCACGCCGGGCAACTTCATCTACCGCACGCGCGAGTTCGAGCAGATGGAGCTGGAGTTCTTCTGCCACGAGAACGAGTCGGTGGAGTGGTTCGGGCACTGGAAGGACTTCTGCATGGATTGGCTGCTGGGCCTGGGCATGAAGACCGAGAACGTGAAGATGCGCGACCACAGTCCGGCCGAGCTTTCGCACTACAGCCGGGCCACCACGGACATCGAGTACCGCTTCCCCTTCGGTTGGGGCGAGCTGTGGGGCATCGCGCACCGCGGCAACTTCGACCTGACCCAGCACCAGGAGCACGCCAAGAAGGAGCTGGCCTACGTGGACCCGGTAACGGGCGAGAAGTACTTGCCCCACGTGATCGAGCCGGCGCTGGGCGTGGACCGCCTCACGCTGGCCTTCCTCTGCGATGCCTATCGCGAGGAGGAGGTGCGGGGCGAAACGCGCGCCGTGCTGGGCCTGCACCCCAGGCTGGCGCCCATCAAGGTGGCCGTGCTGCCGCTCTCCAAGAAGCTGGAGGAGACCGCGCAGCAGGTGCACGATGACCTGCGCACGCGCTTCGCCTGCGAGTACGACGAGTCCGGCAGCATCGGCCGGCGCTACCGGCGGCAGGACGAGATCGGTACGCCCCTTTGCGTCACGGTGGACTTCGAATCGCTGGAAGACCACGCGGCCACCATCCGCGAGCGCGACTCCATGGAGCAGGCACGCATCCCCTTCGACCGCCTGGGCGACTACTTGGCGGAGAAACTGGGGAGCTGAGGGCGCGGAACGGCGGAAGTGAGGTTCGCCAATCCCTTGTGAAGCACGGGCGCGGGCAGGAGCCACGCCCACCCAACCCGGCACGGATGCCACCTGCATGAGCTTCGACCTCTCCAGCCTCAACGACGAGCAGCGCGCGGCCGTGACGGCCACGCAGGGCGCCCTGCTGGTGCTGGCGGGGGCAGGCAGCGGCAAGACGCGCGTCATCACCACGCGCATCGCCTACCTGGTGCGGGAGCGCCGCGTGCCGCCGGAGCAGATTCTGGCGCTCACGTTCACCAACAAGGCCGCGCGCGAGATGGCCGAGCGGGTGAGCCGCCTGCTCAAGGGCCACCTGGGCAAAGGCGAGGCGGAGCGCCCAACCGTCAGCACGTTCCACAGCTTCGGCGTGCGCCTGCTGCGCGCGCACATCGAGAAGCTGGGCTACCGCCCGCAGTTCGTCATCTTCGACAGCCAGGATCAGCAGCAGGTGGTGAAGGGCCTGCTGGAGGAAGGCGGCTACGACATCGGCGGCGTGCAGCCCAAGGACGTGTACTTCGCCCTGCAGAACGCCAAGAGCCGAGGCGTGACGCCCGACGAGCTGCTCAGCCACAGCGATTCGCCCATGGATCAGCAGCTGGGGCGGCTGCTGGGCGAGTACAACGAGATGCTCAAGCGCCTGGGGGCCATCGACTTCGAGGACATCCTGCTGCTCTCGCTGCGCCTGTGCCGGGAGCACCCGGCGGCCGCGCAGGACTTCTTCTCGCGCTACCGCTACGTGCAGGTGGACGAGTATCAGGACACCAACCGCGCCCAGTACGACATGCTCAAGGCCATCGTGAAGCAGCACGGCAACCTGTGCGTGGTGGGTGATGACGACCAGTCCATCTACCGCTGGCGGGGCGCGGAGCCGGGCAACATCCTGGAGTTCGAGCGGGACTTCGCGGGTGCCCGCGTGGTGCGCCTGGAGCAGAACTACCGCTCCAGCGCCAACATCCTGGCCGCGGCCAACCAGGTGATCCGCAACAACACCGTGCGCAAGTCCAAGACCCTGCGCACCCTGCGCGATGCCGGGCGGCCGCTGGAGTGGCTGCTGGCCGAGGAGGAGCGCGAGGAGTTGGAGAAGGTCGTCACGCACCTCAAGCTGACGCGCCTGCGGGAGGGCGGTACGTGGGCGGACTTCGCCATCCTCTACCGCTCCAACCACCAGTCGCGCGCCGTGGAGGAGCTGCTGCGCGAGGAGGGCATCCCCTACCAGCTTGTGGGCGGCACGCGCTTCTACGAACGCAAGGAGGTGAAGGACGCCCTGGCCTACCTGCGCCTGGTGCACCAGCCCCACGACGAGGTGAGCCTGCTGCGCGTGCTGAACTTCCCGCGCCGCGGCATCGGCAAGACCTCGCAGATGCGCCTGATGGACCTCGCCGGACACCAGAAGCGCCCGGCCTTCGAGATTCTGCGCGAGGCTACGCACTATGCGGACTTCGGCGGGGCCGTGGGCACGGCCATGGAGCGCTTCGCGGGACTGATCGATGCCTACCGGCGGCGCTTCGAGGCCGCGCCGCTGGGCCCCACCTTCCGCGAGCTGCTGGCGGAGGTGGGCGTGCACCGCGCCGTGGAGAAGGAGCGCAAGGACGCCAAGGGCGCGGAGCGCGCCGTGGGCCTGATCTACGAGCTGGAGCTGGCCTTGGACCAGTTCGGTCAGCGCACGGGCCGGGACGGCGAGTCGGCCGCGGGCGTGAAGGACTTCCTGGAGCACGTGGCCCTGCTGACGCTGCCCGAGGAGCCGGAGAAGGGCGAGCGCACGCCCCAGGTGACCCTGATGACCGTTCACTCAGCCAAGGGCCTGGAGTTCCCCTGCGTGTACCTGATCAACCTCGCGGAGGACGTCTTCCCCAACAAGCGCAGCTTGGCGGAGGACGGCGACGAGGAGGAGCGGCGCCTGTTCTACGTGGCTGTCACGCGCGCCCAGCGCCAGCTCGTGTTCTCCATGGGCCGCGTGCGCAAGCGCTATGGCGAGGTGATCCGCCAGCAACCGTCGCGCTTCCTGCTGGAGATCGAGCCCAACCTGTTCGACGGCCCGGCGCCCGCCACGGACTACACGGACGTCGCGGCTCAGCAGGCCCGCAAGACCGAATCCGCCAAAGCCCGCTTCTTCGAGCAGATGCGGCGCATGAAGCACGCCGCCCAGGGGGATTAGGCGGAGTTCAAAGAAACAGTGCCCGGGTCCCGTCAAGCCGGTGCCTGTCATTCCGAGCGAAGCGAGGAATCTGTTGCTCCCGGATACAAAACAGATTCCTCGGCCCGAGGTGCGGGCCTCGGAGTGATAAGCCGCTCGCTATTGGCGCCACTCGCCTGTCTCCAAAAAGAGCCCGCGACGGCCTCCAGCGAAAAGCCCTGCAAAAGGGCGTGGCGCAATTACCACCCCATCCCGTCGCGCTGACGCGCGCCACCCTTCCCCGTGCACGGGGAAGGGAATGGCCGGCGCGAGCCGACCAAGGATGGGGTTCCTGCCCCGCCACACTCCCCTTGTCGTGCGTTCTGTGCTGAGGTGGGGGCATCCGTGGCCTGCCGGGAGGCAGCGCCACCACCCGCTATGAGGAGCATGCGCATGAGCGAGAGCGATCTGGCCGGCCGCGTGGCGCTGGTGACCGGCGGCAGCCGAGGCCTGGGCGCCGCTATCTGCACGGCCCTGGCACGCGCCGGGGCGGACGTCGCCATCAACTACCTCAGCCACGGCGCGGGCGCGGAGGCTGTACGCCACGAGGTGGAGGCTACCGGGCGGCGCGGGCTGCCCTGCCAAGCGGACGTCTCCCAGGCTGAGGCCGTGACCACCATGGTGGCGCTGGTGGAGCGCACGCTGGGCCCGGTGGACATCCTCGTCAACAACGCCGGGCTGATCCGTCCCCAGCCGCCGGAGGCCATCACCGAGGCGGATTGGGACGACCTGATCGACGTGAACCTGAAGTCCGCCTTCCTCTGCACGCAGGCCGTGCTGCCCGGCATGCGCGAGCGCCGCTGGGGCCGCATCATCAACGTGGCGTCGCTGGCCGCGCAGGTGGGGGGACTGGTGGGGCCGCACTATTCCGCGGCCAAGGCAGGCCTGCTGGGCCTCACCCACGCCTACGCCACGACGCTCGTCAAGGAGGGCATCACGGTGAATGCCGTGGCGCCCGCGCTGGTGGAGACGGACATGGTGCGCAACAACCCCAACGCGCGCCCCGAACTGGTGCCGGTCGGCCGCTTCGGCCGGCCCGAGGAGCACGCGGACGTCGTGGTGCTGCTGGCGCGGACGGGCTACATCACCGGCCAGACGTACAACGTCAACGGCGGCATGTACTTCAGCTAGCGCCTGCGCGGCCGCAAACGGCCCTCGACAGGCTCGGTCATCCGCACGCGCCTAGCCGCAGCCTGGTCCGGTCATATCGACACTTGCGTGCCGCGGCGTGCGTTCCCCACCCTGAATGCAGTATACTGCACGGCGTGCGGCCCGTGGGGGCCGCGCCGTCCGTCCGGCGCTTTGGGGGCGTGGACGGATGCCTCGCTCCCTCCGCACATGGAGGACCGCCGATGATTCCAATCCTGCAAACGGTACTGGCCGGACTGATCGCCACGGGTGTCATGACCGCTGCCCTGTATGCCATTCACTGGCGGGGCTTCGCCGAGGCGGACATGCTCCGGGCCCTGGGCAGCATCGTGACCCGCAACGAGACCAACGCCATGCCGCTGGGGATTGTGCTGCACTTCCTCTCCGGCATCGTGTTCGCCTTCCTGTATGTGATCGTGTGGAGCACGCTTCCGGTGGCGGAATTCCAGCACTACGTGCTGCTGGGCCTCATCAGCGGCTTCGCCCACGGGCTGGTGGTGAGCTTCGTGCTGGTGATCCTGGTGGCGGAGCACCACCCGCTGCCGCGCTTTCAGCAGGCCGGCATCGGCGTGGCCGTGGCGCACCTGCTGGCGCACGTGATCTATGGCCTGTTGATCGGCATCGTGGCTGGCTCGTTCCTGCTGCACCTGGCGGTATTGCCCAAGCTCGGTGGCTGAACTGGACTCCGGCGGCCCTACCGCGACAGGTCAGGTGCTGAAGGAATTGGGTCAGGGATGGAGTCATTCCGTAGCCCGCTCTGCGGATCAAGGAATCTGCTGGGTTCCGGCGAAAGCGCATGCCTCGCGGCGCTCGGAATGACACGGTCCGGCTTGGGCGCGGTACGCAACTGCCCAGCACGGACAGTGGCTCGTGTGGTGTCCCGGAGAGACCCACAAGCATTCGGGGGAACACGTTCCCCCGAACCCCCTGTTTGGGCGGCAGTGGCTGGCAAGCCAGCCACTGCCGCGAAGCGGCCCGTGAGAGTCGCGCCAGCCTCGCTCCGGGTCCGCGTTGGGGGCGCGGGGGCCCTCGGCCCCCGCATTGGATTTCTTGCGATTACACGCGGCCCAGCCGCTTGAAAACCGCCTTCCAAACAGCGGCTAGACGCTGCCGTCCAGCAGCACGTCCAGCAGCCAGGGCTTGCCGGAGGCGAAGGCCTCGCGCACGGCAGGCCCCACCTGCTCCGGGCTGCGCACGGCGGTGGCGTCCATGCCCAAGCCCTTGGCCAGGCTCACGTAGTCCAGGTCGGGGTCCGTGAGGTCCATGTGCGGGAAGGCGCGCTCGCCGCCCAGGCCGAACTCGCTGCGGAAGCGCGTCATGTTCAGCTTGAGCACGCGGTAGACGCGGTTGTTGAGGATGATGAACACCACCGGAATCTTGTGGTGGGCGGCCGTCCACAGGGCCTGAATCGTGTACATCGAGGAGCCGTCGCCCGAGATGCAGAGCACGGGCCGATCCGGATAGGCCAGCTTGTAGCCGATGCCGCCGGGCAGCCCCTGCCCGATGCCTCCACCGCGGGACGCGAGGTAGTCCGTCTCGCCCTCGAAGCTCAGCGTACGCGTGAGGTCGGCCGCTGCCGTAATGGCCTCGTGCACCACGGCCACGTTGGGCGGCAGGGCGTCATTCAGCTCGACCATCAGCCGGGCGGAGGACATGGGCGAGCGGTCCCAGGTCTCCTTGATGCGCGCCTGCTGGCGCTCCTGCTCCTTGGCCTTGAGCGCGGCCAGCTCCTCGCGGCGCTTGGCGGCGGCCGTGCCGTACGCCTTGCTGGCGCCGGCGCTGACGGCCTCGTTGAGCATCCGCAGGGTCGTCTTCACGTCCCCGATCAGTCCGCAATGCACTGAGTAGTTGCGCGCCATGTTGCGGGGCGAGGGATCGATCTGGATCAGCACCGCATCCTCCGGGAAGGGCGAGGTGTCCGAGTGCCACAGCTCCTCGAAGAACTCCCCGCCCACCAGCAGCACGGCATCCGCGTCGCCGATCATGCGGCGCAGGCTGGCCTGGTCGTTCGCCCCACGGTCGCGGTAGTGCGGGTGCGTATTTGGGAAGTTGAGGCGCGAGGGCAGCACTTCGTTGACCACGCTGGCCCCGATCTGCTCGGCCAGCGCCGTCAGGTCCTTCACGGCCCACGCATCGGCCACCTTATCGCCGCAGACGATGATCGGCTTCTTGGCCTGCAGCAGCAGGTCGGCCGCCTCCTGCAGACCTGCTGCGTCCGGCGCGGAGCGGGGGAAGAGGTTCGGCGGCGTGAGGGGACCGTGGGTCGTCTCCTGCTCCAGCACGTTCAGCGGCAGGGACACGAACACGGGGCCGGATGGGGTCTCCCGCGCGACCTTGAAGGCTCGGCTCATCAGCAGCGCCATCTCGTCCGGGTGCTCCACCTGCACGCTCCACTTGGTCAGCGGCGCGGCCATGGCCACCAGGTCGTGCCCCAGCAGCGGCTCGCGCAGGCGCAGGCGCGTATCCAGCGCACCGGCCGTGACGATCAGCGGAGTGCCGCCCTCCCAGGCGTTGTAGACCGCGCCCAGGCCATTGCCCAGACCCGGCGCCGTGTGCAGGCTTACCACGCCCACCTTGCGGGAGACCTGCGCGTAGGCATCGGCCATGCTCACGGCCACGGCCTCGTGCAGGGCCAGCACGTACTTGAGCTGCGGGTAGTCCAGCAGGCTGTCGATCATGGGCGATTCAGTGGTGCCCGGATTGCCGAAGATGTACTCCACGCCTTCGGCAAGGAGGGTATCCATGAAGACCTGCTTTGCCTTGTATGTCCTGGCCATGCCGCTCTCGCATCGGGGGATGGGGGGTTGGGTCGCCGCCGGCCACGCACCCAGGGCGCGGCTGCGGCGGCTGCCAGTGCAGGCTTTAGCAGGTCACTTGCGGCGCTGGCAAGCAGGCGCGCGGAGCGCCACCCGACGCGGCGCACCGGGCGGGCGCACTTCCGCCGCCCGGTGCGCCGGCGCTGGCGTTCAGCCGCCGGCGGCGCTATGGTGACGGAGCGCCAGGGAGCGGCGCGGCATCCCCAACGCGGGCACGACTGCCGGAGCCGGAAGCAGCCGGCCGTGCCGCCGCGCGAGCGCGCCGCCATGCAAGCCCAGCCGACCTCCTCCGCACACCCCGATCGTTCGCAAGCCGCCGCCGCACCCACCGGAGCCGTGCTGCAGGCGCACCGGCAGCGCGTGGCCGAGCTGGACGACGCCCTTGTGCGCCTGCAACGCATGCACGACGATGCCTTCGAGCTGTGGTGCCGCATCGTGAAGCTTGCGGAGGGCGATGCGGAGGACCGCAACGCGCAGCTCGACGCGCTCCACGACGAGGCGTACGCGCTGGCGGATCGGATCACCCGCCTGCGGGAGGAAACCTTCGGCGCCATGAACCGCGAGTCCCAATTGCGGCTCACCTCCAGCGTGGAATCGGTGCACTCCTCCCTGCTGCACCCCGAGCATCCGCCGCTGCCCGGCGAATAGACTACCGCCACCGCCGGACCGATGTGGGGGCCGAGGGCACTCATACTCCCAATACGGGTGGGGATGTAAGCCCGCGCGAATTTGCCCCGCTCAGGAGTGCGGGGAACGTCTCTCTTTGGTGTGGATCGCAGCGGAGCAGCGCCCCGTTGGGCCGCGATCACATCGGACCCACCAGAGCTTCTCGCCCTACTCGCCTTCACCCTCCACCAGGGCCAGCACCTGTTCGGCCAGGGGGCCCGGCAGGGGCGTGCCGGCAAAGACAGCGGCGAAGGCGGGGTCGGCCGGTAGCGAGTCGGGATGCACCGGCAGATGCCAAGCCGCCAGTTCCTCCCGCAGCGGCGCCAGATCCTCGTCCGTGTGCTGATTGAAGACGACGCGCACGACCAGCTTGGCGCCGCCCTGCTGCAGCTTGCGGATGATGGCGGCCAGCCAGGGAATGGCCCACACGTCCGGCAGGGCCGGACGCACCGGGACGATCACCCGATCGCTGGCGCGCAGGATGCTCTCCGTCATATCGGAGAGCGAGGGCGGGCCGTCAATGAGGATCCACTCGAAGGCGCCGCGGAACCGCTCCACCTCCGTGTGCACGATTGGCTGCACCTGGGAGCGCGTCTCGATCTGGAAGCGCGAGGCGAAGCGGTTGCCCCACTCGCTGCTGGTGCCCTGGTAGTCCGCATCCAGCAGCAGCACGCGCCGCCCCGCCTGCGCCAGAGCCATGGCCGCCGAGATGCACAGCGTGCTCTTGCCCGTGCCGCCTTTCTGATGCAGGAATGAGACGACCGTCATGGCGGGCCCCGGATGCCTCAGTCCGCCGGGGGCGGCAGGGCGATCGCCTCGTCGATCAGCATCACGGGGATGTCATCGCGGATGGGGTACAGCCACTTGCCGTCGGCGCGCACCAGGCCGCCGTCAATGGGCTCCGTCACGGGCACGCCACCCCGGTTCTGCAGGCGGCCCGCGGCAATGGCCGCATTGATGCGCGCCACCAACTCGGCTTCGGCCAGCCGCACGGGGCTCTTGTCTTCCGGGCAGGCCAGGATTTCCAGCAGTTGCTCATCGATCATCGTACGCTCTCCAAGCGGGCGCGGCCCGGCGGCGGAAGCGCCGCAGCGAAGCAGACCCTGCTCCCTCCCTTTCAGACATGGCGCGCGGTTGTCAACCAAGTGCGCCGGCCGCGGCCGCGCACGGCGTGTCATGGTGCACCGCGGGCCAGCTTGCGGGCACGCTGGCCCGCATTTGCCGCCGCTGCCTCCCCTCCGGGATGGTGGGAGGAAGCCCGCACGTGCGGCGACTTTGCGCGCACCGCGCGGGCGCAATTGCGGCCACAAGCCAACTTCTGCTTGATCTTGTGCGCGAAATATCCTAGGCAAAAGACGCTTTTGCCAATCAACATCGCCACCATACTGTGGGGGAGGCGAATCATCAAAACAACCGAACGATCGGTCCGTCGCCATCGGGGGAAGTATGACGAAAGCCGAATTTATTCAAAAGGTTAGCAAGAAGACAAAGCTAAGCAAAGCACAGACCGCGCGCATCCTGGATGCGACACTCGGCGAAGTGCAGGGATTACTGAAAAAGGGAGACGCAATCGCCTTTACGGGATTCGGGACGTTTTCCGTCTCGCGGCGCAAGGCACGCAAAGGTCGCCATCCCCGTACCGGCGCACCCATGAGTATTCCAGCCACCAAGGTGCCGCGTTTCCGGCCCGGTAAGTTCCTGAAGGACGCCGTCAAGTAGGCACACCGCGACCTGCGCGGGCGCCCCGCATCCCCGCGGGGCCCCCGTGTGCCTCGCAACCACCGTCCGCCTCACCCTATTCGACCTTCCGCTGTTGGCGGCGCCGCGGCGTCGGCGAGTCGAAGTCTGCCCGGCAGCACCGCCACCTCGGGCATTCGCACGGATCCGCAGGCCGGGGGCACTGGTCAAGTCCTGCCTGGATGGCGCAAAATGGGATCGGAACGGTTGGCAACGGGTGTCGGTCCATGCAATAATACAGAAAAATATCTTTTTCTGATAATCGCCGGCCATGCGCCGGCCGCAAGTACACCAGACTGGGCGGGTGCTTGCACGTGGCTTCCAAACCGAGACAGACACGCGCGGAGCATACCGAGCTGGCCGCTCCGCCTACGCTGCTGCTGCTGTTGCCGTCCACGGACGGTGCGGCGCTGGAGCGCGCGCTGCTGGCGCAGGGCTGGTCCGTGGTGGTGGCCGTGGATGCCCGCGCGGCCGAACGCGCGGCGGCCGAGGCCACGCCGGACGTGGCCATCGTGCCCGAGCTGCGCTCGGCCCGCGCGACGACGAGCCTGTTGCAGCGCCTGGAGCGGGCCGCGCCCGGCCTGCGCCCCGTGGTGCTGCTTCGCGCCGGGGGTGCCGAGGCCGAGCCGGGGGCGCTGCTGACCTATGCCAATATCGGCGGCGCGCACTACTTGCTGCAGCCGCCGCAGAGCCCCCAGCGACTGGTGCGGGCCATCCGCCAAGTGTGGCAGCGGCAGCAGGAAGAGCGCATCGCGCTGGCGGACGAGAGCGGTGGAGCGGCCACGGCACGGCTGCGCGCCCTGATGGAGCAGCGCACGCAGGAGCTGCGCAGCGCCAACCGGGAGCTGCGGCGCGCCCTGCGCGAGATCGCGCGCAAGAACAAGGCGCTCACTACGCTCAACGAGTCGCTGCGCATCCAGTCCACCACGGACGCGCTGACCGGACTCTACAATCGGCGCGAGTTCCTGAACCGCATCCGCACGGAGTGGGGTCGCTTCAAGCGCTACGGGCGGCCGTTGAGCCTGATCATGCTGGACATCGACCACTTCAAGCGCATCAACGACACCTACGGCCACGAGTGCGGCGACATGGTGCTGCGCGAGTTGGGTCATCTGATCAGTCGCCACAAGCGGGCGCAGGACTTGTGCTGCCGCTACGGGGGCGAGGAGTTCATGGTGGTGCTCACCGAGACGACGATGGACGACGCCTTCCACGTGGCCGAAGGTCTGCGCCGACTGATCGGTGAGCACGCCTTTGCCTACGATGGGCAGCCGATCCAGGTGCACGTCAGCCTGGGCGTCTCCGGTGCCGCGGAGCAGTTGCCGGCGGATGTGGAAACCTTCATCAACATGGCCGACAAGGCCATGTATCGCGCCAAGCGGGAGGGCCGCGACCGCACCGTCGTCCTCGATGCCGCCGACGAGAGCCGCATCGCCCGCCAAACCCTGGCCGGGCCACCGCCGCGCCCGGGGCCGCCTCGTCCTGCACCTGCGCGATCCAACCGGCCTGCCCGGCCCACCGCCACGCGCAAAGGCCGCCCAGGGAAGCAGCGCGCCCGCAAGGCCAAGGCTTAGACTGGACGATCCCTGAGCCCCCGGGGGATTCTCATCCCTCGCACCCCCTGCATAACGATCGTGACGCCCCTCAGGCCGGCAGGGGCGAGAGCGGGGCCGCCATGGCGCCCAGGCCCTCCACCACGGAGGACATCACCTCACCCGCCGAGGCGTTGAGCACCAGTGTGGCGTAGGGGTCGTGGGGCGTGTCCTGGCGATTCACGATCACCAGCGGCGCCCCGGCCCGCATGGCACGGATGGGGAACTCCGCTGCCGGGTAGACCACCAGCGACGAGCCGATCACCAGGAACAGGTCACAGGCATCGGTCTCCTCGGCCGCGCGCGCCAGACTTTCCGGCGTGAGCATCTGGCCGAAGGAGATGGTGGCGGGCTTCATAAGGCCACCACAACGTTCGCAATCCGGTGCCTCGCCCGCAGCGCTCACAAGCGGCTGGAAGGCTTCGCGCGGCACCCGATGGCCGCAGGAGAGGCAGGCGACGAAGCGCGTGTTGCCGTGCAGCTCGATCACCTTGTCCGACGAGGTACCCGCAGCCTGGTGCAGGCCGTCCACGTTCTGTGTGACCACCGCGCCCAGCTTGCCCAGCGCCTCCAATGCCACGACGGCCTGGTGAGCGGCGTTGGGCCGGGCCTGCAGGATCTGCTCGTACATGGCCGTGCTGCGCAGCCAGTAGCGGCTGCGGGATTCCGGGCTGGCCAGGAAGCGGTCGATGTGGAAGTCGTTGGGATCGAACTTCTCCCACACGCCGCCCGGCCCGCGGAAGTCCGGAATGCCGGACTCGGTGCTGATGCCGGCGCCCGTGAACACGACGATCCGCCGGGCATCGCGCACAAACTCGATCAGCCTGTCCAATTGCTCGTGCATGGGCCCCTCCTGTGCAGACGCGGCGGGCGCCGCGGGCGGTGCGCGACGGCTGGCTGAACCCTATCGGTTCACCGCAGCCTCCAATTGAGCAGGTACCACCGCTCCGGCGCATGGAGCGGAACCCCCGACCGGCCGGCGCATGCCCGCATTCTCGCCTGAATGAGGTCCGATCCTACCACAACGCGCCCGCGCTGGACCGCGCGGGGCAGTGCGCCCCGAACAGATGCGGTTGCCAACCTGGGGGGATTGACGCACATTGGGGGTATGCATGGCACCGTCCGGGGCGTGGGGTCCCGCCGGTGCCATTTCTCATCCTGGACCCAAATGGTTATGTATCGCGCACTGCGAGTCGTTGCGATCCTGCTGCTGATTCTGGGCGCCTCCTGTTCCCATCCTCATGCGGATGAGAACCCGGAGTTGACCGGCGATCACGTGGCCAACATCACGCGCATGTTCCTGCGCACCCACTACAGCCGGGCCAACTTCGACGATGCGCATTCGGCGGAGATGCTGAAGGAGTACGAACAGCGCTTCGATCCAGGCCGATACTACTTTCTCCAGAGCGATATCGAAGAGTTCCAGCGCTATGCCACCAAGCTGGACGACCAGATCCGGCGCGGCAACATCGACGTGGCGTTCCTCGTCTACAACCGCTTCCTGAAGCGGGTGCAGCAGCGTGAAAAGTATCTCGATACGCTGCTCCACGAGCACTTCGACCTGACCAAGGACGACACGTTCGTGGTGGACCGCAAGGATGCGCCCTATCCCAAGACCGACGCCGAGGCCAACGCGCTGTTCCGCAACCGCATCAAGCGCGAGTTGCTGGAGCTAACCCTACGCGGGGAGACCCAGCAGCAGGCCAAGGAGGCACTGCGCAAGCGCTACCGCTCAGTGCACTTCCGCTTCGAGCACTTCACGCACAATGACGTCGTGACCGCGTTCCTGAATGCCTTCACCGCCGCGTACGATCCCCACTCGTCCTACATGTCCCCGGACGATCTGGAGAACTTCAACATCTCCATGCGGCTCTCGCTCGATGGCATCGGGGCCACCCTGCGCTGGGAAGACGGCTACACGGTGATCTCCTCCATCATCCCCGGCGGCGCCGCGGCGCGCGACGGCACGCTGAAGCCGGAAGACAAGATCATCGCCGTAGGCGAGGGCAAGGCTGGGCCCCTGGAAGACGTCACCAACACCCGCCTGATCGATGTGGTCAAGCTGATCCGCGGCGAGCGCGGTACATTGGTGCGCGTGGCCTACCTGCGCAAGGGCAAAGGCATGGGGGAGGTGCGCGGCGAAGCCTCCATCGTGCGCGACAAGATCGTGCTGACCGAAGGCGAGGCCAAGGGCGACGTGGAGCCGCTGCAGGTGAGCTGGCGGCCGCAGCCGCTGCACATCGGCATCATCAACCTGCCCTCGTTCTACGTGGACTTCTCCAAGCGCAACACGGACCCCGCGGACTTCAAGAGCGCTTCGCGCGATGTGGCGCGCATTCTGGAGCGCTTCCGCTCCAATGGCGTGGATGGCGTGATCCTGGATCTGCGCAACAACGGGGGTGGGGGCCTGGATGAGGCCATCTCGCTGGCCGGGCTCTTCCTGCACCGCGGTCCGGTCGTGATGGTCAAGGATACGCGCGGCAACATCTCCCGCATCAACAACCCGCACAGCGAGCCGCTCTATTCAGGCCTACTGGTGGTGCTGGTGAACCGCTACAGTGCGTCGGCTTCCGAGATCGTCGCCGGGGCTCTGCAGGACTATGGACGCGCCGTGCTGGTGGGCGACCGCGCCACGTTCGGCAAGGGCACCGTGCAGAACATCATCACGCTGCCGCAAGGGCTGGGCGCACTGAAGGCCACCGTGGCCAAGTTCTACCGCCCCGGCAGCGCTTCCACGCAGAACCGCGGCGTGGAGCCGGACATCGTGCTGCCCTCGATGATGAACTACCTGGACATCGGCGAGTCCTCGCTGGACAACGCCATGCCCTGGGATGCGGTGAAGCCCGCGTCGTTCAAGCCGTGGAGCGATCTGGATTCGGTGTTGCCGACGCTGCGGGAGCGCTCCCGCGAACGGGTGAGCAAGGACCCGTACTTCATCGAGGTGCGCAAGGAGGTGCAGGACTACCTTCACGACCGCAAGAACCGCAAGACGGTGACCCTCAAGGAACTGGTGAATGAGGCGAAGGTGGACAAGATGGAAGCGGCCGCGGCGGTGAAGGACGGCGTCGGATCGCCCCATGGCACCGGGGACAAGGACGCCAAGACGCCCGATCCGCGGCTGATCGAGGCCGAGCACATCCTCGCGGACTACATCCAGCTCCAGGGCCACGGCTCCCGGGCGATCGCCACGGGCAAGGGCTAGCAGGCACCTCCCGCACAGCACACAGGCGGGGCTCCGCTCGGAGCTCCGCTCCCATTCACACCCGATCAGCGACGCTTCATGCAGGGGGCGTGCGGCGCGGCCGTGTCGCGCCGCCGGCACTCGCCGAGGCTAGGCCTCTGCGCTGAGCAGGCAGATCGAAGCGCCACGGTGCGCGGCAAAGCGACGCACCGCAAGGCCCTGGGGCGAAGCGCTCTTGGATGCGGCCATCTGTGGGGGGTATTCGAATGCGGGAGGTGATCCCGCCATCAACGCCTGCCGGTTTGAGCTCGCTTTCTCAGGGACAGAGAGATTACCGGGACAGTGATTCACTCTGTGGCAGAGCGTTGATGACGTTCACGCCCCTATCTGTTTCACGATCCGTACCAGCGCTCTCGTAATCCCGCATCTCACTGATATGACGAATACTATCGAGAGATGCGCCCTTGCTGATGGCGGCGGAACTGCACAAGTATTGTGCAAAACGGATAGAACACGCCTAAACATTAGGCGGACGGGGCAGCGGGGACGACCTGCGCCGCGGGAGGGCGCCCGGCGATGGCCAAGAGCGGCGCCGGCCGGGGGTCGGGCGGGCGACGGCTGGTGGCTACCAGCGCAGCGCGAGCTGCATGCCCACCTCGTGCGGCGCGATGTACGGCGTGAGGTCGACCTGCACATAGCCCTTGGCGCGCCCCTCCACCATCAGGTCGTTGATGTCGCTGCGCGACTTGGTCCAGCGCCAGAACGCGT
>Ga0102953_1000770_pt1 | contig 21221 bp, 16 predicted proteins | sample SalPon2A_C_D2_MG_FD_78509 | JGI IMG/M metagenome (GOLD analysis project Ga0102953, IMG submission 78509) | Soil microbial communities from South San Francisco under conditions of wetland restoration - Salt Pond MetaG R2A_C_D2_MG | ecosystem: Environmental > Terrestrial > Soil > Wetlands | place... | reverse complement strand
TTCATCAATGGTTCGCGGCTGGTCTATCCGATGGAAGGGCAGGCGATGAAGTTTCTCAACTTCTGGGCCAACCGGGTTTTCGCTCTGCTGTTCACCTGGTTGCTAAATCAGCGCTACACCGATACCCTCTGCGGTACCAAGGTTTTGAAGAATAGTTCCTACCGCAAGATCGAAGCCAACCGCGAATATTTAGGGGATTTCGACCCCTTCGGCGATTTTGATCTGATTTTCGGCGCGGCCAGGCTGCATCTGAAAACGGTCGAAATTCCGATACGCTATGCGGACCGCGAATACGGGGAAACTCAGATTGCCCGTTTTCGCCATGGCTGGTTGTTGCTAAAGATGGTCGTCTTCGCCTTCAGAAAACTGAAGGCATTCCCCGGACGCGGCTAGTGGACAACCGCGGTACAGATTGGCACTGGGGACCGGTCAGCATGACGATACCTGACTTTTTATCCCGTAGTCCCGGCTCGGCAGTTGTCCGGACGGTTGCTTGCTGAGCGAGTTTATTTTGCAAAGAGAATTTCTATGAACAAACTGCAGTCGTACCTTCCGAATTACCGCACACTTCTTCTGATGCTGATCAGTGTGCTGATCGTCTACGGGATTTCCTTTTACAAGCGGCTTGCGGATTACCGCTTCTGGATGGCCAACAGCCAGGATTATGTGGTTGGCGAGGTAGTCGCCATGATGGACATGGACTCCTATTACTGGCTGAAGATGGCCCAGGAACTGGACGAGGGGCACCTTGAAAAGGGGAGAGTCGATTCGCTGAAAGGCTACCCGGACCGGGTCCCCTTCGCCCTCCAGGGGAAACCCAGTCTGCTGGCAGAATTCATCAGCTTCGGCAAGAATTTTACCGGCGGAAACTATTACCGTTCCGGGTTGCTGCTGATTCCGCTGCTGGCTGGATTATTCGTTTTTCCGCTGTTTGTTTATTTTCAGCGCCTCGGTTTTGGCCCCGCGGCCGTATTGGGTGGGTTGATCGGTTCGTTCAGTACTTCCTACTATGTTCGAACCATGATGGGCCGGGTCGATACCGACCTGCTCAATATCTTTTTCCCCCTGGCTGCGGCCTGTTTCATCCTGCCGATGAGCCTGGAGAAATCCTGGCGCGCCAATCTCGCCTTGGCCATCGGTGCCGGGCTGTGCATGTACCTGTTCACTTGGTGGTACCAGCAGCCAAGCTTCATTCTGGTGTACCTGTTTTTCCTGCTTCTGTATCTTCTTCTGGGGCGATTTCCGTGGAAGCAGGCCCTGCTGATTGCCCTGGTGTTTCTTGTCGCCTGTGGGCCGGAATTTGTGCAGCAGAGTGTGCATTCTCTGCAGGTTTTCATCAGGGCCTATATCGCCCCGCCGCCAACCGGTCGAATCGCCTGGCCGAACATAATGAACATGATTATCGAGGCAAAAAAGCGCGGTGTAATGGAAACTCTCCAGCGGATTCACGGTTTTCTGCCGATGATTTTTACCGGCTTTACCGGGCTGGCCTATCTGTATCTGCGCCGCTTCAAGCAGATGATCCCCGTGACGCCCCTGCTGCTGCTCGGGGTCTGGTCGCTCATGGGACCCAGCCGGTTTGCCATGTATCTGGCCCCCCTGATCGGGGTCGGCGTCGGGGTTTTGATCGAACTGATGCTTAAATTTTCCGCTGGTAAAATAGGACTTCGCTCGCCATTGCCGGCAACCCTTGCTTCAATCGTCCTGATGTTCGTACTGTTCTTCTCCACTGTCGGCTACACGGCCTACAATTTCGATTCGCCGCCAATAATCTCCGCACCTGAAACCAAGGCAATCCTGGACATCAAAAATAGGGTTCCCGAGCACTCGGCCATGTTTACACCGTTCTGGGAATTTGGCTATCCACTGATGGCCATCGGCGACTTCGCCACTTACCAGGATGGCGGTCTGCAGGGAGGCTTGCGCATGACCCTGTCAGCCAAGGCGATGATGTCCACCGACCAGCAGCAGATGGTCTCACTGCTCTCCTATCTGGAAGATAACGGTTTTAATCATTTGGGAGCGGTGATCAGAAAAGAAAAGTTATCCGGCGACCAGCTGATGGATCTGGTGTTCAACTATCCGAAACCTTTTCAGGGGAAGAATGTCTATGTCCTGTATCTTCAGGACATGCTCTGGAAGGTCAGTCCCATGTCCAATTTCGGTACCTGGGATTTTAATCGGAAACGGGGCACGACCACAGATTACGTCCAGTTGAACTGTTATGCCCTGAAAAACAATGTCATGAGCTGCATGGACGGCACCATTGACCTAAACCGAGGGGTCATGAACGACGGTACGGTGGATATCCCTCTCCGGGCCGCGGTATTTGTCAACGACGGATTTGTCTTCGACCAGAAAAGCTACCAGGACAGAGGTGACGAAGGCTATTATCTCCAGGTGCTGATGAAAAATAATAAGATAAAAATGATCCTGGTCGCCGACGAACGGCTGTTCTCGACCAACTTCAATCAGCAGTATTTACTCGGCAATTTCGACCGGCGTTATTTTGAAGAAGTATACAATGATGTCCCATTGGCCAGGGTGCTGAAGGTTAAGAGGGGAGCTGTCGCTCCCACAGGTACTCAATGAGCCTGATTTGGACCAAGTATCTTCCTGAGTTTCTCCGGGACAAGCTCGAAGGGCGTGAGTCGCTGCAGAAGGGGCTGCACAATACTGCCTGGATGATGGGGGATCAGGTCGTCCGCAAACTGGCCGGTCTGCTGGTCTGGGTGTTGCTGGCTCGGCATTTCGGTCCACAACTCTTCGGCGATTACAGTTATGCCATCGCCTTGGTGCTGATTATTTCACCTCTAGCTGTGTTGAGTTTGGATGCGATTGCAATTCGGCAGCTGGTAAAGGACCCCTCTCAACGGGACGAGATTATCGGTACCTCCTTCATCTTGATGCTTGTAGGTGGGGGTGTAGCTTACGTCCTGGCGATGGTGACGATATTCGTGATTCGCCCGGATGGGCAGCTGGTTCATTGGCTGGTCGGGATCATGTCGGCTGGCATCGTTGCCCAGGCCTTCATCGCCATTGAGTTCTGGTTCGAGTCCCAGATGCAGTGGCAATTCACTGTCTACGCCAAAACGTCAGCTTTTCTGCTTCTGAGCTTGGTCAAAGTCGGCCTTGTCCTGGCAAATGCTTCCTTGATTGCGATTGCCTGGGCAGGATTGGCGGAGTCGGTCCTCGGCTCTGTGGGGCTGTTACTGGCCTACCGGTATCGGGGATTTTCCGTCAAGGCCTGGCGATTTAGCCGAGATATGGTCAAAACACTGCTGAGCGACAGTTGGCCGTTGATGTTTTCGGCTTTGCTGACCATGGTCTATATGAGAATAGATCAAATTATGTTGGGAAACATGGCCGGAAGCACTGAGCTGGGAAACTACTCGGTTGCCGTCCAGCTTTCTGAAGCCTGGTATTTTATCCCGATGGTTATCGCTTCATCGGTAATGCCAGCTTTTGTTGAGGTGGAAAAAGACAACGAAGATCTGTTTTACGCCCATCTACAGCGACTCTATCGGATAATGGCGCTCTACTCCTATCTGATTGCCGTGCCGATAACTTTTTTTGCCAAAGATATCGTTCTTTTTCTGTTTTCCTCAGCCTATGCCGATGCTGGACCATTGGCGGCAATCATGATTTGGGTGGGGGTGTTTACCAGCCTCGGCGCAGCACGGAACATCCTGATTCTGGTCAAGAATTGGACCCGGATTCATCTGCTGTCGATGGCGCTGGGATGCCTGCTAAATATTCTGCTCAATTTACTGTTAATCCCCCGCTATGGTGCCATGGGCGCGGTTGTTGCCACTTTCGCCTCCTATTGGTTTGCAATTCACGGCAGCTGCCTGCTAATGAAACCGCTACGAAAAACCGGCTGGATGATGATAAAGGCAATGGTCTATCCGAAGGTCTGGTAAGAATCCGGCTAGGTACGCAAAGACAATGGGGTGACAAAACGCTATGATCAAAATATGTATGACAACCGCGTAAAGTTCATCACCTTTCAAGAACCCGCTGACTTTTTGAAGTTGCGGAAAGCCTGGGAGGAGCTCAGTTGCAGTCTCGATTCTGAAACAACGGTTTTCGCAACTCCTGTCTGGTACGAAAACTGGTGGAAGCATTACGGGAAGGGAAAAGAACTTTATCTTTTCACCATGTGGCAAGAAGATCGGATTGTCGGGATTGCTCCCTTGATGAGGAGTGATTTGAGACTTCACGGATTTCGAGTCAAATCCATCGGGTTCATTCAGAACAATCAGGCACTGCATAACGATTTTATCGTCTCTCCCCGGTTCAGGGAGAGCTTTTTTGAAAATCTGCTTTTGTCGTTATTCGAGCAAGCGTCTCTGTGGGATGTCCTCTATTTACGGAATGTCAGTCCAGAGGCGAAGAACCAGGCATTCTTTCAGCGGGTTCTCGATCATCAACGCCGGAGTTGGAGAATCCGGCGGAATGATACCGATTCGCCATACCTGCTTCCTGACGGATCGTGGCAGGATTTTTTAAAAAAGCGTACCAAAAGGACCCAAAAAAGCATCAGGAATATCTGCAATCGAATGGAAAAGGCGGGCCAGGTTCTTGTCAAACATGTGAGCACTTGGGACGAGTATCTTGCCTGCAGGGAAGACCTGTTCGCGGTTGCTCAGTTGAGTTGGGCCGAGAGTGTCGGAGATTCACTCGGCTCCTCTGCAAACAAAGAATTTTATGATTCCCTTTCCCGCGACGCTGCGATAAAGGGCTGGCTCTCGATCTGGCTCCTTTACCTGGATGATGTCGCGATTGCTGTGGAATACCATTTGAAGGCCTTTGGCAGGGAACATGCACTTCGTGGACATTATCATCCTGGGTTTGCGGCCTTGTCTCCCGGAACGTATTTGGAGAGCAGGATCCTCGAAAGTGTTTTTGAGGGTGTCGAGAGCGTAAAAATCTATGAATTTCCAGGAGGTTTTGATTCCTACAAAAAGAAATGGTCGGAACGTTCCTCGCCCCATGCGGATGTTTTCGTTTTCAGGGAAAGCTTTGTTTCGGCACTGGTGTTGCTGTACGAATTCAGAATTATTCCTGGGCTAAAATCGGCAATTGGCAAAATGAAAAGCACGAGACGAAGGGTTGCGACCTCAACCATGGCAAGCGTTTGCGTTTAATTATGAAGGGATTTTTGAATTTGGCAGAAGTGGGGAAATTTTTGAAACATGCCTTGTATGTCAGGCGAGAAGAGATATTGCTTGAAGGTAATTTTGGCAATCTGTGCGAATATGTAATTAATGACACTCTTGTTATTCGGGAAATCGAAGCGAAAGACCAGGAAACTCTCAGCCGTTTTTATGCAGAATCGAAGCTGAGTGATCTGTACACGAAAGAGAGGATCCAGCGCTATTTTTCGAATGGGTGCAGATGCCATGTTGCGAAAAGGGGGGAGAGGATCATAGGCCATATCTGGTGGGGTGGACATGACATGAAATTCAGATCTTGCGATCCTGCATTGAGGTATCTCAAGGATAGTTTTAAGCCGGGAATAAAGGCCGTCATCGGGGTGGATTTTTATATTGTTCCAGAAGAGCGAGGGAGAGGAACCGCGCTGGAATTTATGCACAAGATGTGGCAGAGACTTCAAGGACTGGGTTATGAACAATGGCTTGGCACCGTTTCTCCGGATAATCGTGGTGCAAGATGGACGTATAAATTGCTTGGATATCAGGATGTCAGGAAGATAGTCATTCATAGAATTTTCAATTATTTTGTATTCATCGGTGGGGAATTATATTTTTCCCCTCATTCACATAGCTCCTAAGTTTGTAATCGAATTCTTATTGGGTTCGCCTGATCAGAATTTGGAGGGTGAATAGAAATTTTTTCAGTTTTTATAAGTTTTTTGTATAGGTTATAACAATGAAATAACCCAAAAAATTGTATCTTAAATAAATATTTATTATTTTTAGTTTAAAATTATAAGATTATTTTCTTGAGAAAATAAATAATTAATTTTAGGGAGTCAAAATGAATATTACTGAGAAAATTAAAAAATTTATTCTTGATGAAGTTGTCATGGACGATGGTTTTAAAATGGAAAATTTTGAAGATGATGAGGATATAATAAGTAGTGGTTTGTTGGATTCTCTAGGTTTGTTAAAATTGGCCTCTTTTATAGAGGAAGAGTACAACATAAAAATACATGATAGTGATATTTCTTTTGATAATTTTAGAAGAATTTCACTTATAGAAAAATTTATACTTTCTAAGAGTGGAAATTAATAAAATCGGAGATCTTGGTTTGGAAAATATAAAGAAAAAAATAAGCAATAATAATCCAATTGCGGTAATAGATCTCGTCAATAATATTCACGGTATTATTAATACTCAATTAATATTTGTCGCCGCAAAGTTGGGTATTGCCGATTTGTTGGTAGGAGGGTGTAATTCCATCAGTGAATTGTCGAGAGCGACTGGAGCCAATGAAAATAGATTATTGCGCATTATGAAAGCACTGGTTGGAAAGGGTTACTTTTCAGAAAATGCGCCAGGATGTTTTGAACTGACTGAAATGGGTGAGCCGCTTCTATCCGATTACCCTTCTTCTGTTCGTGACCTGGCCATCATGATGGGAAGCAGGTGGCATGTTTATGCCTTTGGAAACATACTGGAGATCCTTGAGGGCAAAGAATCCGGCGTTGAAAGAGCATTCAATTTACCTATTTTTGATTACTTAGGAGAACATCCGGAGGATGGGGCAATTTTTAATGCCCTGATGTCGAATATTTCCCGCAGGCAGATCGCGTCCATTTGTAAAGCCTATTCTTTTCCGGAGAAGGGAACCATTGTTGATGTTGGTGGTGGCAGAGGCGGGCTTCTTGCGGGGGTTTTGAATTCAAACCGACTCCTCCAGGGGGTTTTGTTCGATTTGCCGGTGCTTGCAGATGAAGCACGTAATTATCTGGAAAGTGAAGGGGTCCTTGATCGATGCCGGGTAGAAAGTGGTAGTTTTTTTGAGGGAACTCCTAGTGACGGAGATATTTACGTTTTGAAGAACATTATTCATGACTACGATGATGATGACGCCCTTGAGATCTTGCGTTGGTGTCGTCATTTCATGCCCCCTCAAAGCCGCTTACTTGTAATTGACATTGTCCTTTCCGAAAAGCGACCTTCATTTAGGGATTCACTCATGGACGTTCAGATGATGGTGGTGTGCGGTGGAAAAGAGCGAACTGAAGCTGAATTTAGAGCATTGTTCTCCAAGGCAGGGTTGAAATTGAACAGGTTAATTGCTACTCGATCTGAGGTAAGCATTATTGAAGGTTTGTAGGAGAGATCAACCGTCAAAATATACCACCCCTGGAACTACAAATATGACACTTATTGAGATGCTGGAAAAAAACAATGATCTCTGTCCTTCAAAAACAGCGATCATCTTCAACCATGAAACGGTTAGTTATTCGGACCTTTATCGAAAGTCCATCGCTTTGGCCAATTTTCTTGTTCGAAACGGATTTCGGAAAGGTGAAAGAGTTGGACTTTTGATGCAAAAATCCCCCGAGGCTATTATCTCTTTTTTGGGAATAGCGAATGCTGGAGGAATTGTTTTTCCTATCGATTACAACCAGCCGGAGGAACATATCCAATATCTGATTGATCTCACCAGGCCTTCGGCCTTAATTGTTTCAAGCAGTCTGGAAAAAATTTTTTATAAAATTAGGTTCAAAAACACCAATTTGCAAGTGATCATGGTTGGAGAGGGGCGTCACCCTATCCTCTGGAACGATGTAGTGGACGTGGCCTGCTTAAAGGGGCCGACTGTCGTTATTGAAGATAGTGACCCTGTGTATCTCAACTTCACATCCGGTTCAACTGGGATGCCAAAAGGGGCCATTACCACCCACGAAAATCTCTTTTGGAACACGAAGTCGGTTGTCGAAAGTCTAGGGATTGATCATGAAGATATCCATCTTTGCGGATTCCCGTTTTTCACTCATCCTCATGAGCTTTTTTGTCGCGCCCTGTACACTGGGGGAACCATAGTTTTAACACAAGATTTTCTCCCTTCAACAGTGGCCAAAGCGGTTGCCGCTCATAAGGTCACTTGTCTGATGGCCATATCTCTGATCTATGAAAATCTGATTAGGTATGAGGTCTCTCCAGAAGATTTAAATTCAATACGAGTTGCCGAGAGTGCTGGCATGCATGTCAGTTCTTCGCTAATAAATAAGTTCAGGGAGAAATTCGGAATTTCATTGACGCCAGGTTGGGGGAGTACTGAAGCTTCTGGGCTTGCGTTTGCTAACCTTAGCGGTACTGGGCCGCGAGAAGATTCCATAGGGAAGCCTTGCCCCTATTATGAAGTCAAGATTCTTGATGAGTCTGGAAATGAAACTGGTGCGGACGAAACTGGGGAAATGGTCGTCAGAGGAATGGGAGTTTGCTCTGGATATTTCGAAAATGATACTGAGACAAAAAAAACATTCCGTGGTGATTGGTTGTTTACAGGCGACTTGGTTAGGAAAAATGCCGAAGGTTACTACTTCTTTGTTGCTAGAAAAAGTAGAATGATTAAAGTAGCAGGTTTGAAAGTCTATCCCGGTGAAATTGAGGAAGTTCTGAATGAACATCCCGAGGTGATTGAATCGGTAGTAGTGAAAATTAATGATCAAGCATTGGGGGAAGTTCCAAAGGCAGTCGTGGTTTTATCTAAAAATGCGAGGGTTGGCCCCGAAGAGCTTCGGAAGTTTTGTGCAGGGAAGTTAGCAAAGTACAAAGTCCCCAAAACTATCGATGTAGTCGATGCTTTGCCGAAGGCTGCAAGTGGAAAGATCTTGTACAACAAACTGCAATCACTTTAAAAGAAGAAATCGAAATGTTAAAAAATAAGTATGAAAAACTGATTAAAAAAGGACTGAATAGTCCTTTGGGAAACGTTCCATTTCACGGCTGTGCACCTCTTGAAAGATTCTTGATGCAAAATAATGAAACTTTTCCGGAGATAAGAGAATCTTCTCCAGGAGCTAAGTACCATATTGCCGTTCATATAATTGATCAATTACCAAAGGAAGTTCCGGAATACGTTGACTTTCATGCTCACAACTGCGATGAGATAAATCTTATATTAAGTGAAAATAGTACATTAACATATCAAGTTCTTCTCGATGATGAGGAATATACAGTTTCCTCACCGGCAACGATATATATACCAAAGGGTGTGAAGCATAAGATTTGGGCAAAGGAAGGTCGGGGAATTTTTATCGCTATCGTGATGAGCGAAGAATATCGAGAATCTTTGGTTTCTGAACCCCACAACGACCCCTTTGTAACAATTGTATCCCAAGTAAAGAGCGATTGAACCGAACCTTTATTCTAAGGGATATCCGAAGATAGGAAGAGGCATGTCATGGCTATTACAAGGGGGATAAAAAACGCTTTAGTTCTGCTCTGGAAGGGTGACTGGCGCGAATTTCTTATCCGCCTGCGTATATTCCTCGGACAGATCGACCTGAAGGACGACCACACCGAAATGGTTTCCGAGCGGACTTATTATTATGCAGACTCATGTGGTCTGGCATTTGATAAGATTATGAGTCATTTTCCCATTACTTCAGATGACGCTATAATCGATTACGGCTGCGGCAAAGGGGGTATTCTCATCTCCCTTTCCAAGTATCCGTTCGCAAAAATCGCCGGAGTGGAAATCGCTCAGGAGTTGATCGCGATCGCCAAGGAAAATATCAGAAAGCTCAAGCTACGAAACATTGAGATCACTTGTAGCGACGCTGCTGCATTTGACCGGTTGGACGAGTTCAACTACTTTTATTTCTTCGATCCTTTCCCGGCGGTGGTGATGCGGGATGTCATTCGCAACATGGAAAAGTCGATCGCCAACAAACCACGCAAAGTGACGATCATCTATCTGAATCCATCCTGCCATGACCTTTTCGTTGCCAGTGCGGTTTTTCAAAAAACGGCTGAGTTGCCCCACTTTGAGCACAAGTGTTACGTCTACTCAAATGCAGGATAAGGCGGGAGAAGTCAGCTGACTTTTGCTGGGACACATCTGACTTGAAAGAGAATGGAGTAGTCGAGACTCCTTGGTTTCGTCACAGGCGTCCGAATCCAGAGGGAAGCCATCGATGTACTCAGGAATGATGATTTGGGCAAGAAAATGAGTTTGATTTGCGAGTCCGAAATTGCCTCCCAGCTGCTGCCGTTTCCGATTTTGTGGAAACGGCAGGTTGCTTTATCGCCTGACGCGGTGGCCGTCGTTACCGAACAGCGGCACTGGACCTATGAGGAATTGGATCGGGAAGCCGAAGCCATGGCTGCCTCGCTGGTGCGGCAGGGCGTACGGCGGGGAAAATGCGTTGGCTTGTGCCTGGACCGGTCTTGCGAAGCCATCACGGCGATGATCGGCGTGATGAAGGCCGGCGCCGCCTTCGTGCCATTGGACCCGCTGTATCCTCCCGATCGTTTGCAGTATATGCTCGAAGATGCCGGGATCAATTGGGTGATCGGCTCGCCTGCCTATCGCGAGCTTTTTGAGCCGTCATCCGATCAACCCGCGCCGTCAAGGATCCTTCGTTGGTTCAGCCCGCGCGGCGAGCGTCCGGAGGGGGCAGACGTTTTTACCCATACCGCAGGTCCGCAGGCGGATTCCATCCCGACGATTTCACGATCCCTGAACGAGCCTCGCGCCGAACTGCGGGGCGACGACGTCGCCTATGTGATGTACACCTCGGGATCGACCGGCAAGCCGAAAGGGGTGGTTATTTCCCACCGCGCCCTGACGACTTACTGTCTTGCCGACATCGAATGCTATAAGATCACGGCCTCCGACCGGACGCTTCAATTTTCGACCCTGAGCTTCGATATCGCCATCGAGGAAATCTTTCCGCCGCTCCTCACCGGTGGCAGCGTCATTGTGCGGCCGAGCGAACGGGAGGGGAGCGAAAATGAGTTGTCCTCCATCGTTGACCGCTATTCGGTGACCGCCGTGCATTTGGCGACCGCCTATTGGCACAGCTGGGTCGACCTGATGCTCGCCATGGGCACGCCCGTGCCGCGGTCGTTGCGATTGATGATCGTCACCGGCGAAAAGGTCTCGGTTGAACATTACCGCCGCTGGCAATCGCTGTGCGGCCATGAGGTGTTGTGGTGCAATGCCTACGGCCCCACCGAAGCGACTGTCACCGCTACGGTTTTTATTCCAGACGAGCATTTTGATTCGCCGGAGTCTCCGGCGTCCAACATGCCGATCGGTTACCCGCTGCCTCGCTACGAAGCCTATGTGCTTGACAAGCACCTGAGGGGGGTCCCCGCGGGCGAAACGGGACTGCTTTATCTGGCTGGCCCCGCATTGGCCGAAGGCTACCTGAATCGGCCCGATTTGACAGAAACCGTATTCATCAACGCGGAAGTTGACGGGCAGCTGAGGCGGCTCTATAAAACGGGTGATCTCGCCAGGTGGCTACCCGATGGCAGCCTGGATTTCGGTGGCCGGATCGACCATCAGATCAAGCTTGGCTCATACCGTGTCGAGCCCGCGGAAATCGAAGCGGGGATCAATGCCTATGCCGGGATCAGGGAATCCCTGATCCTATATGACGAAGTGGATGGTCAAAAGTATCTGATCGCCTATGTCGCTACCGGCAACCAGGCCGGGAAGCAAAACGGCCCCGACCAACAGGCAATGCTGGCGAAGGCTTTGGTTGCTCAGCTTCGCGAGACCTTGCCCGTATATATGATTCCAACGCGCTATGTTTTTCTCGATGAATTTCCGAAAACGATCAATGGCAAGATCGACCGCGACAAGTTGCCCGATCCCCGTTTCGCGTGTGTTGCCAGCGATGTTCGCTATGATCCCCCCCAAAACGAGCGGCAGCGCTATCTGGCGGATCTTTGGCAGGAAGTGCTGAATGTCCCGCAAATCGGCATCCATGATGATTTCTTCCTGCTCGGCGGGAGTTCTCTGCTGGTGACGCGGGTGGTCGCCAAAGTGGCAACCGAGCTGGGGGTTGTTGTACCCGTCCGCGACTTTTTCGCCAACCCGACCGTTGCCACCTTGGCGAATCATCTTAGCGGATTGCTGTCCGGTAAGGAAAATTCAGCCGACGCTGATGAGCGCTATTCTGCATCCATTCTCAAGCGGCTGCCGATCGCCAGACCGACCTATATCGAGTCGGCGGCCGGGCAACTTTACTCGGTTCATTATCAGCCGCGATCGGCCCGCAGAAAGCACGCCATTCTTTTTGCGCAGTCGCTTGGCCATGAGTATATTCGTGGGCATCGCAATTTGCAGCAACTCGCCATGGCGCTTTGCGAACGGGGATTTGACGTCCTGCGCTTCGATTATCTGGGGACTGGCGACTCGGATGGATTGTGCGAAGAAGTAACCGCGGCCACAATGGGAAGAGACTTGTTGCAGGCTCGTCAGCATGTTATCGAAAAGACCGGCATCAGTAGCGTTTCGCTGGTCGGGTTGAGACTCGGCGCGACCGTGGCGACCCACTACCGCGAAGCTTTTCAGTCCATGGTGCTTTGGGACCCGGTCCTCAGCGGCAAAGAATTCTTGGCCCTACTTGATCGGTTTCATCATTATGCCATGACTTCAGGATTGCGGTTTTATCAGATTCGCTCTGATGCGGATGAAGACCAAAGGTATGGTCACAGGATGAATGAGGCCAAACGTGAAAGCTTTGCCGGCCTGGAAATCAATGGGCTCGTCGGTGACTGCCAATTTGTTCTGAGCAAGGATGAACCCGCCCCTGTTTTAGAGGGCCTGGCGTCGACCAATCGTTTTCACCGGGTCAAGGATGAAATAATTTGGAACGACCCATCGTACGCCGAGAGCGCATTTTCGTCACCTGAGGTGTATCGGGTCATTCAGAACCTTTTTGAAGAGATCAAGCCTTGAACGAATCTGCGATAGCCTTTGGCCGGCACGATCAGCTGCTGGGGGTTTGGAACGAGCCTCAAGAGCGACAGTACAATGCCGCAGTGATCTTTGTGACGGCCGGCATGCTGCATCATTGCGGCCCGTTTCGGCTTCACGTTGCCGCGGCACGCGAGCTGGCGAGTCGGGGAATTCCCTCCTTGCGCTTTGATTTGTCCGGGATCGGCGAGAGTTTGGCGGTCGGCAGCCAGGGCTCCTCGCTCAACCGCGCAGCCAGTGAAATTCGAGACGCGATCAATTGGATCGCCACTACGACCGACCAGAACGGCAAAGAAAAAATCGACAAAGTCATCCTGTTCGGACTTTGCAGCGGAGCGGACGATTCGCTGCACGCAGCCTCACTGGATGACAGGATCGTCGGTCTGATTTCGGTAGACGGCTGCGGGTATCGAACCTTGGGATACCATCTGCGCCGCGCTTTTCTGTTCTATCTGCCGCGAATTTTAAGCTTGGCAAAATGGAAGGGACTTTGGCAGCGCCATCGTCAGCTGAAGAACGCTGTGCCGAGGAGTCTTCAGCCCGGACATGATGTGCGTGAGTTCCCCCCCCGGAGAGAAGCCCGCCGAATACTGAGAGCACTGCTGCAGCGCGATGTTCGCCTGCACTTCATCTATACCGGCGGCAGCGAATCGGGGCAGTACTTTAACTATGATGGTCAGTTCAAGGCGATGTTTCCCAAACTGCACCGCGATCACCGGTTGACCTATCGATATTTTGCGGACATGGATCATGTCGCTTTTTTATGGGAAGACCGGGTCCGGCTGGTCAGCAACATAGCCCAGGTCGCGGCAGGGATCGCCGCGGCCAACAAAGGGGAATAAAGGTTTTCCCCATCAACCTTTTGCCTCAGCAGGGACGATAAATGAACGATCCGATTGAAATCAACGAGTCGAATGTACGCAGTTACGCCAGGTTGTTTCCAGCGGTATTCGAAATGGCTCGCGGCTCGCGGCTTTGGGATAGACAGGGAAAAGAGTATATCGATTTTTTCTGTGGCGCTGGTTCGCTCAACTATGGGCACAATCCGCCGGCGGTGAAACAGGCGCTCATTGAATACCTTCAGCGCGACGGCGTTGTTCTTTCGCTCGACATGCTGACCGCCGCCAAGATTGAATTTGTGAGAAAATTCAATGAGATAGTTCTTTCTCCCCGAAATCTCGATTACCGGTTGCAGTTTACCGGCCCGACCGGTTCCAATGCGGTTGAAGCGGCAATTAAGTTAGCCCGCAAACAGACGGGACGTTCGCACGTTATCGCCTTCACCCGGGCCTATCATGGCCACTCACTGGGGGCGCTCATGCTGACCGCAAACCAGTATTATCACAGCGACGTTTACGGCTCTCACAACAACGTTACCCATCTGCCGTATGACGGCTATCTGGGCGATTTTGACACCTCGTCCATCCTGGAAAAAATGCTGACCGATAGCAGCAGCGGATTACCCCTCCCCGCCGCGGTCGTGCTGGAAACCCTGCAAAGCGAGGGGGGGATCAATCTGGCCAGCGGTCCCTGGCTGCGGAAGATTGCAGAACTCTGTCGGGTTCACGACATTCGCTTGATCATTGATGATATCCAGATCGGAAACGGGCGCACGGGGAAGTTTTTCAGTTTTGAACACGCTGGGATCATTCCCGACCTGGTTTGCCTGTCCAAATCGATCGGGGGCGGATTGCCGATGTCTCTTGTGCTGATTCGCCCTGACCTCGATATCTGGAAATCCGGCGAACATACCGGGACCTTTCGTGGCAACAATCTGGCATTCGTCGCAGGTGCCGCCGTGCTCGAGCACTGGCGGGATACCGGGTTCGAGCAAATGATCGCCGATCGCGGCAGCATCATCCAAACCCATCTGGACGGCCTGTTGAAGCGATACCCCGGACAGGTGACATATCGCGGCCGAGGGATGATCTGGGGGGTGGATGTCGGCAGCGGCTTGTTGGCGCGTCGGATTATCGACCGGGTATTCAAGGAAGGGTTAATCCTTGAAGCCTCAGGAGCCGACGATCAAGTTTTGAAAATCATGCCGGCGCTGACCATCGATGTCGATACGCTTCGCCAGGGCCTGAAACGGCTGGAGGCGGCCATCGATAAGGTGCTCGGAAACTCTGCCGTGCCAGGAGAAACCCCGGGCACGAATCAGTGCTGAAACAAGCGCAGTGTAAGCGTTTGATCAAAGATATCCGCCGGGGGACGTGTCAAAACAGCAGGGCTTGTGTCGGCGGAGGCCGAAAAATATAACCTTGGTGTAGCTGACCGCTGGCCGGGAAAATTGACGGAATGTGAATATAATATCTCTTACAGATGAAAACCTGCATATCTGGTGTTTGAACCTTGAAGAATTAAGGCCATTTTCCCCGGCGGTTATTAAGAGTCTTGCTGCAGATGAATTGGTCAGGTCGGGAAATTTTCGATTCGAAAAAGATAGAAATAATTTTATGTTGCGGAGGGGATTGCTGAGAGCTTTGATCGGCAACTATTTAAACATTGAAGCCAACAATATAAAATTTTATTACGGGGAAAGCGGCAAACCTGAAATTGTCAATAATGAGGGAAAGGTACAGCTTTATTTTAATATGGCCAAGGCTGAAGACCTGGTGATCTATGCGTTTTCCGGGGATCGGGAGGTCGGAATTGATATCGAGTCTATTCGACCCATTCCGGAAATGGCACAACTGGTCGAGAATTGGTTTAGTGATAGGGAAAAGGCCGTTTTTAATTCACTTGCGGAAAGCCCCCAAATTGATTTTTTCTTTCGGATCTGGGCAAGAAAAGAGGCCTATTTAAAAGCGACCGGGCAAGGAATAGGTTTGCTGACCAAGAATATCGACGTGTTTTCAACAGATCACTTTTTGCAAATTTCCGACAATCCGCACATCCCGGGCAGTTGGCGCATTGAAGACCTATGTCTCGTTCCCGGGTTCTCGGCGGCATATGCCGCCGAAGGGGCAGCGCCTTCGAAATGCGTCTTATTCGGAAGACAGGGCGTTGCAGAAATATTCCGGCCCCCCGCATCGGTCCGGCGTCCGGATGGAAATGGACCAGAAAGCTGAAAATGGGCATAGAACTGAACCTAGAGAAATTTGAATTTGCATGAATCCCCAGCCGTCGCCCCTTGGTGATCGCAGGCCCCTGCAGTGCCGAATCGGAAGAACAGGTCTTGAAAACGGCCGAACAATTGAAAGGAAAGGGGGGCAGGATATTTCGTGCGGGCATCAAACCGAGAACCCGCCGCAATACCTTTGAGGGGTCGGTAGCAAAGGCCTCCCCCGGTTGACCAGGGTTCAGCAAAAACTCGGGATGCTGACCGCTATCGAAGTCGCCAATGTTAATCATGTCTCCGCGGCACTGGACTCCGGGGGTGATATGGTCTGGTAGGCTCCCGTTCGACTGCGAATCCCTTTGCCGTTCAAGAAATTTCCGAAGCGCTGCAGGGAACGGATCTCCCGGTTTTGATCAAAAATCCGATAATCCGCGATGTGCAGTTATGGATTGGCGCATTTGAACGATTGAATCAGGCGGGCGTGAAAAAACTTGCAGCGATACATCGGGGCTTTTCAACTTACGGGAAGCATTTTTTTTGCGTAACGATCCCCACTGGCAGATTCCCATCGAACTGAAAAGACAAATTCCCGACCTTCCGATTATTATTGACCCAAGTCATAATTGCAGGAGCCGGAAATTGCTGGTGGAAGTATCTCAGGAAGCCATGGATCTAACTTTTGATGGGTTGATCTGAAAGTCATTGCAACCCGGAAGAGGCACTCAGTCATGCTTCACAGCAAATTGCTCCCGAAGCGCTTGGTAAATTACTCGCCGCCTGGTTTTGCATCAGGAAAACGTCGACAATGATCTCGTTTCAAAGACTTTAAATGACAAGAGGTCGCAAATTGATACATTTAACGATGAACTGCTGGAGATTCTTGGCGCGCGAATGAAGATTTCTGATAGAATCAGTCGGTATAAAAAGGATAATAATATCACAATTCTGCAATCATCAAGGTGGGATCGATTGTTGACCAAGGTGATAAAAGAAGGAGCAGCAAAAGGTTTAGGAGAATGTTTTGTTGTGAAAGTTTTTCGCGCCATTCACCAGGAATCGATTAACCACCAAATACAAATTATGAGCAAATAGGTCGTGCCGATTTATTTGGCAGTTTTTAACCACCTCTGCCCGTGATATTAGACCTCCGAAAAAACACTAAGGAAACCAAACTGGGGACAATGGTCAGACAATTTTTCAGTGACATTTCCGGAACCGCCGGCAGTCTTGAGCAGGTGCCCGGATAACCGATGCCCGCTTTGTTAACAGGGGATAACTTGCTGATGCACTCCGCCCAGGTCGGGTACCGAACGATCCGGGGAGGGTATCGTCAGCTCCGGGCGCTGAAAAACCGGCTCTGTAACCTAATCGATATTCCGTTGATTGTGCTGATCTACCACCGGGTCATCGAGCTGCCGTCCGATCCGGAGATGATCGCTGTCTCGCCGGATAATTTTCGGCGGCAGCTGGACCATCTCAAACAGCACTACCGCATTGTCCGTTTCGGGGAGGACTGGTCCGTAATCAAGGAGCGGGCGGTCGCCATCACCTTCGATGACGGTTATGCCGACAACCTGCTGGAGGCCCTGCCGATCCTCGAGGAGCTGCAGGTGCCGGCAACCTTTTTCGTCAGTACCGGAAACCTCGAAGTCGGGAAATTTTTCTGGTGGCACCGGCTGGAAGCGCTCCTCCTGGGCGAGGGAGATTTCCCACCCCGCTTCCACCTACAGGATGCCAACTTCGGCCGATTCTGGAATTGTGCTTCACCACCGGACCGGCAACGTTTTTACGCCGAACTCTGCATGCTGATGCGCCGGGTGGGCTCCGAGCGTCAGGCGGACTGGCTGGCACAACTGGAGACTTGGGTCGGGCGCCGCATCGAGATTGACAGCCGGCACCGGCTGTTGACCGTAGCGGAACTGAAGCAGCTGGCCGCCAGCCCCATGGTGACGATCGGAGCCCATACGGTGAGTCATGCGGCGCTTGCGGCGCTGCCCGAGGAACAGCAGCGCCGGGAAATTTTGACCTCCAAGCACCTATTGGAAGAGTATATCGGCCGTCCGGTCACCACCTTCTCCTACCCTTTCGGCAGGAGATGTGAATACAATCGGACGTCGGTCGAGCTCTGCCGGGCGGCCGGCTTCAGCAAGGTGGCCGCGAATTTCCCCGGCCAGGTTCACCGCTGGACCGATCCTTTGCAACTTCCGCGGCACCTGGTCCGCAACTGGGATGTTGAGGTCTTTGCTGACGAATTGAAAGGGTTCTGGACGCGATGAAGGTCCTGATGCTCAACACTTTCGATACGCTGGGCGGTGCGGCCCGCGCGGCGAGACGGTTGCAAAAAGGACTGCAGACCCTCGAAGTCGATGCGCGGCTGCTGGTTCAGTTCAAGTTTGGCGATTCGGTCGAGGTAATTTGCACTACCAGCCCCTTGGTGAAAATGCTGCGGCGCCTAAAGATCTTCCTCGGGTTGCTGCCGGTACGGTTCTATTCCAGGCGGGCGGAGAACAATTTTTCCCCGGCATTACTGCCGGATAATATCCTGAAAGCGGTCGCCAACTGCGATCCCGACATTATCCATCTGCATTGGCTGGGAGCCGGTTTTTTCCAGGTAGAAACGCTGCACAAGCTCAGTCAACTCGGTAAGCCGATGGTCTGGACCCTGCATGATTCCTGGCCATTTACCGGCGGCTGCCATGTCCCCTTCGAGTGCACCAGATATTTGCAGCGTTGCGGAGCCTGTCCGGTCCTCGGTTCGACGAAGGAGGCCGATCTGTCGCGTTGGACCTGGAAGCGGAAGGAAAAATCCTGGCACGACCTCTCTCTGAATCTGGTCGCCCCCAGTCGCTGGCTGGCCGGTTGTGCTCGGAACAGTTCTCTTTTCCATAATGGCGCGGTCGAGGTCATTCCCAACGGTCTGGATACGGAGATCTTTCACCCTCGCGATCAGCGGGATTCGAGAAAATTGTCCGGTTTGCCGGAAGCCAGAAAGCTCATCTTATTCGGTGCGATGCACGGAACCAACGATCCGAATAAAGGGTTTCATTTATTGGCACCGGCATTGCAGTCTCTCAGTAAAACCAGACCCGATACTCTTGCAGTGGTCTTCGGTTCCGACACTGCAGAGGGACTGCCGGATCTGGGGATGCCGGTAAAAAACCTCGGCCGGATTGATGATGACCAGGCTCTGGCGGCGCTCTATGCTGCAGCTGATGTCTTTGTCGTCCCTTCTCTTCAGGAGACCTTCTGCCAGACCGCCACCGAGGCGCTGGCTTGCGGAACGCCGGTGGTGGCATTTGCCGCGACTGGACTGCTCGATCTGGTTGAACACCGGAATACCGGTTATTTGGCGGAACCCTATGCGGTTGAAGATCTCGCCGCCGGGCTTGTCTGGGTTCTCGAGGATGACGAGCGCCGGGCGGAGCTTTCCACCTGTGCGCGGCAGAAGGCCGTGGCGGAGTTCGGACTAGCCCGGATGGCTGAACGCTATGCTGCATTGTACCGAGGCCTGCTGGAAAACCGCAACAATCCCTGTTCGAACAGGGAGACATCCCTGATTAAATAGAATTTACAGGTTCGGATATGAGACATGAAAACTCATTTAAGGGGTGTCGATGAACCCCCTGGTCAGCATCATCGTTCCTTCCTACCAGCAGGCCAAGTATCTGCGGGTGGCGATCGACAGCATTCTCGCCCAGGACTACAGTCCGCTGGAAATTCTGGTCCTCGACGGCGGCAGCAGCGATGGTTCCCGGGAGATTCTGGAGAGCTACGGGGATCAAATCTGGTTTCGCAGCGCTCCAGACGGTGGCCAGTGCGATGCGATAAACGAAGGCTTCCGGCGCAGTCGGGGGGAGATCGTTGCCTGGCTGAACTCCGATGACTTTTACTACCCCGGTGCCATTGCTCACGCGGTCGAAGTCCTGAGCAAAAATCCCGAAGCGGCGCTAGTCTACGGCGAAGGGAATCTGGTGGCGGAAGATGGCAGCGTCATGTGGCGCTTTCCGGAAACAGTCCCCTTCGACCTGTGGCGGATCGCGAACCACTCCGACTACATCCTGCAGCCGACGGTCTTCTTCCGGCGCGAAAAGCTGTTCGCCTGCGGACTTCTGGCCGAAGATCTGAACTGGGGTCTGGACTGGGAACTCTGGATTCGCATCGGCAAACGCTTTCCGTTCATCTATACTGACCAAATTCTGGCGGCTGGCCGGATCTACGGCGACACCAAGACGGCAACCGGCGGTTACCGGCGGATGCTGGAGATCTTCAAGATCCTTCACCGTCACGACGTCAGGGGGCTGTCGCCGGCCGCCATTGCCCATGCCATCATCACCCTGGTGCGCAAGTTCTGTAACAACGCCGAACTGATTACGCCCGAAGTCATGACTGCCAGCGTTCCTGGGCCGTTCGGGAAGATTGCGGTGCCTGTTATCGAAAAGACTGAGCGCTGCCTGCGTCGCTGGTTGCAGAATGTTCAGGGGGTCTGGCAGGATGGCATGGTGGGCAAGCGCGGTAAATTGTGGCTCCCTTCGTCCGGGCAGAGCTGTTGCCTTGAAATCCGGGGAAGAAATCTTGCTGGAGGCGGGCAGCAAATTAAGCTGCGCGTCGCAGACAATATCCTGACCACCGGAGTGCTGGCCGATGGCGAGGTGTTCAGCTTCGATCTGCACATACCGGCGGGCAACATCCCGGTTCGAGCTCTGTTGACCTGTACCAAGACCACCAGGGTTGCTCCCCTCGATCCCAAACTCGGGCCGCGCCGGGCGGGTTGCCAGCTGGACGATTTTCGTCTCGTGCTGCAATGAAGAAGGATGTGCGCGTTTCCATCGTCATGCCCAGCTTCCAGCAGGTGGCATTTCTCGAGGAGGCGGTGCGTTCGGTTCTTGAGCTGCAGCTTGCGGACCTGGAGCTGCTGGTCATGGACCCTGGCTCGACCGACGGCTCACGGGAACTGCTCCTGGAGCTGCAGAAAGAATTCGGCGATCGGCTGGTCCTGAATTTCGCAGCGGATCAGGGTCAGTCCGATGCCATCAACAAGGGGCTCTCGCGGGTCCGCGGACAGATCCTCGGCTGGCTCAATTCCGACGACCGGCTACGGCCGGACGCCTTGGCGAAAGTTGTCGACTGGCTCGATACCCCTGAGCCGCGCTGGGTTTATGGCCGCGCCGGGCGGGTTGCCAGCTGGACGATTTTCGTCTCGTGCTGCAATGAAGAAGGATGTGCGCGTTTCCATCGTCATGC
>Ga0102953_1000769_pt1 | contig 21236 bp, 15 predicted proteins | sample SalPon2A_C_D2_MG_FD_78509 | JGI IMG/M metagenome (GOLD analysis project Ga0102953, IMG submission 78509) | Soil microbial communities from South San Francisco under conditions of wetland restoration - Salt Pond MetaG R2A_C_D2_MG | ecosystem: Environmental > Terrestrial > Soil > Wetlands | place... | reverse complement strand
GGATGGTCAGGTTGTCGGTGAGCTCCCAGATGTCCTGGTTCAGCCGGTTGCCCTGCGAGTACTTCTCCGACCCGGAGCTCAGCGAGTAGGTGCCCGTGCCGGTCGCGCTCGAAAACCCGCCCACCGTGACGAGGGGCGAGAGGACGTTCGGGTCACGGGCGTCGCGGATCCGGTTCAAGCTGAACAGCAGCTCGTTCGACGCGCCGCTCGCGAAGTTGGTGAAGAACTGTATCCCCGGATTGTTCGTCCGGTTCTTGAACGAGTAACCCGCATTGCTCAGGTTCCACGTCGGATTGTTCGTCGAGGACGACCGGCTGAAGATGTTGTCGTCCGCCTGATTATAGAGGTATCGCAGCACCAGCCGGCTGTTGCTGCCCACCGAGATGTCGACGCGGGCGAACAGATTGTCCAGCGGGTTCGGATTGTTCACGAGCCCGCCGTTGCCCGTCGGAAGCCCGTAGCTCTGGAGCGCGTTGTTGAACGCAGTGATGTCGCTCTGCTTCGCGACCAGGGGCACGCCCGCGTTGGCCGACTGGCCGATGTACGGGCCGAACGCCGGCTGGCTCTTCTTGCGGAACTCGGCGTCGATGAAGAAGAACGCCTTGTTCTTGACCAGCGGGCCGCCGACCGACGCGCCGAACTGATGGTTGTAGAAGTCGCTCAGGCTCAGCGGCTCGCCCGCCAGGCTCTGATTGCGATAGTAGTAGAAGGCGGTGGCGTGGAAGTTGTTCGTGCCGCTCTTGGTCACCGCATTGATGAGCGCGCCGGTGAAGTTGCCCTTCCGCACGTCGTACGGCGCGAGGAGGATCTGATACTCCCGCACGGCGTCGAGGCCGATCGCGCGGCCGTTGGCCTGCCCGCCGGTGAGCCCGGTGCTGCCGAGGCCGAAGCGGTCGTTCACCGTCGAGCCGTCGATCTGAATGGTGTTGAACCGGTTGTTCTGACCGGCGACTGACACGCCGCCGGCATCGGCCTGCGCGGCCTGGGGTGTGAGCGCCACGAAGTCGGTGAACTGGCGATCGAGCGTCGGCAGACGCCGCAGCAACGTATCGGAGACCATGGTCTCCGCGCCCTTGTGGTTGGGGCTGAAGAGGGAATCCTCCTGTGCCGCCGTCACGTGAATCGTCTCGAGCGTCACCGCCGCGCGATTCATGGTGAACGGCATGTCCAGCGCCTGCCCCAGGGTCAGCGTGAAGCCGACCTTCCGCACCGGCTCAAAGCCGATGGCCTTGATCTCGAGGCTGTAGGGGCCGCCCACCGGCACGTTCTCCAGATCGTAGCGACCGTCGGAGCGCGTGTGCACCGTGATGGCCTGTCCGGTACTGGTGTTGGTGAGTACGACGGTCGCGCCGACGACCGCGACACCGGACTTGTCGGTGACGCGCCCGCGCACGGCGGCGGTCGTGACACCCTGGGCCATGGCCGGCGCGGCATAGCATAGCGCCGCCGCGGCCAGCGCCAGGGCGCCCGCTGCACGAACGAACTTCCGCATCATTGCTCTCCTCAGGTGGTCCTCAGAATTCGGGGGGTACAAGGGCGCCCAAAAACTGACACCCGGTCCCGGGGCCGTCAAGTCACGAAATGGTCACATCCCCGACGGCCTTTCGGCGGCGCTCCCAGAGGAGAAAGATCGGGATTCCCACGAGGATGACCAGCACGTCTGCGCCGAAGGTGAGCGGCTCGGTGAGCATGTAATTCCCGAGCAGGTAGACCGACGCCAAGAGGAAAAGCAGGGGGACGACGGGATACCCCCACGTTTTGTAGGGGCGCTCCATCTCCGGTCGGCGGCGGCGCAGCACGAACACCGCGGCCACCCCCAACGCGTAGAACGGCCAGATACCGATGATGAACTGGTCGGCGAGCTGGGCGAAGGTCCGGATCGAGACGAAAACCACGCCGAGCACCATGGCGAGCACGATGCTCGCCCACGGGGTGCCGAAGCGCGGGTGGACGTCCGCCAGCTTGCGGAAGAACAGCTTGTCCTCCGCCATCGCGAAGAAGACGCGCGGGCCCGTCATGATGGAGCCGTTCAGGGTGCCGAACGTGCTGATCATGATCGCGAGCGAGACGAAGACCACGCCGCCGCGGCCGAGGATGGACTGGGCGACGTCGGCGGCGATGAGCGGCGACCCCGGCATCTCGGCGAGCGGCACGATGTGCATGTAGACCGCGATCGCGGCGAGATAGAGGACCACGACGGTAGCCGTCCCGATGAAGAGCGCCTTCGGCAGGGTGCGCTGCGGGTCCTTGACCTCGCCGCTCACGAAGGCCACGTCCGCCCAGCCGTCGTACGCCCAGAGGATCGCGACCATCGCGACGCCGAATCCGGCGGCGGTGGAGAACGTCTCTCCCGCCGCAGATGCCGCGGCGACGTGGAAGTTCGGATCCGGCGTGAGGGCGAAGCCGAGCCCCACGAGCACGATGAGTGCGCCGACCTTGAAGACCGTGCTCGCGTTCTGGATGATCGCGCCGAGCTGAATGCCACGGTAATTGACCACGGCTACGGCGACGATGAATCCGGCGGCGATCACCTGCGCGACGCCGAGGGAGAGCACCCCGACGGGCAGCGCGGGGTCGAGGCCGATGAGGCGGCAGAAGTATTCCGCGGAGGTGATCGCGATCGCGCCGTACGACGCCGGCCGGATCACCACCAGCTCGGCCCAGCCGAAGAGGAACGCGGGAAGGCGCCCGAAGCCCTCGCGGATGAAGACGTACATGCCGCCCGTGCGCGGGAAGAGCGCGGCGAGCTCGGCATAGGTCAGGGCGCCGGCGAGCGCGAGCACGCCACCCAACACCCACCCGGTTCCGAAGAGCCAGGGGATCGAGACGCGACCCGCCACCACCGCGGGCGTGCGGAAGATCCCGCTGCCGATCGTGGAGCCGACGAGCACCGCCCATGCGCTGAGCAATCCGAGCTTGCGCGGAAGACGTTCTCCCCAGCGGTCGGCGGTGATCTCGGGCATCCGCCAAGCTACGGCGCACCGGCGTAGCGGACAACCCGCCGGCTTGCCGCCGCTCGGCGCTCCTGGCGAGCTTTCCGGGCATGCGCACCCTACGACATCTCTCGACGGCGACGGCGGCCGCGGCCTATGCTCTCGTCGCCCTCTCCCCACTGGTCCGGATCACCAACTCCGGACTCGGCTGCGGCGAGCACTGGCCGCTCTGCAACGGCCATGTCATTCCACCGCTCGACAACCCCCAGGTCATGATCGAGTGGGGCCACCGGCTCGCCGCACTCACGGTGAGCGTGCTCGTGGTGGCGCTGGCCCTGCTCGCCTGGCGGAGGCGGCGTGAGCCGGGCGTGGCGGGCCCCGGCGGTGTGCTGCGGCCGGCTCTGCTCGCCGTGGTCCTGCTCGTAGTGCAGGTGCTCCTCGGGGCCGTGACCGTCTGGCTCACGCTGCCCGCCCCGGTGGTCGTGATCCACCTGGGCAATGCGATGGCGCTGCTGGCGACGGTGTGTGTCGCGGCCTTGCGGGCCCAGCGGCTGCTGCATCCCCTCTCGGCGCCTGCAGCCTCCCAGCGGGCACTCCGCGGGGCGTTGCTGGTCGCCGCCCTCACGGCGGCGGCACTCCTCCTGGGGGCCCTGACGGCCAATCTGGGCGCCGGGGCGGCGTGTCTGGGCTTCCCGCTCTGCAACGGCCGGCTGTGGCCCCTTCCCTCGACGAGCGGCCTGGCCGAGGTGCAGTGGGCGCACCGCCTGGTGGCCTATACGGACTTCCTGGCGCTCATCTGGCTCGTGATCGTGTCCCGCATGGGGCGGGAGCCCCAACGCTTCCAGCGGGCCGCTGGCGGCGCGCTGGGACTCCTCGTCGTACATATCGGGATCGCCGCCACCATGATCCTCACCTTCCTGCCCACGGCGCTCCGGGCCACACACGCGGCACTCGGAGCACTGATCTGGGTGGCGATGGTCTATCTGGTGTGGACCGCGGCGACCGGAGGGAAGGCGCCTGCTTGACGCATCGGCCCGTGCCGGGACGACGGGAACGGCCATAAGGAGCAAATGCAACGGGGGCCGGGCAACTGCCCGGCCCCCGTCGTGGTACGTGGTGCTCGCGTAGCGCTCAGATCACGGGGAAGTGATCGTGATCCGGACCGTCACTTCACCGGTCGGGCCGAGATCGTACGCGTCGAAGAACAGCAACCAGGTTGCTGCGGCCGGAACGGTCACGCTCGACTGCTCCGGATTGTTCGACGTGGCGCCATCGAAGTTCCCGACATACGCCGAGCAATCGGCGTTGCACCAGAGGATGTCGACGTCGTCGACGGCGCTACCCACGGGCTGCCATTGGGCTGTGACCGTGAGCGGCAGATCGGCCGCCGGCGCGAACTTCGAGAAGTCGTCGGTGCCCGCGTCGGCGCCGAGCGAGATATAGAACGACATCGGGAAGGGACCGGCCGTCCGGTCCGGCGCGGTGCCTGCACCGTTGTCCGTGTACTTCGCCGTGACGTTGAGCGACTTCTTCTGCGCGACCTGATCGGGGCCGATCCGTGTGATCACGACATCTTGGGCCCCGACCGCGGACACGTTCGGCACGACGATGGCAATCGAGTCAGCCGACTGCCCCAGGATCCACGCGTTGTTGCCATCCACGGTGACCATCTCGTCGCCGTCGAAGGGCAGGGCCGCGGCCGGCGTGATGACCAACGTGTCACCGAACGCCGCGCTCGCCGACGAGAATGCTCCGGCGAACGTACCCGGCACGACTGTCACCGGGGCGAGGCCGGGGCTCTTTCCGCCCGGGGGGGTCACGGTGATCACGGCATTCCCCGGCGCCTTGGTCGTGATCATGCCGACCGAGTCCACATCCACGATGGATGCATCGCTCGTCGACCAAGTGAACGAGTCCGGGGGCACGGCGATGGAGTCGCCGTTGACGTCGAGGCCGATCGGGTAGAGCTGCAACGTATTGCCGGAGGCCACGGTGTCCGCCAGGCCGCCGACCTTGGCGCTGTGCGGAACGGTCCGCACGTTGATCGTCGCCGAGAGGCTGCCGCTGGTGATCGTAATCGAACCGGCCCCAAACGACTCCGCCTTGGCCCAGAAGCTGGTCTCGGGCACGGGATACGGGTCGATCGTCGACAGGCTCACGACCCCGGGATCGTTGGAGCTCGCATCGGGGAGCGTCGTGAGGGGCGTGCCCTGCGCGTCGACGACCTGTGCATCTACGCGCACCGAGTCACCGACATCCAGCACGAGATAGCTGGACGTGACCTTGATGGCCACGGGTACGGCCTGAATGGGGTCTTGCGGGTTGGACTTGCACCCGGCCGCGAGCGCGACGGCAAGACTCAGGCCCACGAACCCGAAGAGATGTTGCTTCATACGATCCTCACTCCCTCAAGATCGGGTGAACAGTCCTCAGAAACTCAGCACGTCTTGAACCGCTTGCTGGCCGAGCAGATCTCGCCAGTTGGGGCGGCTGACTTCATGCGTGTCGTTCGTGTAGATCAACTCGTAGTGGCCGAAGCCCGTGTCGTCATAGAAGACGTACTTCCGGAGCTTCCCGCGCGTGTACTTCCACACCTCGTAGGGCTGCGTGCCCGCGGCGAGCGGACGACTGAGTACTTCGTCCGGCGACCCGTTCTTCAGGAAGATGCGGCCGCGGTCGGTGCGCCAGCCGGGCACCCGTCCCGCCCCACCCTCGCCGAAGCGGCGATTCGTCTCGGCGACGGCCTGATAATAGGCGGCCTCCGCCTTGGCGCCGCGCTTGGCCCAAAATGCGCGGAGGTAGTTGATCTTTCCCTGCCGGGACAGGCCGTTCCAGACGCCCTGCTCGTTGGACGTCTGCAGGTAGACGAGCGGTGCGTAAAGCGAGTCGAGCTGCGCGTCGGTCGCGCTGGCGAATTGATCCGCCGCCGCCCCGCGACGTCCCGCGGTGGCCTGCACCGCCGAGTCGGTGGCGAAGCCCGCCATCGTAAACGGTGCCGACCGTGTCACCGTGGAATCGCCCACCGTGACCGCGAGCTGGAGGTGATAATCCCCCGGCGGCAAGCCGGTGAGATCCATCCCGCTGGCGAGGATTCCGCCGCCGGCGGGCACCACGGTCGTGTCGGGTGCGCTCGCGATGATCTCGTGATCGCCCGCCCCGACGATGTGTGCCACTGCCGTGACGGCCCCACCGGCTGCGGGATACGCCTCGACATAGTAGTACAGCTTGGCGAGGTGCGGCGTCAGCACGGGATGGGTGGTCGCCGTGATGAACAGCGCCCCCTTTCGAATCTCCCCGGGGTGCGGCACCGTGTCGTCGGGACTCGCACGCCGCAGGTCACTCGTGAGCAGGAGATCGGAGACCTCCGGACGCTCGGTGAACGCGGACACGGTCGTCGACGAGGAGGTTTCCGAGCCCGACGCGGAGTCCCGCACCGAGACGTCGATGCGGTATGCGCCGGTCTTGGCGATGAACTTGAAGGGCTCGATCGACGACCCGCCGGGCATTGAGAGCACGCCGGCGGAGACCGATTCCGACCACCCGTCGTTATAGAGCTCGTTGCCGGAGTTGTCGAGCACCTTGACGTCCACATGGTAGGCGGCGTCACCGCCCGACAAGGGCGACAGAATCGAGAACGGGACGCGACAGAATCCGTCGATCAACGTCGTCTGGCCGCCCCGGAAGAAGCGGACAGCCGTCAACTCCACCCCGTCAGGCTGGTGCTGAAGGGCGGGCCGCCACGCGAGCGTGACGAGAGCGAGGGCCACTGGGGCCACGAAGCGAGTTGCGCGCACGTTCGAGCGTTCAGACGGAGGCGGGCGCCGGGAGCCCCCGGCGTCCGCGCCCCATCGCATTACCAGTGCAGCGTCGCGCTGAAGAAGTTCGTGCCGCCGAGTACGCCGAGGCTCCGGTAGGCGTAATCGATCCCGATGCCGAACTGGCCGCGATCGTAGTCGAGTCCGCCGCCGAACGCGAGGCCGTCCTGATTCCTCTGGCTCGTGAGCGTGGTGTTGAACCCCGCCGCGTTGGTGATGGTCAGCGAGTTGTCCGACTGATACGAGTAGCTGCCGCGGGCCATCGCGGTGAACCCGCTGTTCCCGATGTTCGTCAGCGCCCACTCGAGGCCGCCGTTGAAGCCGGGCTTCGAGTTGTTCGGCTGATTGAACTCACTCAACAGGGTGACGCGGCTCGACGCCGACTGCATGAGGTCGAGCGCGACCCCGACGCGGAACATCACCGGAAGACTCCAGTCCTTCGTCTTGAGGTCGGCCGGCGCCGCTTCCTGCGGGATGTTCTGCTGATCGAGCGGCGGCTGCCGGATCACGGCCACGTCGAGGCCCGTGCCGGTGTGCCGCAGCGTGCTGCCGAGATTCGAGATCACGAACGAGGCCCGGATGCTGCGGGCCCCGATCTGGGCGTGGAAGTTCGTGCCGAAGTCGACCGCGAACGCCGTCGCGCTGGTCAGCGCCAGATTGTCGCTGATCATCTTTGCGGTGATGCCCGCGGAGAACCGGTCGGAGAAGTTCTGGGCGTACGTCAGGCCCCCAAAGAACTCGGAGACGCTGTACGTCGACCCGTCACCTTCCGGGTTGGCCAGCGTGTAGACGGGCTGCCCCGAGAAGCCGAAGGTCCCGGCCTGAATCCCGATCGCGCGCTCGCCCCCAGACATGGGGAAGGCGAGTCCGGCCCAGTTGTACCGCGTGTTCGCGACGTACGTGTACGTGGACACGGAGACCCCCGGGCGATCCATCAAGGCCACACCCGCCGGGTTCCAGTACAGCGCCGTCACGTCGTTGGCGAGCGCCGCGAACGACCCGCCGAGCGCTGCCGCCCGGGCACCGGCGCCGAGCGACAGGAATTCCGCCGACGTCGTGCCGTACGCGGTATTGTCGGTCGTGGTCCCGGTTTGGGCGACCGCGGGCACTGCCACGAGCGTGCCGAGTGCCGTCACCACACCGATCGTACGACTAAGCAGTCCTTTCATATCCTTGCCTCCGGTCGGGGGGGTAGGGGCGCTGCCCCTACCCCCCGCACTGGTGTCGTCACTGGGCGTAGTTGATCACCGTGAAGCGGCCCACCTTCTCCTGGCCGGACGGCGTTTCCACGTGATAGAAGTAGACACCGGATGCGACGAACTGGTTGTTCCGGTTCCGCAGGTTCCAGGTCTCTTCGCCGCCACCGGTCTGATCGTTGTGATACAGCACCTGCACGAGCACGCCGCTCACCGAGTAAATCCGGATGATCGCCTCGCTCGGCAGATGGACGAACTTGAGCACCTTCGTGGTTGCCGTGGCCTCGAGCGCGTTCGTGGCGTAGTACGGATCGGGCACGGTGTGCACGCTGTCCAGGTTCACCTTCGCAGTCGGATCCACCGAGAACTGCTGGGTGACGCTGATCTTGTACTGCAGCCCCGGCACGTTCGGCGTCACCGCCGGCGGCGGGGTGAAGTGATAGTTACTGCAGTCGGTCATGGTCGTCTGGAGCCCCGGCGTGCAGTCAGCCGTCATCGGACCGGAAATCGCCCGCAGGTGCCACTGGGTGCCGGCCGACGGCAGCGACGACATCTCCATGAAGAACGCCTCCTGGTTGATCTCCAGGATGATGCCCGTGGCGTCCTGCACACCGTCGTTATTGAAGTCGAGCGGCTCGAGCTGTGCCGTCGGACTGTAGTTCATGCACGGCGTGCCCCACAGATCGCAGGTCGGGCTCGTGGCATAGAGGTGCTCGTAACCCGGAACGTTGACGTTCGGCGTCCCCTCGCCATCCCAGAGGGTGGGATTGGTGCCGTCGAAGTCGGCCTGCGTGTAGCCCGCGGCGAGCAGACTGTCTTCGTTCACGAAGCCCCAGCCGGCGCCACCGTGGATGTTGAACGGCAGGTCCACGTGGTGCGTGGTGTCGCGCACCGTAATGCCGCCGTTCCCATCCCAGGTAACGATGAAGTCCGCCGGATACCACGCGACGCCTGAATACGTGTAGTAGCGGAACAGTACCGGAATGTTGTTGTCCCGATACACCATCGGGTTCCAGATCCGCCCGACGTTCGTCAGCGTGCCGGAATTGTGCGTGGTGTCCGGCAGGGCGTTGATGGTCGGATCGGGCGGCGCGCTGCCACCGGCGTCGAACCAGCGCGAGTGCGCCAGGTACCGCGACGCATCGTACGCCGGACTGCCCGCCCCGTAGCGGCCGTTGGTCACGGCGACGCCGTTGGAGTTGTTGATGTACGAGGCGACCTTCCCGGTGAACTCCACCGGCATCCGCACGTCCTGCTTGAAGGCGATGCCGAACAGCTTGGCGCGCGCCGAGTCGTAGGGTACCAGCGGCGCGGAGATCGAGAAGTCATTCGTCGCGTCTGACGAGAACGACGCCTCGGGCAGCTCGACCGACTTTTGAATCGTGGTGCCACCGCCGCTCAGCGTGGTGTACAAGGTCGGGCCCGGGCCGACACCGCCCACGTAGCCGGGGCCGACGGAGTCGAGCTGGATCTTGATGTCGCCGTTCGGCAGCACTTCGTTGACCACCGCGAGGAATCCGAAGCTACCGGAGGTCGCGGGGGGAACGTTGCCGCTGAACGTGCCGTTGTCGGCGTCGATGCTCGGCCAGTCGGCCGAGGTGTTGAGCGCCACGCCGTCGTCACCCGTCACCAGCTTCTGGAGCGTCGTCTGGGTGACGTCGGGGCCGGCCGCGCGCGGCGTGACCGACTTCGTCACACGAGCGGACTCGTAGGAACTCGCGCCCGCTTTCGGCGAGTTGATGTCGAAAGCCGTGACGGCGTAGTAGTAGGTGAACGAGTTCCGCACCGACTTGTCGACGTACGCGAACGGCACGCCGTTGTCGGTGAGCGGCGGGAAGCCCAGGCTCGTGACCGCGGTGTCGGCCTTCAGGACGAAGACCGAGCTGTCGGCCAGCAGGGTCCGGCCGGTTCCCGGCAGGATCTGCACGAACGGGCTGATGATGTCGTGCGACTGCGGATTCGCCGCGAAGTCGCTGGTCGGACAGCCGCTGGTGACGCCAAGTTCCGGCGCGCAGTGCCCGCCGTAGTCGAACGCGGCCGTGTAATCGAGGAAGGTCGTATTGGAGTAGTCGAACTGGGCGACCAGCTGCAGGTCGCCGGTGGTCCGACCGCGGTAGATCCGATAGCCCTCGACGTCATGATCCCGATAGTTCGGATCGTACAGCGGCGAGGTCGGATCGGACGCCACCGTGTAGTACGGATCGCCCGTCGCCTCGGACGCGGACGGACTCCAGACGATCGTCACCTGGCTGTTGCCCGGAACCAAGAAGAAGTTCGGGGCTTCGGGCGCGAACGGCAGGAGGAATTTGTTGTCGAACACGGCCTGCGCCAGGATCGCCTGACCGAGCAGCGAGCCCGGGACGACCTTCACTTCGTTCTGTTCGATGACGCCGTCGCCGTTCGCATCCGTCGCCGACTGCCAGCCGGCGATCGAGTCGATCACACGCGCCGGCGACGTGCCGGCCGCAATCTGCGCGCCCGTGGGCGGGAAGCCCGGGGGAACGTCACCGCCGATTCCCGACGAACCAAGATCGTTCAGGGGCTTGGCGACCGGAGGCGCGCCGATGAGGGCGACCACGATCGTGGCGGACTGGCCGGGCTGCAGGATGAACGGACCGGAGGCCTGATAGGACCGCGTATCCACGGCGGTCTCGGCCTGGTAGCAGATGTGCGACTGGATCGGGTCGGGCGAGGTGCACGGGTTGTCGCCCGCGCCCGGGTTGATGTGGCCCGACAGGTAGCGCCAGAGCTGCACGACGCCGACGGGATCGGGGAAACCAACGGCCGAATTCAGTGTGTTCGAGAAGAGCGTGAGGCCGACCTGCTTGCCGGTCGCCGGATCGACGGGGCTCCGCAGGTACTTGAACCCGACGAAGCCCGGCGAGGGCCGGAACGGCGCGCCGAAGATGGTCGGCGGGAACGTCCAGTTCGGCTCGAGGAAGTCGGACTTGTAGGCCATCATCAGGTTGAAGGGCAGGATGGCCGTGGAGTAGTTGTGCCCCGCGTCCCCCACGTCTTCGTCCGAGAAGAAGGCCGCGTACAGACTGTCGAACGCGTAGCCCGCCGTCGGAATGTCCACCCCGAGCTTGTCCTTGACGCCGGCGTGGAACCGGTTGGCCACGGCGATGATGCTGTCCCGCAAAGCCGGGTCGATGCCCGAGTAGGCCGAGGGATCCGTGGCCGTGATGTTGTAGAAGGTATAGATGAAGAAGACGATGTTCTGCTTGGCGACGTCGGTCCAGGCGAGACTCCGCTGGTCGACCAGAATCCCCATGGGGTGCTTGCGGCCGCTCAGCAGGGTCGGATTGCCGTCCCAGTAGCGCACCCACGTGTCCTGCTGGGAGATCGTGTTGCGCCCGATGAGGACCGCGTTGTACACCGCCGTATCCCGGACGACGGCCTGGTCGGGCCAGTTCGCCGCGTCGGCCGGGTCGATGGAGCTGTAGACGAGGCTCACCCCATCGCCCTGCGCCTGGTCACCGCGGGGGTCCATGAAGTAGGCGCCGACCGTGTCGTTCGCCCACGAGAACCCGGCATCCCCCGGAATGACACCGGCGACCTGGAGGCCGGCGTTGAAGATGTACTGGTCCGGCGTGCCCTTCGGCCAGAACCCGCCGCCGATGACCGGCGATCCGGTCGGGTCCACGCAGTCGTTGCCGCGGTTGGAGATACCGCAGTACCAGTTGTTCGCGTTGATGAGCCCGAACACGCTCGCGAACAGATCGAACCCCTGCCGCGGGCCGGTCACTCCGGGCTTCGGGCGTGCGGCAGCCGGTTGGACCCCCACGGCTCCAAGAAGAGCGAGGAGGGCGCCGTAGCGCAGCACGCGGCTAAACGGATTTCGGCTCATAATGCTCACGTCCTCGATGCTGGAGATTTTGTGGAGCGGCCCCGAGGGGCCGCTCCACAGACGGTCGCCAGTCTAGAAGTTGATCTCAACGCCAGCACGGATCTGCCGGCCGGCCCCGAGACGGGTCCACGCGCCCTGGTTGTTCCGGTAGGACGCATCGAACGCCGCAAACTGTTCGTTGGCGTCGAAGATGCCGTCGCCGTTGCCGTAGCGCGCCTCGACCTGGCGGAGCATGGTGCAGTCCACGGACTGGGTCGAGCTGGTCCACACGCCGGCCGACTGCGCGCAGCTGACACGGAGATCGATCGCGCTGATCGTCGAGTCACCCGACGGCACGTTGATCAACACGGCACTGGGCGCCTCGCTGTTCAGCTGGTTGATCGCCGGCTGCACGTAGTGCTGCACCTCGAACTGCTGGTTCACCACGTCGTTCGTCTCGCTGAAGATCGAGCCGATGTTCTTGAAGTTGAACAGGTTCTGAATGTCGGCGAAGACGGTCCAGTCGGTCGGACCGACCTTCAGCCCGCGCTGGAGCCGGATGTCGAAGTACTTGACCCAGGGCATCCGGGCGGCGTTGATCGGGCCCAGCTCGTAACCGGTCGTGCAGACGCCGTTGCCGGGGCCGGTGGTGCCGGTGCCGCTGTTGCGGCACTGCGTGTACGGCAGGCCGCTCGCGAAGCGGAACGTCGCGAAGATGCCGCCGTTCTCGAGCAGCTTGCCCCACCACTTATCGGCATGGAACCCGCTCGGGAAGTTGAACGCGAGCGACCCGGCAAAGTTGTGCGTCCGGTTGTCGTTCGTGGGCAGGATGGCCTGCGCCGGCGGCACGCGGTCACCCGTCACCTGCGAGATGGCGCGGGAGAGACCGTTCAGGTACGTGAACGGATCGGAACCCGTGTTCTTCGCCACGCTGTAGGTGTACGAGAGCTGGCCGTTGAACCAGTTGCCGATCCGGCGAATGAGCGAAAAGTCGATGCCGCGCGTGTTCCCGAAGTCGGCGTTCTGGAGGACGTTCAGGTTGATGACGCCACCCGTCGCGGAATCGTAGAACTGCTGAATCCGGTACGTGAAGTTCGCGATGTTGTCGCGGTTGTACGCGGACAGGTCGAGCACCATGTCCTGACTGAACGCGTGCCGGATACCGAACTCGAAGTCGATCGTCTTCGCGTAGCCGACGTCACCACCGAAGGCGTCGTTCGAGTTCGTGATCGAGATGTCGTTGTTGTGGCCGGCCAGCGCCATCTGCATGTACGGCGACTGCACCGAATGCGCGTACGAGAGCCGGAAGTCGGTCCGGTCGGTGACCGGGAACGACACCTGCACGTGCGGCGACAGCGCCGTGTGCGCCGCGGCCTGGTGGAAGTGGGCCAGCGGATTGGCCGGATCGAAGCCGGGCAGCGTGAAGGTCCGGCCGGGCGTGTTCGGATAGTAGGCCCGCGTGTCGAACCGGTCCCACCGGAGGCCGACCACGAGGACCACGTCACCGAGGTCGAGACGATCCTCACCATACAGCGCGCTCTGGATCGGCGAATCGCTGTAGATCGCGTTGAAGATCTGCGTCGTGGTGCTGGCGTTGTTGATGCCGGTGCCGTTGGTGGCGAACCCGCCGAAGTTGTCGATGCGGGACCACTGGTACTCACCGCCGAACTTGAACCGGTTGTACCGGTCGAGCTGCCAGTCCGCCGTCAGCCGGCCGTAGAGGCGCTGCTCATAGTAGAGCCCGGCGCCCGTGCCGACGTTGCCGCTGGTCGCGAAGTTGGTCGCCATGCCCCAGGGGTTGAAGCGGTAGGGCTGCGAGCCGCGCAGATCCTGGCGGAGCAGGAACGGCACGCGGGTGCCGGTGTTGGTCCGCAGGTTGTAGATCAACTGATCCCAGTCGGCCTGGGTGTTCAGGGAGTTCACCGCGCCGGTGCCGGTGTCGCGCGAGAAGTGGTCGAAGGTCGTCACGAACTTGAGCGGCGAGAGATCGATCCCGCCGGCCGGGCTGCGGCTGGAGAGCTCGGAGGCCCGCGTCAGCGAGCCGCTGGTCGTGCGCTGCGTCTGATACGAGAGGTTGGCCTCGAACGACAGCGCGTGCTCGGCGCCGCGGAACACCTGCTGCGCCCAGTCGAGGATGTAGATGTTCTGCACCCCGCGGGCCCCGCCGATCGACTCGGGATTGAAGACGTTGTTCCCGCGGTTCTGATTGGTGTTGTTCAGATACGTGAGCGACATCCGCGAGCCACTGCCGTACGTGTACTGCAGCTTGCCCTGGATGTTGAGGCTCGTCCCGAAACCCCACGGACGCAGGCGCCCCTGGCAGGCGTAGCCGTCGTTATTGGCCGCGCTGCAGGTGCCGCCGTACTGCGCGAACAGCGGCACGTTGACGGTCGTGCTGTCCGAGAGCGGGTTGCCGTACTCGTTGGCCACCGTCACGGTGGTGTCGATCCCGGCCTGGACGAAGCTCGGCACGCTGTCCGCGCCCCAATTGTTCGCGGACTGCTTGTTGCCGGTCAGCGTTCCCGAGACGTAGAACGTCAGGTTCCCGAGGATGGGGCCGCCCAGCGACGCCTGGTACGTCTGATCCCCGAAGCTCGCCGAGCCGAAGGGGGCGTCGGTCAGGTAGCGGAAGTTGCCGCTGAACCGGCTGCCGCCCGCCTTCGTGACGTAGTTGATCACGCCGGACTGGGCGTTCCCAAACTCCGCGCCGATGGCGCCCGTCGTGACGGACGCCTCTTCGAGCGAGTTCGTGCCCAGATCGATATTCGACGTGCCGGTGTTCTCGCTGCGGACCAGCACGCCGTCCACGTAGACCGCCGCCTCACCGGGGCGGCCGCCGCGGATCGAGAGCCCGCGTCCGCTGTTGGACTCGATCACGCCCGGCTGCAGGTTCAAGACCTGCCGGACATCGTTGACCGGCAGCTCGTTGATCGTCTTGCCCGACACGATGGGCTTCGACGTCACCTGGTCGCGCGGGACGATCGGCGTGTTCTGCGCCGTGATCGTGATTTGTCCGAGCTTGACCGCGCCCTGCAGGTTGAAGTTCACCGTCATCGTCTGACCCGCGAGGACCACCACGCCGGTGACCTCGGAGGGCTGATAGCCGATGTACGTCGAGCGCAAGGTGTAGGTGCCGGCGGGTACGTTGTTCATGAAGTAGTACCCGCTGTTGCTCGTGACTGCGTTGAACGAGGTACCCAGGATCGCTACCTGGGCCCCCGCGACGGGCTGGCCGGCTGGATCGAGCACGGTGCCTTCAACCTTACCGGTCTGCGCCCAGAGCGAGGTCGCTCCGAGCGAGAACACGGCCACCGTCATGATCCGCCGAGCCCAGTCACTAAGGGCAGATCGACTTCTCTGGTTCATGGACTCGTCCTCCAAAGACGTGAGCAGACGACACCATCCTTCGTCATCGAACAAGTGCTCCACGAGACGGAACGCACCAGGACGCCACGAGCCTGGCAACGTTCGAGCGTACAGGGCAAAGCTGGTTGTGGGGGCAGACGTGAGGTCTGACGAAACAGTGACGTAAGCGAAATCCCCTCGTGATCTTGGTGGCGGGGCCAATGTAGATCGGCTGCGAGAAGGCTGTCAAGAGCACTAGGACACGCCCCGTCCTAAAAAGTGGACACCACAAAAGCCCGGCCGAAAGTAACCCGAACGATCGTTCGTTCCTCGCGCGGGGGCCTTCATATAGCCTCGCGGACCCTAGGGCGCAAGGACCAAATCCGTTTGGGGCGTGATCGGCGTCACTTCAGGACCGCTCGGCAGCAACGCGACGTCCACTTCGCTCCGCGTGCCGAAGCGACCGGGCAAGTAGATTCCCGGCTCGATCGAAAATCCGATCCCCGGCAACAGCTCCCGCGTGTCATCCGTCTCGAAGCTGTCGAGGTGCGGTCCCGAACCGTGCAGCTCGAGATCGATCGAATGGCCGAGACGGTGTACGAAGTACTCGCCGTAGCCGCGCTCGGTGATGAGCGCGCGCGCGGCCGCATCGAGGTCGGCACCGGTGACCGGTTGCTTGGCCGCCCACCGTTCGCGGAGCACCGCGATCGCCCGGTCGCGCGCATCACGCGTCGCCGTCCAGACCGTCTGCACGTCGTCGGGCACACTCGCGCCGGCAAACCCCATCCACGTCTGATCGGCGAAGACCGTCTCGAGCGAGCGTCCGCCCCACAGATCGAGCAGCACCACCTGCCCCGCCGCTAGCGTCGCGTCCTGCCCCTCGATCGGCTCGTAGTGCGGGTTCGCCGCGTTCGGTCCGAAGCCGACGATCGGCGGATGGTCGCACACGAGACCGGCCCGCTCCATCCGTTCCAACACGCGGCGCTGCACCGCGTACTCGCCCGCGCGCCCCGCCTCGCGCACCACCTCGGCCAGCGTCGTGCGCGCGATCTCGGCCAGCGCCTCGGCGGCGTATCGATGGTCCTCGAGCTCTTGTGGCGACCAGCGGGCCGCGAAGCGGGTCACGAGATCGGCCGACGGCACGACCGTGCCGCCGAGCCGCTCGATGAGCCCGATGACGCCGGCCGGCACCCGGTCGAGATACGGCACGCCGTCCTCGGGAAAGGTTTCCATCGCGACGCGCTTGCCGCCCACGAGCTCGCCGAGCCGGGCATGGAGCTCCTGCCACGCGGCGTACGGCCGGATCTCGCCCGGAAATCCTTCGAGCGGCTGGAGCTCGATGCGGTGCGCGAGCGCGATCGGGTCCCCCTCGGCGGGCAGGAGCACGAAGAGGCGCCGCGTCCCCATGCCGCCCACCCCGACGACATGCTGCGCGATCGGATTCAGTCCGTGAAAATCGTAGAGCAGCCACCCGTCGAGTCTGAGATCGCTCAGGGTCCGCCGCAGTTCGTCGAGATCAATGCGCGAGAGGAAGGTCATGAAGACGACTCCTTACTGGACTCGGCGCGCCACTCGCAGGTGCCTCCGCCGCGCGCGCGGCAGGTCACGTGAAGCATGGCGCCGTCAAAATCGGTGAGCAGACGCAGGAGCTCGGCGATCGCGGATCCGTACATCGCGCAGGCCGCCCCGTCGGGGGTGGCGCGCAGCGCCGGCGCCTCGTCGAGCGTGGCCACGGGAGCGCCCGCCTCGCTCCGCAACGTGACGCCGAGGACCGCGCGCGCCCGCCCGCGCGCCAGCGCCATCCCGGCCCGCCGGCCGAGTCCCCAGGGCAGCAGGCGCGCCGCGAGTCGGAGCGGCCACGACAGTTGCCGCACGCTGAACTGCGCGACGCGGCGGCCCGCGTCGGAGAAGACGAGACGCGCGTCATGGCGTCGCGCCACGAGACGCAACAACGCCACGAACTCCTCGACGTCGGCGCGGGCGCCGCGCCGCGCGAGCCGGCGAAAGCGCTCGATCTGATCGGCGACCGTGCGGCTGAGCCCCAGCCGTTTGACGGTCAGCTCTTCGTGAAATTCGTCGAACTCGTCCTGCTCGGGCGCGTCGAGGCCCCGCACCGCTTCGAGCACGGCGAGTGGAGCCGCGGCGTGCACGGCGCGAGGGAGGGCGTTGGAGGGCACGTAGCGTGAGCCAGAGGGCGGAATGACGGCGCAACATAGTCGAGCGATCCGGATGCGGCTAGTGGCATTGCGCCGTCCCGCGGGCCCGGTGATTCTTTAGCATGCCGCCGGCCCGCCCCGACGAAGCCTCCGCCGAGCGCCGCGCGGCGTTCGAACGCGAAGCGCTGCCGCACCTCGATACCGTCTACCGCGTGGCGCTCCGCCTTGCGGGCGACCGGAGTCGGGCCGAGGATCTCACCCAGGATACGATGCTGCGGGCCTACCGGGCGTGGGATCAGTTCACGCCCGGCACCAACGCGCGGGCCTGGCTCCTCACGATTCTGCGCCACGCGTTCATCAACGAGTATCGCCGCCCCCGCAACCGCGCGCCCACCGTCGACGTCTCGGCGATCGAGCCGTACACCGTCTTCGGCGACATCCAGGATCTCGATCCCGAAGGCCGGTTCTTCGATCAGATCATCGACGACGAGGTGCTGCGAGCCATCGACGCCCTCCCAGACGAATTCCGCGAAGCGGTCGTGCTCTCGGACATCGAGGGTCTCACCTATGCGGAGATCGCCGACGTCATGGGGGTTCCCGTCGGGACGGTGAAGTCGCGCCTCTTTCGCGGACGTCAGGCGCTGCAGCGTACGCTCTACGAGTACGCGGTGAGCATGGGGTACCTGAAGCCCGAGACGCCATGACCGACGAGACGCCGCACATCGATTGCGACGAGGCGCTCGAGCGCCTCTACGAATATCTCGACGGCGAGCTCACCCCCGACGTCGAAGCGGCCGTACGTCGCCATCTCGTCGCGTGCGCGCCGTGCCTTCGGATCTACGACTTCGAGCGCGCCTTTCTTCGATTCCTCGAAGCCCGCACCCGAGCCGCCGACGCACCGCCCGAACTGCGGCGGCAGCTGTTGGAGCGCCTGCTCTTCGACGAGAATCAGCTGCACGGCGAGTGAGCCCGCTTGGCGGGTGTCTCGTGGCCGTGGCGCTCGCCGGCGCCGGATGGGCGCTCGGCTGGCTCACGCGCACCGGCGCGCTCGCCGCCGCCGCCGTGGGAGCCGCGACCCTCGGCGGCGCCGGCATCCCGGGCGGCGTGCTGCTCGGCCTCTTCTTTCTCACCGGCAGCCTCCTCACGGCCGCCAACGCGCACGAGCGACCCGAGAGCACGGCGCGTCGCACCGCCACGCAGGTGCTCGCGAACGGATCGGCCGGCGCGCTCGCGGCGCTCGCGATCGCCGCGGGACATGCGGGAGCCGCATGGGCCGCGCTCGTCGGCGCGTTCGCCGCGGCGCAGGGCGACACCTGGGCCACGGAGATCGGCATGCGGTCCCGGACGCCGCCGGTGTCCATCGTCACCGGCCGACCCGTGCCCGCGGGAACGTCGGGCGGCGTGACCGCGTTGGGAGTGGCAGCCGGCATCGCCGGTGCGGCGACGGCCGCGCTCGCGGCCGGCCTCGCGGGCGTGCCGGTGGGCGCCGTCGTCGCGGGCGGTGGCGCGGGCATCGGCGGCATGCTCGCCGATTCGCTTTTGGGCGCGACCGTGCAGGGCAGCTTCCGATGTGACGGCTGCGGACGCACCGTAGAGACGCGGCAGCATCGCTGCGCCGGCCCCGCGCTCACCAGACTCGGCGGGTACGCATGGATCGACAACCACGTGGTGAATCTCGGCGCGACCGGCCTCGGCGCGGCGCTCGGCGCCGCGCTCTTCTGGGCCTGGGGCTGATCGCGCTCGCCACGTCGTGCCGCGCGAATCCGGCGAAGATCACCGGCGGCAGCACCGGAGGCATCGGCGGCGGGGGCGCATCGGGATCCTCACTGTCCATCGTGGGCTCGTGGCGGCGAACGGTCATCGTGATGACGGGTACGCTCGACTACACCTCGTCGGAGACGATGTGGACCTTCGTGGCGGACGACACCTGCCGGCGCCTCGTCGTGACGACGACCTTGAGCGCGGGATTTCCCGACAGCGTCGCCACCACGTGCACCTATGCCCTGGGGACCAACGACGTGACGATCGTGCTCGCCGATGCCTCACAACCCGTCACCTTCACGGTCTACGTGCACGGCGACACCCTCGAACTCGGCGGCGTGCCGTTCGTGCGGGTGGGATGATCGCGTCCGTCCCGGTGGATCGCACGTTCGACGTGGCCGTGGTGGGTGCGGGGCCCGCGGGCGCCGCGACCGCGCTGTTGCTCGCCAGGCAGGGGCTCCGCGTCGCGCTGCTCGACCGGGCCCGCCTGCCGCGCCCGAAGCCCTGCGCCGAGTACGTGAACCCCGGTGCCGTCCGCATGCTCACGCGCCTGGGGCTGATCGACGCCGTCCGCGCGGAGCATCCGACCGCCATCAAGGGAATGCGCGTCGTGAGCCCCGACGGGACCGTGACCGAGGGACGCTTCGAGACGCCCGGACTCGCGCTCCCGCGCGAACGGCTCGATGCGCAGGTGGCCGCAGCCGCCGTCCGCGCGGGGGCCGCACTCTGCGACGGGACCCTGGTCGAGCAGCTGACGTGGGAACCGAATCGGGTGGTGCTCGACGCACGGACCGGCAACACACACGTCCGGATCGCGTGCCGCCTCCTGGTGGGCGCCGACGGCCTCAACTCCCGCGTGGCGCATCGCCTCGGGGTCACGCGACGTCCGCGCCGCCACCGCGTCGCGCTCGTGGGACACGCCGGCGGGGTCGACGGGATGACCGACGTCGGCGAAATGCACGTCGCCGCGGGAACGTACGTCGGTCTCGCGGACATCGGAGGCGGTGTCACCACCGTGGCGCTCGTCGCGGACGTGGACGGCGCGGCGCCGGCCGCGCCTCCGCCGTCGTGGCTCGCGCGGCTGATCGGGCGGTTTCCCGCCGTACGGGCGCGTCTCGACGGTGCCGAGTGGATCCCGCCCGTGCGTGCGGTCGGCCCCTTCGGACGCTCGACGCGGCGTGCCGTGGGAGACCGCGTGCTGCTCGTCGGAGACGCCACCGAGTTCTTCGACCCGTTCACCGGGGAAGGCGTGCACAGCGCGTTGCGCGGAGCCGAGCTCGCCGCCGCCACGATCCGGGCGGCGTTCGCGGCGGGTAGCTTCACACGGCGAGCGCTCGCACCGTACGAATGGGCGCGCCGCCGCGCGTTCACGAGCAAGTGGATCGTGGAACGCGGCATCGGCGCCGTGGTCGGACGGCCACGGCTGCTCGACCACGTCGCGCATCGCATGGCGCGCCGGCCGGAGCTCGCCGACGCGCTCGTCGGCGTGACGGGCGGGCTCGTCTCGCCCGCGCACGTGCTCGATCCGCGCTTTCTCTGGCAACTCGTTCGCTGAGGCCCGATGCCCGATCCCGTAGGTCCCGACTCGTTCCGCGCCCTCCTCGGCTCGTTCGCCACGGGCGTCACCGTGGTGACGGCGGCCGCACCCGATGGGACCATCTCCGGCATGACCGCGAGCTCCCTCGCCTCGACCTCGCTCGACCCACCCCTCCTGCTGGTGTGCGTGGGTGAGGAGACCGACTTCATCGCCACGGTGCGCGACGCGCCCGCGTTCGCGCTGAGCGTTCTCGCCGCGGATCAGGAAGCGATCGCCCGGCGGTTCGCCGCCAAGGATCCGGCCCGCTTCGAGGGCGTCCGCATCACGCGTGCGGCGAACGGCCTCCCGCTCATCGACGGCGCCGCGGCCCACATCCTCTGCGACGTGTGGACGCGTCACGTCGCCGGAGACCACACGGTCTTCATCGGACTCGTGACCGGCGGCCAGACCTTTCCGCGCCCACCCCTCCTGCACGTCCGCGGCGAGTATCGGACCCTCGGCGCGTGAGCACCGCGTCGCTCGCCCCATCGCCCCTCGGCACCGAGGCGCTCGACGAGTCCGGGCATTGCTCCCCGGACGTCGCGCGCGCGACGCTGATGGACCTCACGGTCTCGAACACCCTGCTCGGGGGCTCGCGGGCGGCGGCGTTCGGGCTCGACCGCGT
>Ga0102953_1000767_pt1 | contig 21242 bp, 17 predicted proteins | sample SalPon2A_C_D2_MG_FD_78509 | JGI IMG/M metagenome (GOLD analysis project Ga0102953, IMG submission 78509) | Soil microbial communities from South San Francisco under conditions of wetland restoration - Salt Pond MetaG R2A_C_D2_MG | ecosystem: Environmental > Terrestrial > Soil > Wetlands | place... | reverse complement strand
CGATTTTAATATTTCCATTCCAAGAATTTTACCTCTTGCAGGATTAAGTAAAAAGTCAAACTTAAAATCTATCTTCCTGCTTTTCTTTGCTGGCTCACCACTCCAATGGTCACCAATATAGATGTTTGAAGCAGAGTATCCTGATGCAAAAATTCCTCTTGGTTCTTTTCCAAGTCTTACTAGAAAAAGTCGATCACCTGCTATAATCGATTTTGACGCATCACAATTCCAGTCCACAATATAAAAATCCTTGTGATTCAGCTCATTAATTATTTTGTCTATATCCCAATCATTCCAATTATCTGGATTCCATGTCAATAAATAAGTGTTCATGTGCGATCCTTTTTAATATGGCCGACTATTATTAAACATAACAACTCAACAATGCTTCTACTATCTCTTCTGGAAGGATCTATGCAACTTAGGGATCATCTATTATTCAATCTTCCAAATTTTCCGTTTATAAACCCCATGTGAATTTAACTACAACCTGTCTATTAAACAATACCCTATTATTGTAAGTTTTCAACATTTATTTATTCGAATAAAGTTAAAAACTGATGAAAGGGCTTTGTCTGTGCTAATGATACTCATCAGGTGACTTGAAGTCACCTGCGGAGTACTTCGAAGAGCAAGCAGAATAAATTAATTTTTGAATCGCCGATCGCTCAATTGGAATGGGCTGAATCTTAAATGCTTTTTTTATCTTTGCATTCACTCGTACAATTGACTTATATTATTGTTTTAAGCAAAAAAATACTTCATATGTTACCAAAAATAAACCCAACAACAACAAAGGCGTGGAAGGCTTTAGAGGCACATTTTGCTTCGTTTAAAAACACGCAGATTAAAGACCTGTTTGCGAATGATGCTTCACGTTTTGAGAATTACTCCTTAAAGTTTGAAGATATTCTTGTGGATTTCTCGAAAAACCGGTTGGATGACAAAGCTTTGTCGTTGCTGTTACAGTTGGCTGAAGAGTGTGGCTTGAAAGAAGCCATTGCCAGTGAATTTTCAGGCCAAAAAATAAATGCAACGGAGGATCGCGCGGTGCTTCATGTGGCTTTACGTAACCGTAGTAATTCGCCCATTCTGGTTGACGGCAAAGATGTCATGCCCGAAATAAATGATGTACTGGAGCAAATGAAGAACTTTTCAGAACAGATCATTTCGGGTGACTGGAAAGGATATTCGGGCAAACCCATTACCGATATTGTAAATATTGGCATTGGAGGTTCTGACTTGGGACCACTGATGGTCGTGGAGGCATTGAAGCCCTACAAAAAGGAACATATCAACCTGCATTTTGTATCGAATGTGGACGGGACACATATTGCTGAAACATTGAAGTTGGTTAGCCCTGAGACGACTTTGTTTATTGTAGCATCAAAAACCTTTACCACACAAGAAACCATGACCAACGCCAATAGTGCGAAAAGTTGGTTTTTAAAAGCGGCTAAGAATGAGTCATTCGTGAAAAATCATTTTGTGGCCTTGTCTACAAATTCCGATGCGGTTTCTGCTTTTGGTATTGACACGAAAAACATGTTCCGTTTTTGGGATTGGGTAGGTGGTCGTTATTCCGTTTGGTCGGCCATTGGTTTGTCGGTTGCTTGTGCTATTGGGTTTGATCATTACGTCGAGTTTCTTGAAGGGGCACATGCGATGGACAACCACTTTAAAACGGCCGATTTTGATCAGAATGTTCCGGTCATATTGGCTTTAATCGGCCTTTGGTATAACAACTTCTATGGTGCCGAAACAGAAGCTATTCTTCCTTACGATCAGTATATGCATCGCTTCCCTGCTTATTTTCAGCAAGGGAACATGGAAAGCAACGGAAAATATGTAGACCGTAATGGCGAGACGGTGAATTATCAAACCGGTCCAATTATTTGGGGTGAGCCGGGGACGAATGGTCAGCATGCCTTTTATCAATTGATCCATCAGGGAACGAAGTTAATTCCTTGTGATTTCCTGGCACCGGCGATTAGTCACAATCAACTTGGCGATCATCATCCCAAATTATTGGCAAACTTTTTTGCACAAACCGAAGCCATGATGGTGGGTAAATCGGAAGCCCAGGTTGTGGATGAATTGAAAGCTGCCGGGAAATCGGAAGAAGAAATTCAGGCGTTGAAAAATTTCAAAATCTTCCAGGGAAACATCCCAACAAACTCCATTCTATTTAAGAAACTAACGCCGCACACACTTGGAGTTCTGGTGGCAATGTACGAGCACAAAATATTTGTTCAAGGGATCATCTGGAACATTTATAGTTTCGACCAGTGGGGCGTAGAATTGGGGAAACAGCTGGCGAAAAATATTCTTCCTGAATTAACGAATGAGGAAACGGTTACCAGTCATGATGCATCAACCAACGGATTGATCAATGCCTATAAAGAAATGCGATAACAAATAGATCGAACCTGTGTTCGGGGAGATCGAGATGATACTCATCTAATTCCCAGTCAATATCGATTTTAACTAAACGGGAAACAGTTGAAGACCATTCATTGGAAACAATCATATTCAACATGATCCCGAACTCACACTAAATAACAATGAAGAGGTATTCCTGATGGAGTATCTCTTTTTTATGGGTTAATGCTAATAGGGACTGCCTAAAAAGCTGCAAATTCTAAATGTAACGTCATCCCGAATTTATTTCGGGATCTGTCTGTAAATGATTGAGATCCTGAAACAAGTTCAGGATGAATAGGATACTTGCTTTGGGGACGCCTTCACAGAAGTTTATCTTAACTTCTCTGTTAAATTTCGAATCTCCACAGCAGGTGGTACATTTTCATAGAGGATGTTATAAACCGCCTCACAAATAGGCATTTTCACCTTAAATTCCTCATTAATCTCCTTGATGGATTTTGTGGCATAATAGCCCTCGGCAACCATGTGCATTTCAATTTGGGCCGATCGGGTGGTGTATCCTTTCCCAATCATAGCGCCAAACGTCCGGTTTCGTGAGAACTGCGAGTAGGCCGTCACCAGCAAGTCTCCCAAATAGGCCGAACTTTTAATGTCACGCGTAATGGGGTGAACTTTGTCCACAAAACGCTTGATTTCCTGAATGGCATTGGAGATGAGCACTGCCTGAAAGTTATCGCCATAGCGCAGACCATGAACAATGCCCGAAGCGATGGCAATAATATTTTTCAATACTGAAGCGTATTCTGTTCCAAAAATATCATCGGACACATGAGAGCGTATGTACGGACATTCCAATCGAAAAGCAAAATCGCGCGCCCGCTTGATATCCGGGCAAGCAATGGTGAGGTACGAAAGTCGCTCCAGCGCCACCTCTTCAGCATGGCAAGGTCCGGCAATCACACCGATGCGATCGAACGGAACTTTGAAGTTTTCGTGTAGGTAGCGACCAACAATCTTGTTGCCTGTGGGAACAATTCCTTTAATGGCCGAAACAATGAATTTGTGACTGATATCAACCGTCAATTCTTTCAATGATTCATCTAGAAAAGCAGATGGAATCGTGAGTATCAACATATCTGACTGCTCGACAATTTCGTTGATATCTTCAAAAAAATTGATTTGCTCGGTATCAAACTCCACCCCGCGCAAGTAGTTGGGATTATGGCCAAATCGCTTAAAAAGTTCGATATTTTCAGGATTCCGAAAATACCAGTTGATACTTTCAACATTATTCAACAGGATTTTTGCCAAAGCTGTTGCCCAACTTCCGCCTCCAATGATTGCTATTTTGGGTTCTCCGTACATAAATCATCCGCGTTGGCTATGAAAGCCATTGCTTAACATCATCAATTAAAGGATTTGTGAGCCCAAGTTTGTTCTTTTTATTGAAACCACAAAGATCATTAAACAGTTTTCCAGGTTTTGCTTCTTTTAAGGCCTGTGTTTTTTGGAAACCCAATTTACGGATCACCTCAACCCACTCAGCCGGAATACCCATTTCAACGAACTTTTCATCCGAATCAACCTCTGCTTTTTTCTCTGGTTTCATTTGTGGGAAGAAAAGCACATCCTGGATGGACGAGTTGTTGGTCATAAACATGGTCAGGCGGTCAATTCCAATTCCCATTCCCGACGTTGGAGGCATTCCATATTCCAGTGCGCGAAGAAAATCCTGGTCGATAAACATCGCCTCGTCATCTCCTTTTTCAGAAAGCTTCAGCTGATCCTCAAAACGTTCACGCTGATCAATCGGATCGTTCAATTCCGAATAGGCATTCGCGATTTCTTTTCCGTTCACCATCAACTCAAAACGCTCAGTCACGCCCGGTGTTGACCGGTGTTTCTTTGTCAGCGGCGACATTTCCACCGGGTAGTCAATAATGAATGTCGGTTGTATGTAATGATGTTCGCATTTCTCTCCGAAAATCTCATCAATCAGTTTCCCTTTTCCCATGCTCGGGTCGACTTCAATTTCCAGCGCTTTGCAAATCTCACGAAGCTCATCTTCTGACTTTCCGGCAATATCATAGCCTGTGTACTCTTTGATAGATTCAGCCATGGTCACGCGGGGATAGGGCGCTTCATAATCAATGACATGCTCCCCCAACTGCACTTTTGTTGTGCCGTGCAAAGCCATTGCAACACGCTCACAAATTTCTTCCGTAAATGACATCATCCATTTGTAGTCTTTAAAAGCCACGTAAATTTCCATGACTGTAAATTCCGGGTTGTGTGTCCGGTCCATCCCTTCATTACGGAAATCTTTCGAAAATTCGTAAACCCCTTCAAACCCCCCCACGATCAATCTTTTCAAATATAACTCGTTGGCAATACGCATGTACAGTGGCATATTCAACGCATTGTGATGGGTGATAAACGGGCGGGCAGCTGCTCCTCCCGGGATAGGTTGCAAAATAGGAGTTTCTACCTCCTGGTAACCATACTCGTTGAACATCTGACGCATTGTATTGTATATTTTCGTGCGTTTGACGAAGGTATCTTTTACCTGTGGATTTACGATCAAATCAACATATCGCTGGCGATAACGTTGCTCCGCGTCAGAAAATGCATCATATGTTTTTCCTTCCTTCTCCTTGACGATTGGAAGAGGCCGCAATGACTTACTTAAAACGGTGAATTCTTTGACATGAATCGTAGTCTCCCCCATCTGGGTAATAAACGCAAATCCTTTCACACCTATAATATCGCCAATATCGAGTAATTTTTTAAAAACATCGTTGTACAAGGATTTGTCATCACCCGGGCAAATTTCATCGCGGTTAAAATAGAGTTGAATACGACCAGTGTCATCCTGCAGCTCTGCAAAAGAAGCTTTCCCCATAATTCGGCGGCTCATAATCCGGCCGGCCAAACAAACGCCCTGAAAGTTCTCCTTCTCAGGATCAAAATTGGATTTTATTTCGGTTACTTTGGCATTGACGGGATACTCTTCTGCCGGGTAAGGATCGATGCCCAACTCCCGTAATTTTGCCAGTGAATTTCTGCGGATAACTTCCTGCTCGCTAAGCTCTGCCATACTCTTTGGTTGGATTCAGTTTATACTCTATTTTGTAAATTTTGTGCAAAGATAACAAAGAAAAGTAGAATCAGCGACAATCTTGATTTCAAACTAAATATAACATAATCAAAGGCTTGTGACTTTTTGTTTAATGTTGATAAGTTTGTATAAACGCTAATGGTTTGAAAGGGTGAAATTTAGATTCACATCTCCGTTTTGTGTTAACAGAATATGAATTAATGAGTTTCTTTTTCTTTCCAGATCGGAGCGCAATGCTTATCTTTGGGAAATTCAAAATCGTGCATCAAAAGTGGCTCAAGCAATCGCAATGGACAAAGTCTGGAACATTAAAGAACAAGGGGACCCGAATGTAATCAAGCATCTTTCTGCGGCCCTGAATGTAAACATGGTCATTGCAAACCTTTTGGCGCAACGAGGAATCACAACCTTTCAAGAAGCACGATCTTTTTTCCGTCCCCGTCTTTCCGATTTGCACGATCCCTTCCTGATGAAAGACATGGACAAAGCCGTAACTCGTCTGGACCAAGCGATTGAAACCCAGGAAAAAGTATTGATCTATGGCGATTATGATGTTGACGGAACAACATCGGTTGCCCTGATGTACCAGTTCTTACGAAGCCGTATTAAAAACCTGGACTATTACATTCCCGACCGTTATTCCGAAGGATATGGTATTTCGCCCAGAAGTATCGAATTTGCTGCTGCCGAAAATGTATCGTTGGTTATCGTCCTTGATTGTGGAATTAAAGCAGTAGACAAAATTAAAACGGCCAAAGATAAGGGCATCGATTTTATCATTTGTGACCATCACAATCCGGATGAGTCCATTCCTGACGCGGTCGCCGTTCTAGACCCTAAACGGGTCGATTGTAATTATCCGTACAAGGAACTCTCCGGATGCGGCGTTGGCTTCAAATTTTTGCAGGCTTACACCCAAAGAAATGATGTGCCCGTTGTTGAGCTTTACGATTTGCTCGACTTGGTTGTCGTGAGTATTGCTTCGGACATCGTGCCTGTAACCGGGGAGAACCGGGTGCTGGCTCACTACGGATTGAGAAAGCTAAATTCCAATCCCAGTCTTGGATTGAAAACAATAATTCAGCTTTCAGGCTTGGTTGGACAGGATATTTCTGTCAGCGATATCGTCTTCAAAATCGGACCACGATTGAATGCATCAGGGCGAATAGAACACGGAAAAAAATCGGTTGCCATTTTGGTCGTTACTGATGAGGAAGAAGCCATCGATTTGGGTGATGAAATCAATTCCTACAACGAAATTCGTAAAACACTGGATCGCGACATCACACAGGAAGCTTTGGACATGATTGCTCATGACCCCACCCAGTCTGAGCGCAATTCGACCGTGCTTTACAATCGCGATTGGCACAAAGGGGTGGTCGGAATCGTGGCGAGTCGTTTGACTGAGCACTATTACCGTCCAACCATCATCCTGACCGAGTCAAACGGACTGGCGACCGGATCTGCCCGTTCCGTGAAAGATTTTGATTTATACGAAGCTATTGGCTCGTGTAGTGACCTGTTGGAATCATATGGCGGGCACATGTATGCCGCCGGTCTCACAATGAGGATTGAGAACATTCCTGAGTTCAGCCGCCGTTTTGAAGAGATTGTATCCAGTTCAATCACCGACAAACAAAAAACAGAAACGATTGATATTGATACCAAGATTCAATTGTCAGATATCACTACAAAATTTTATCGAATTCTTAAGCAATTTGCTCCTTTTGGACCGCACAACATGACACCGGTCTTCCTGACCGAAAATGTACTGGACAGTGGCACCAGCCGCTGTGTCGGGCGCCAGTTGGAACATTTAAAATTAGATTTGGTTGAGCCGACAAGCAGTTCAGCTGTTTTTCCGGCTATTGCTTTCAATATGGCTGGGGACTACGATGCTATCAGCCAAGGATTACCATTCGATATTTGTTACTCCATTGCCGAAAATGAGTTTAGAGGCAAAACCAACATTCAACTGTACATTCGCGATATCACCGCAAAATTATATTAATCAAAAAATCTCTAAACTTTAATTCAGTTATGAACCTCAAAAAAACCGAGTACTCCAACCAGTTTACGTCGAGTAACATGGTCTTGGGTGTACAATTTCTATTTGTTGCTTTCGGTGCAACTGTGCTCGTTCCACTATTGGTCGGCATTGATCCAGCAGTTGCACTTTTCACAGCCGGCGTTGGCACCTTAATTTTTCATTTAATTACCAAAGGGATTGTTCCCGTTTTCCTGGGAAGTAGCTTCGCCTTCATCGCACCGATCATTGAATCAACCAAACTTTATGGGCTGCCTGGAACACTCTCCGGCATTGTCGCTGTTGGATTGGTTTATGGAATTATTTCAGCCTTGATCAAATGGCGAGGCATTAAATTTATTGAACGGCTTTTCCCCGCAACCGTGGTTGGTCCGGTGATCATGATCATTGGATTGTCATTGGCCGGTACCGCCATCAATATGGCAAAAACAAACTGGACTATCGCCGTCATCAGCCTAACCACAGCAATTATTGTCGTTGTCTTTACAAAAGGATTGATCAAGTTGATCCCCATTTTTATGGGAATTATTGTTGGCTATATCGCCGGTCTTGTTTTTGGAGTGATTGATTTTACACCAATCAAAGAAGCTGCCTGGTTTAGCCTACCGGAATTTACGATGCCTCACTTCAGCTGGGGGGCCATTTTGTACATGGTTCCAGTAGCTGTAGCTCCGATTATTGAACATGTTGGCGACATGTACGCGATTGGCGGTGTGGCCGAAAAGAATTTCATTGAAGAACCGGGTTTACACCGCACTTTGTTGGGTGACGGTATTGCCACAGGTTTGGCCGGTCTGGTTGGTGGCGTGCCCAATACAACTTATTCTGAAGTAACAGGAGCGATTGCTCTAACCAAAGTAACCAACCCGTTTGTCTTACGAATATCTGCCATTACAGCTGTTGTGTTCTCATTGATTGGAAAAATTAGTGGTATCCTAAAAACAATCCCTCAAGCAGTTTTAGGCGGAATCATGCTATTACTTTTCGGATTGATCGCATCTATAGGCATCAAAACCTTGATTGATTCAAAAACAGATATGAACGAGATTCGAAATCAAGTCATTGTTTCATTGGTTCTCACCATTGGTATTGGTGGAGCAGTAATTTCCTGGGGTAACTTTTCATTGGCCGGGATTGGCCTTGCAGCTGTGGTTGGAATACTCCTGAACCTGATTTTGCCGGGTGCCTCAAAACAAGTTGTTGTTGAAGAAGAATAGTCTTTCAAAAAAAATAAGATTAAAAAGAAGGCAGGATCAAATTTCCTGCCTTTCTTTTTATTCATTCAATGGTTCAATTATTCCGTAATAACTGACTGATTGCCGTCGGGTGGAAATAATATCCATGGAAGCATACCCCGTATAACCAGCCCGAATAAAAATCTTATAAGAATCATTGTCGGTGTCAACCTCAATTCGAATTTCGTAGGTTTTCTTTTTGTCATCTTTCTTAACATCCAGCACTTTAGCACGCTCTTTAAACTTGATACCTCCCTCTGTGCTTCCATAATCAGTTTGGTAGGCACGCCCGTAATAAGGAAGCCAGGCTTCAACATGTGTAGTGTCAACCACCAAGTCATATTCCGACGTTAAATTGATGGTGCCACCACTCATTGGTGTTACCGAGCGAGCTGAAAATTGAAACTTTTCATTTTCAATCAACTGCCGAATTTGATCTTCCTTCTTTTTATCTTCCTGAGCAAATGAGCTGCCAAAAGCGACCAAAAATAAAAGAATTAATAGCGCAATACGTTTCATAATTATACCCTCATTTTAAACCAGATAAGTATTCACAAATTGAGTGCCAGAATCCTGTCTCGCGCAAGTTTTAACAATTAAAGCTACGGATAGCAAAAACAAATGGTTAATTATTTTTTAGAGGCAGGGAAACGGTATATTGAAACCCTTTAGGCTGTTCCGGTTCTGATTGCTTTTTCTCTTTCAGTGTATATTGAAGTGATAATTCCGGGGATTGATGATCTGCCAGCTTGAAATTAATGCGGAGTTTATGCCATGTTTTTAACCGAATGCCACGATTCGTCACTTTCCCGTATTTTAATGATTTCACCAGTCGAATGGCTTCCTCATCACAACCAAAACCAATGCCCTTCTCAATTTTCACCTGTAGCACTTCACCTTGATCGTTCACTTCCGCAACTAAATAAACAGTCCCCTCAACCCGGTTCTCCAACGCTTTCTTTGGATACACCAGGTTTTCTTTCAGGAATTTCTTAAACTGTTCCTTTCCTCCAGGGTACTCTGGTTGGTGTACAAAATTCTTTTTGGAGCGTTTCATGTTAGTTGAGTGACTTTGTATACGAAGTTCATCAAATTGCCCATTACTTCCAAATTTTACCGGCGATGAGTCTTACAGGGTAGTTAGTCCACTTCAACTTTTAAAAATGAAGTTTGCTTGAACCCGGCCAACTTGCCCCAGTGGGCAGCCGGACTTAGTCGTTCAATCCAACTAGTTGGAGATGAATGGCTCGCAGACTCCCCTGCAGGACCTGTAGAAGTGAAATTTGCTTCAAGAAATAACTTTGGCATTGTAGATCATTGGGTAACACTGCCCACTGGCGAAACAATGCACAATCCCTTACGGGCCATGGCCAATGGAACTGGTTGTGAATTGATCTTTACGTTGTTTCATCATCCCAACATGGCCAACGAACAATTCGAGTGAGATGCTCAGCTTGTTAAAAACGACCTCGCCCGCCTCAAAAATCTACTTGAAAATAAATAATGTTGCTTATTCCTTTTCAGCGTTCACTAACGGATTTGCATACATTTGAAGAAATAATTCCTGTTGACGTTTGGGATCGCCATTGCCAATTGTTTCCACTAAATCATGCAAAAGCTCAGTGAATTTTTCGCGGGTGGCATTTTCAACTTTATCCGAATGGTTATTCCCCCCCGTCAACAAATCGGCAGCCAAGTAATTGTTTGGCCAAAGTTTATAGTTCTTATAAATCCGCAAATCGATGTAATTCGCCAACTGTTGAATGCTTTCATTCATGTTATCGGCTTTGGCAAATTCAGCGAGTGGCGCATCTACGGGTTTCCCAAAAGAAAAATGAACTCGTCCCTTTGGCCGGGTCAAACCAAAAGCCATACTTTTCAAATCATCCTTTTGTGTCTTTTCAAACCCTTCGCTCTCCCGTTTATAGAGCTCCTCTACCTTTGAGATTCCGCACGGCTCCCGCTCATAGGAAATAGACAAAGGAACAATCTGCAACTCTTTAAACCCTTCCACAAAATCTTTTTTGTTACTCAGGTTTAACATTTTTAGCAGCGCTTGTTGCGTTTGATCGTTTCCATCCTTTGTTCGCCCTTCACGCTGAGCGATCCAAACCGACCGGTTACGTTTGATAATGGCTTCACGAATGTATTGCGATAATTTTTTGGATGCTGCCAGCAATTCACGTGCGGGCAAATTTCGTCTAACGACAAATGCCCGGTTCAGCTTTACCGCATGAACAATCCAATCGTAAATCAGCAAATTATTGCCAATTGCGACTTCTGTGGTGTTCATCCCAGCCGCAACAATGATATAATTTAACAGCGCAGAATCAAGAATAATATCCCGATGATTGGAAATAAAAAGGTAACTTTTTGATTTATCGAGTGTATCCAATCCACTCCACGTGATGCCGCTTGTTGTTTTGTCAATAATCCAATCTTTAACGAGCGACAACATGAAAGTCATTTGTAATTCATTGACGGTTTGAATGCCTGAAAGCATTTTTTTGGCTTCCTGCATTTTCTTCTCGTCATGAAAAATAAATTGAAGAACTTCCTGAAAAATCTCGTCTTTCAGCAACAAATTAATGTAGTGATTGACTTCATGGTCTTCGTAAGGCCTGATATCATCATAGTTCATTTTCACTCCAATCCTATAAGTTAGCCCGGCAAAGATATAAAATGCAGTTTAAAACTTAAATCTTAACTGTAACTTAACCTCTGTTCGGTGGTTTCCATCGATCTCTGAATACCCACTCCCGACATGGTCGACCCCATGAAACCAGCTCCTTGAAGCTTTCATCCACAGTTCTAAATTTTCACATATTTTAACGTTTGCATTTGCATAAAACCGAACTCCTGTTCCAAACAGTGCCGGTACAGAAAACTGGTAGAGCAAATCATTTTCATACGCGTAAATCCTTGAATCATAATCATCCGTGTTAAACCACGCCAGTCGAAACCACCAGTTAGAATCCCATTTTAATTGTTTTAACCCAATATCCTGAAAAATTAAAATTCCGTTGGAATAGTGATCGTGATGATACCACGACCACTCCACCCTGCTCCTGGTAAAAAAGTGTTCACTCCAATTACAATTTAGTTGAAAACGTAACTTTTGACGCTCTTGATCCAGGTTAAATTTTGTGATATCACCGGAAAACTTAACTGGTTTTTGCTCCATGAAATACCGGCCATAACCTTTAAAACGGCGATTGGGCCGATACGCCAGTTGTAAAAAATATTCATGCCCAACTGAAGGTGCCACAGTGGTATAAGTGATCCATTTATGTTGAAAGAAATCAGCATACATGCGCATGCTTATTTTTGAAACCGGATGAATCAGGGCACCAACATAAAATCCTTGCTCATCATTCACTCTGCTCCCTTCAGTGAACGCACTCCCAATCGGTGTATTAAATTTTTTGCTGATGTTTCGGTAGACCAATGATAAAGCAACCTGATCGACCGGATTAGCCTGAAAACCATTCAAGGTAGCGATTCCATTGGTGCTTGACCAAGCTGTTTCGCCAAAAAAGTAATAGCGATCCATCCCATACCGATAATCCAATCCTATTGTGTTAAGCTTCTTGCCTTCAAATAAAAATTGGTTGTAGTCGGCATTCTTCCGTTTTAAAGGTAATCCGTATTGAAAATGAATACCAGATAGGCCAAGCGTCAGTTGACCGGCAGAAAAGGTTAAATATGAGCCAAAAGTTGTCACCCCCACGGAATTTTTATCGTCCATCTCATTTGTGGTCCGATGGAGCCCCGATGATTGAAAAGAAGTAAAAACAGTAATACTATCAAGCTGATCTCGATTGGCATCAAACTTTTTTACGGAGAAAAATGGATACCATTTCAAACGTCCCAAACTAAGTTTGGCAGCCACACCGTGCATGAAGTTATTTTCATCGGTCGATGAATAGGTTCGAATTCCTTGATTGAATTTGGCGACTTGATCAACTTCTGCTGATTTTGCCAATGAAAAGCCTTGCCAGGCAGTCAATCCCTGCCCAAACTGCACGAGATAATCACCAACGAAAAATTCGCTCTTTTGATTTTCAGATTGCACACTAGCAAAACCACTGTAGTAGTCAAACCCCATTCGGTTTGCCCCAGCAAAAAAAGTTTCACCAGCGTCTTTTTCAGCTGTGAGCCCGGCTTTTATATTCGAAGATGACAGTCGATATCGAAAATAAAGTTTCTCCGGGCTGCCTTCGTACTTTGCCGGTTCCCGATAGCCTTTCTGTTTTTCGACCAAACGAATTCCACGTAATAGCACGGATTGTCGAATAAATTGTTTTCGCGATTTCTCTTCCACCCGTCCAAACACCACAAAGGCCTGAAACAACTTAATCAGCTGTGGATCAAAACCATCAATGGCATTTAACTCATAAGGCGAAAAAATCTGGCCGTATTGTCTCCGATAATTTAAAAGATTATTAATCTGCATTGTCGAAAGAAAATAAAGTCCTTGAAAATCAGCGCGGTTGGCCTGGTTGATATTCAATGGGTGTTCGTGAATAACTTCGAGCTCATTTAATAATTGCTCAACATCAACGGTTGCATCTTCAGACAGAGAGGCTTCCAGCAAATTTTCCAATTGCGATTGAAAATCAACTTCGGATGGTTGAGCCAGGGCCAGTGAACACAAGCCAAGAAGCATGATATATACCAAGATTCTTTTCATGGCAGTTGATAATAAATGGTGAAGGACGGGGAATATCCCAGGTATTGATGATACTGAAAGCTCACATCTGTTTGTAGATTTTTCACCTTGTATCCGACACCGAGCGCAAAAAGAGCCAAGCGACTTTCAATACCCATTCGCAATTGGATCTGCTTCCTGATATTCAGCTCCATGCCACAACGAACTTCAGGCGAAAAGTCAGCCAATTTTCGAATTTCAACTGCTATTAGTAACCGGTCGTCAAAATGTTTCTGTATCCCAAAGCGAAGTATTTCCGGGTAGTTTAGTTGAACAAGTTGATGTTGATTTTCAATTTTGTACGGCTTAATCGCGTGACCGCCAATGCGAATCCCATGAGCAAGCTGATATTGAGCTCCCACGTCAATGGATAGAGTGGATAAATTGCGATCATTCTCTGGGAAAAATAGACGATAATAGTTGAAACGAATGCCGGCATCCAATTGCCTGGAAAGAGGTTTGGCAACACCCAACGCCATTTTTGCTTCACGATAACCATCCCCGCCAAACTGTGAATACGAAAACCCAAACGCGGTCGCGTGAACCGGTAGAATCAGAAAAGCTGCCGAAGATTGGAGTTCTTTCAGCAAAAACCGATTGTCATAATTGACTCCAAAACAAACTTTGTTGTTCCCTGCAAAACCTGCAGGATTCGAAAAGACGGATAACGGAGATTGAATACTGACACTGGCGTCACCCAGCGCCTGAAAACGAGCAGGGACAGTCTGAACTTCCTGTGCATGAAGTTGACTAAAAAAGGAAACAACAAAAACTAAAATCAAACTTTTAGTCATAACAAAAGGGTGTAAAAATTACACCCTTAAGCAACAAGCAACATAAAGTTACTATATTTTAAATGAACAATAAACTAATTTGTCTTGAATTTATATTTGATCTCAGACAAATCTTTGTTCGCTTTCACAATCTTTTCCTTTAAATCAGCTTTAAACTGGGCAAAACGATCCCCCAATGCAAGATCCCCGAGCGCCATCATTTGAACAGCCAAAATTCCGGCATTGCGGGCACCATTAATGGCTACCGTAGCGACTGGAATTCCAGGAGGCATTTGTACAATGGCCAACAGTGAATCCAAACCGTCCAGGCTTGCTTTTATTGGAACACCAATCACTGGCAGTGGAGTCATGGCAGCAATTACGCCAGGCAAGTGAGCGGCCATTCCTGCACCTGCAATAATCACTTGTATTCCACGATCTTTAGCGCCTTTGGCAAATTTTTCCACTTCTTCCGGCGTCCGGTGTGCAGAAAGGGCATTCATTTCAAATGGGATTTCAAATTCTTCTAAAATCTTAGCAGCACCTTCCATGACACCAAGATCTGAAGTACTACCCATGATGATACTGACTTTAGCTTCCATCTTTTTTTCAATTAATTTTTGTTTCTTTGTACTCTTTAAATTCAGAGCAAAAATAATCGAAAAAAAAGAGATATAAAACTCCTCTTTCTATAAACAAAAAACCATTAACAAATGAGTAACGTTAAGATCTTGGATAAAGAGTTCGAGTTATTTATTCCTTACGAAAAAATCCGTTCGGTTGTGGAAAAAATGGCTGATCAGATGAACGAAGATTTAGCAGGTAAAAATCCCCTTTTTATCTGCATCTTAAACGGATCCTTTATGTTTGCGGCAGAAGTATTCAAACGGATTACGTTGCTCGATGCCGAAATCAGTTTTGTGAAGCTCGCTTCTTATTCAGGCACAAAAACCTCAGGAAAAGTAAAAGAATTGATCGGCCTGAATGAGGATTTGGAAGGCCGAACTGTTGTGGTGCTGGAAGATATTGTCGACTCTGGTATTACCATTGAAAATATCATCAGTCAATTAAAAGCAAAAAATCCAGCTAAAGTGCAAGTTGCATCACTGTTGTTAAAACCGGATGCATTGATCAAAGATGTTGAGTTGGATTACATCGGATTGGAAATCCCCAATGATTTCATTGTTGGCTACGGATTGGACTATGATGGACGTGGACGCAACCTGATTGATATTTTCAAAGTTGTTGACTAAGCCGGGCGCACTAAAAACCGAAAATACTAAAATTATCATGTTGAATTTAATACTATTTGGGCCTCCTGGTGCAGGGAAAGGCACCCAAGCTGAGTTTTTAATCAATACGTATGAATTGGTTCATCTCTCAACAGGTGATTTACTTCGACGCGAAATTGCAGCAAAAACTGAATTGGGGAAGGAAGCGAAAAAGTACATCGACAAAGGTGAACTTGTTCCCGATGTATTGGTCATAGACATGATCAAAATCAAGCTGGAAGACAACCATCAACCACATGGATTTATTTTCGATGGTTTCCCACGGACGGTGGCTCAGGCAGAAGCATTGGATGAGTTGCTAATAACACACAATACAGAGATTAGTGGAATGCTTTCATTGGAAGTTGAAAAAGAAGAATTAATCTCCAGGCTACTGAATCGTGGCAAAACATCCGGTCGGTCAGATGACCAGAACAAAGCAATTATCGAAAATCGCATTGTTGTTTACCATCAGAAAACCGCCCCAATCAAAGAATACTACAAAACACAGAACAAGCATTATGTCATCAATGGAATGGGAACAATCGATGAAATCACGAATCGTTTGAAGGAAACAATAGATTCATTGTAAGATATCACAATATGATTATAAGACGAACGTATTAAATACGTTCGTCTTTTTTTGTTTATTTTGCAATCTAATAAGACAATAGCATGGCTGAAAAAAATTTTGTTGATTATGTAAAAATATTTTGTCGCTCCGGAAACGGCGGTCCCGGATCGGCTCACCTGAGGAGGGAAAAATTTGTTCCTAAAGGTGGACCTGACGGAGGTGACGGCGGTCGCGGCGGTCATGTTATTGTAAAAGGGAATGCCCAAATGTGGACTCTGCTTCACCTTCGGTACAAGAAACACATTTTTGCCGGACACGGGGAATCAGGAGGCCGACAAGGAAGTTCGGGTGCTGACGGCGATGATATGATCATCGAAGTGCCGTTGGGAACGGTGGCTAAAGATGCGGAAACCGGCGAGTTTCTATTTGAAATTACCAAAGACGGCGAAACCAATTACCTTATCAAAGGTGGTCGTGGTGGCTTGGGAAATACGCATTTCAAATCAGCGACCAACCAAACACCCCGCTATGCACAACCCGGTGAGTCCGGCGATGAAGGCTGGAAGATCCTGGAACTAAAAATTCTCGCAGATGTGGGATTGGTTGGCTTTCCAAGTGCCGGAAAATCGACCTTGCTCTCAGTCGTTTCGGCAGCTAAACCGAAGATTGCTGACTATCCGTTTACCACCTTAGTACCTAACCTGGGAATTGTATCGTACCGTGATCAACAATCGTTTGTGATGGCCGATATTCCAGGAATTATTGAAGGTGCGCACGAAGGCAAAGGATTGGGACTTCGTTTTTTGCGGCACATCGAACGAAACTCCATGCTCCTGTTTATGATTCCGGCCGACAGCAAGGATCATCGTAAGGAATACCAAATTCTACTGAATGAGCTGGAAAAGTACAATCCGGAATTATTGGATAAAGATCGTTATCTTGTCATCAGTAAATCAGACTTTTTAGACGAAGAATTACAACAAGAGATCAGCGACGAACTGAAAGATATTCCACTTCATTTTATTTCATCAGTCGCAAATCTGGGTATTCTTGAACTGAAAGATAAAATCTGGCAAATTTTAAATCGTACATGATTGCATTTTTAGAAACCATCAACCATATTGATCAATCCATTTTTTTCTTTTTTAATGGGATGCACAATTCGTTCTGGGATGTGGTGATGCCGCTCTTCACCATGACCAAAACCTGGTTGATCTTCGATGCCGTTCTGGTTTATTTCATCATTCGAAAATACGGAACCAAGGCTGTAATCGTGTTCATCATTCTGGGGCTGGCCCTAGTTGTTGCCGATCAATTTTCGGGTTTGGCAAAAGAAATGGCTAAACGACTGCGGCCGACTCACGATCCTGCAATACAAAGTATGGTGCACAATGTCTACAAAAAAGGCGGATTGTACAGTTTCTTTTCGTCACATGCCACCAACACGTTTGCCGTTGCACTTTTCACCACAAGGTTATTCAAAAATATTCGCTATTCAATACTGATCTTTTTTTGGGCAACGTTAGTGAGCTACACACGCATTTATATTGGCGTTCATTATCCATTTGACATTTTAACGGGCATGATCGTGGGAATGTTGATCGGCCATTTCATGTACAAGCTGCTGACATTGGCCGAAAAACAATTCTTTCTACTTAAACTTCCCAAACTCGAAGATACGGGACTGGACAATCGCGAAAGCCTGACGATCATCCTGATTTTTGTCCTATTTGTGTCCACGGTTTTCATCGCTGTCTGGCAGTTGCAAAGCCATCACATCATTTAACATGAATCAACAACTACTACAGGAATACAACAAGTACCGTTCGCATGACCAAAAACGACTGGCCGCGACTAAAAAGAAAATCCGGCAACTTGCCTATTTACGTTTAGTGGCATTCCTCGCCGTTGTGCTTTCCTTGATCTACCTGGCCAAAAACCATCCGTTGATCGCCTACCCTATTGCGATTAGTAGCACCATTTTGTTTTTTTACTGGATCAGGTTGTTCCAAAAAAAAGAAAAAGAGAAAACGTTTAATACCAATTTGATTGACATTAATCAGAAAGAAATACAAGCCTTGCAGGAAGATTACAGTCCGTTTGATGATGGACGGGAATTTATTGACCCACATCATCCTTTCACCTTCGACCTTGACATTTTTGGAGCAGGCTCTGTTTTCCAGATGATCAACCGCACGGTGACCCAATTGGGGGGAAAAAAACTGGCTGACTATTTAATTCATCCGCTGACCAAAACAGAACAAATAAAAAGCAGGCAGAAAGCGCTCCTTGAACTGGCAAAATATACCCGGTGGCGCCAGTTTTTTGCTGCCAGAGGAAAATCAGATGATGAGCAGGATTTGAAGCTAATTCGAACGATCTCCAAAAATGAAGCATTTCCAAATGCACAAAAGCTTCGTTGGCAAGTCATTCTGCTTCCAATAATTAGTTTGAGTTGTTTACTGCTTTCAGCATTGAATATTCTTCCATGGGGCTATTTCCTGGTAGCCGTTTCATTGAACGGTGCCGTCATGTATTCATACCGAAAAATAATTACCCGGTTTTACCAAGGATTTGGCAACCAATCCAATATGCTTCACAAATACAAAGAAATTCTTCAACAAATTGAGGAAAAAGAATTTGAGTCGGATCAGCTAAAAGCATTGAAACAACAACTTCTTACACACGATAAAACGGCCAGTCTAATTATCGGGGAATTACGACAAGCAATGGCCCGATTCGACTACCGTGGCAATCTCGTGTTTGCAATGCTATTTGAGCCGCTGATTGCCTGGGATTTGATTTGTGTTTATCAATTAAATCAATGGCAACTAAACTATCAAGACAGCGTTCATCAATGGTTTGATGTGATGGCTGAATTTGATGCGCTTTCAAGCCTGGCGAATCTAAATCATAACCAGCCGGACTGGACACTTCCCAAAGTTGAAGACCGCGAATTTCATCTGACAGCAAACGATCTGAAACACCCATTGATCAAATCTGCAAAAAATATTGGCAACGATTTTCACCTGGATGGTCTGGGGCAAATTGCCATCATCACAGGTGCCAACATGGCTGGGAAAAGTACCTTTTTACGCACTGTTGGCGTGAACATGATCCTGGCAATGAATGGCTGTCGGGCTTGTGCCAGCTGGCTCAGTTTAAAGCCTGTTCAACTTTTCACCAACATGCGAACGACAGACAACTTGCAAAATGATGAGTCCTACTTTTTTGCCGAATTACAACGCTTAAAAGCAATTCTGGACACCATTAAATCGGGAAACGAAGTGTTTGTCATTATTGATGAAATGCTGAAAGGGACCAACTCGGAAGACAAACTTTCGGGATCCATGAAATTGATTGATCAACTGCTCTCCTTGCATGCTGTTGGAATGGTTGCCACGCACGACCTAAAATTGACTTCACTAGCCGAAAAACACCCCCATAAAATCACCAACAAATGTTTTGAAATCCAATTGTCAGGCGACGATTTAGTCTTTGATTACCGATTAACTGACGGCGTTACAACAACCATGAATGCTAATTTCCTGATGAAAAAGATGGGAATTATTTCCGAATAAAAACGGGCTTAACTGAATTTTAGGTTCGTCCATTCTTAAAGTTAAATTTCGACATTCCGGATCATTGGGATCCTAAAAATTGCTGAAACTACAAGCCAATAAGATGATTTCATTCCGATGGAATCACAACGGTCAATCTAAATTCTTCAGTTGTTCATTTTCAAACGGAACTTCCAGGTTGGCTATGAAACATTCGTAGAAATTCAACTTAGATTTACATTAGAAATCCACAGCAATTCGATGGTATTTTGCTAAGTTGACTATTGCTTCCCAACAAAATAATGCTTCGCCTGCCGTTGCTTCCTTGATTTTCAGGATTAAACGATCATTCCTATCGGGGCATTTTCTACGCCGCTATTCATCGTTTAAAAGTAAGTAAAACAAAAGCGGGTTGAAAAACTTCAACCCGCCTTTTACTGAAAATCGGTATTGTAACGTAAGTGTTACGAGAATTCTACTAGAAGTAGAAAATGTTACCCTTACTTCTTCTAGTCACTTTAGCTTTCATAATTTCAAATACCGTCCGCCTGTTTTTAGCGTATTCTTCTTCGGTACACGGTACTCCATTACCACATTTGTTAACCGGCTGAGATTCACCCAGACCAACATGTTCGATACGGTCTCCGTCAATACCTTTTGAGATCAGGTAGTCATAGGCCGATTGGGCACGACGGTTAGACAATTCCATGTTATACTCGTCACTACCTCTGGAGTCAGTATGCGATTCCAAACGAATCTGCAAGTCTGGATATTCCTTCATGACAGCCACAAGTTTATCCAACTCCCTGGCTGCATCCGGACGAATATTTGCTTTGTCGAGGTCATAGTAAATGTTCTTCAATTCGATTCGAGAACCAACATCCAATGAATTCAACTGCACCAGGTAGTCAATAACACCAGGTTTCATTCCCGTTGTATTGAATGACAAATCAGTTTCGAAGAAATTGTATGCACTAACATTCACCTTATATTCATTACCCGGTACAACATTGTAATTAAACTTACCCTGGTAGTCGGCATAAATTGAGTCCGTTTTAGTTCCGTTGTTAATTGTAATCAAGGCATCCGGGATTGGTACATTACCCAGGATGTCAACCACATCGCCTTTAAACCTGAAGATCGGATCCATGTATACTTTGTAGTCTTTATCCACGAAATCACCCTGATCTGTCATATCCAGATCAATGACCTTCTCGTTGTAGTTATCAAGCGACGCAATCAGCGTGTATTTCTTATCTACATCAAGTTTTACAGCTAACTTACCTGATTCGTCGGTTTTACCAGTTGCGGCAACATTTCCGCTTTCATCTACAATGTTCACGTTAGCACCGGCCACAGCGCGTTTCGTGTAGTTAGACATCGTCACTACGTTGAACATGAATTCCTTCATCTTCAGGTAATAAATATCATCGTCGCCTTGCCCACCCGGCCTGTTTGAGGCAAAATATGCCGATCGTTGATTGGGATGCACCACTAGGCCAAAATCATCTGCCGATGAATTGATAGTTCCTCCAAAAGTTTTAATTTCACTATCGGCTGTAATGGGG
>Ga0102953_1000766_pt1 | contig 21279 bp, 18 predicted proteins | sample SalPon2A_C_D2_MG_FD_78509 | JGI IMG/M metagenome (GOLD analysis project Ga0102953, IMG submission 78509) | Soil microbial communities from South San Francisco under conditions of wetland restoration - Salt Pond MetaG R2A_C_D2_MG | ecosystem: Environmental > Terrestrial > Soil > Wetlands | place... | reverse complement strand
CGTTCGCGGAGCGTTCGCACGTCCGCCTTCCCGGGTGGCGCGCGAGCGCTACGCCGTCAGGCGCGCCAGGAGGAGCTCGGCGAGACGACGGTCGCGGTCGGCGTCGCGGGGCGTGGAGGCGTCGAGCACGTGCGTGAGCGCCGCAGCGGCGTCGCGGCTGCGGCCGCAGGCGCGCAGGCTGGTCGCCAGGCTCACCGCGGCACGGGCCGCGAGGGGGCGCGCCTTCGACTCCGAAGCGCGCGCCACGGCGGCTCGCAGGCACGCCAGGCGCGCGTCGCCGGGTCCCGCCAGGAGCCCCTGGAGTCGGGCGATCTCCGGTGTCCACCAGCGTTCCTGGCTCGCATCGGCGCGGGCCTGCGCCTCGGCCAGGGCCGCGCGCGCGTCCTCGGCGCGGCCCGCGCGGGCCAGGGCGATGGCCACGACGCTCAGATAGAAAGGCCTGCGCACGGCGGCCCCTTCCTTCTCGAGGCCGTCGAGGGCGTCACGCATACGGCCGATCCGCTCGAGCGTCACCGGACCCGGCGCCGCCCATGCGGCGAGCAGCCGACCCCAGTGGACGTAGTAGGCGAAGCCGTGCTTCTCGCAGATCTCGGCCGCGGCAGTCGCGTGCCCCAGGCACGCGCGCCGGTCGCGACGCATGTGGTGGAGCATGGCGGCATAGGCGTGCGCCAGGGCCCGGCTGTAGGGATGGGCGAGCGCGTCGGCGAGCCGAACCGCTCGCTCGCAGGAGACGCGGGAGCGGTCGCTCAGCCCCGCGAGCCATTGAGCGTGTGCCTGCCAGGCCAGAGTGAACACCGCCAGGTCGGCGCCGAACACCGAGGTCGAGGCGCGCTCGGTGGCGGGGTCGTAGCCGCGCTCCGCGCTCGCGAAGTGCTCGAGCGCTCCGTCGAGGTCCCCTACCGTGAGCAGCGAGCCCGCCATGGCGTGGTCGCCCTCCGCCTTGCGCTCGGGCACGTCACGCGCGAGTGCCTGCAGGCGCTCCGAGAGCTCCAACGCCCGAGCGAGGTGCCCGCTGACGTAGCGGGTCGTCTGGAGGCTGCGCAGCGCGTGGTAGAGCGAGCCCGCGTCGCCCAGGCGCTCGGCGAGCTCGGCGCCGCGCTCCGCGGCCGCCCCGAGGGCGGGTGCGGTGTAGCCGCCGAGAGACCGGGCCGGGATGATGCGCGCGAGTTGCAGCTCGAGCTCGCGCCGGTCGCGCTCCGCCGTAGCCGGCAGGCCGGCCACCAGGGCGAGGGCCCGGTCGAGCAGCCGCAGCGCTTCCTCGTGCGAGTAGACCGCCACCGCTTCCTGTGCCGCCCGCCGGTAGGCGTCCACCGCCCGGCCGGTCTCGCCGCCCTGCTCGAAGTGCTGCGCCAGGCGGCCGCTCACCGGGCCGGTGTCGGGGGCGTGCACCGTCTCGAGGGCGCGGGCCACGCGCCGGTGGAGCAGGCGCCGCCTCGCGGGGTCGATGCTGTCGTAGGCGGCCCCGCGGAGCGCGTCGTGACTGAAGTCGTAGGCGCCGGCGGCGCGTTCGAGGACGATGCGCCGGCGCCACAGCTCGTCGAGCGCACGCACCAGCGTCTCCTCGGCGAGGTCCGAGGCGTGGCGCAAGGTCTCGAAGCGGAACGCCCGGCCGATGATGGCTGCCGCCTCGGCGAGCTCGCGCGCCTCGGGACTGAGCTGCCTCAGCCGCGTCGCGAGCACGGCCCACACCCGCGGCGGGAGCCGCTCCGGCGAGGCGCCGCCTTCCTCCTGCGCGGTCTCGGCCGCCTCCGCGCGCACCGTCTCCACCACGAAGAGCGGCACGCCCTCGCTGACCCGCTGGAGGTGTGCAAGCGCGCTGCCCACCAGCGGCACGCCGGCGACGCGGCCAGCCAGATCGGCGGTCTGCTCGGGGGTCAGCGGCCCCAGCTCGATGTCCTGCAGGCGGCCCTCCGAGCGGAGCGCCAGCAGAAGCCGCTCGAGCGGCGCGTTGCCCGGGAGCTCCTCGGTGCGTGCGGTCGCCACCACCAGCAGGGGGGCCGAGCCGTCGAGGCGGGTGAGGAGGTTCAGCGCATCGAGGGAGTCCGCGTCGGCCCACTGCAGGTCGTCGGCCACGACCAGGCACGGAGCCGGGACCGCCAGCACGCCGCGGGCGATCGCCTCGAGCAGCCGGCGGCGCTGCCACGACGCCGGCACCGTGTCCGCCGGCTCGGACAGCATATCGGCGCCGCCGTCGAGGTCCGGCGCCAGTCGCGCGACCTCCGTCCGCCAGGCGGGAGGCAGCTCCGGCACGCGCTCGGCCACCGCCGGGTTCCGCAGCCACTCGACCGCCAGGCCGTAACTCAGGCGGCCCTCCGCGGCGTATGCGCGTCCCTGAACCAAAGACGCCCCCTGCTGAACGCAGGTTCGCGTGAACTCCTCCACCAGGCGGGTCTTGCCGATGCCGGCCTCTCCGAAGACGACGCACACCTGGGGGCCGCGCTCGCGCGCCGACGCCCACGCCGCCTCCAGGCGCGCCAGCGGGTCGCTCCGTCCGACCAGCGGCACCGTCTCGCGCGTCTCCGCCGGGGTGTCGCCGGCCGCGGCCCCGCTCTCGGCCTCCAGCAGGGCTTCGTACGCCTCGCGCGTCGTCTGGCTCGGCGCCACGTCGAGCTCACGCTGCAGCGCCCCGGCGCAGCGGTGGAACGCATGGATGGCTGCGGCGCGGTTGCCGGCCCGTCGGTGGAGCCGCATGAGGCTCCGGTATGCGCCCTCGTCGAGTGGGTCCACCCGGATGAGGCGCTCGGCGTAGGCGATTCCCGCCTCGACGTCGCTCGCGGCCTTGCACATCTCGACCAGGCGACGCAGGGTCGTCAGCGCGTCACCGCGCAGACGCCGGCGCTCACGCTCGACCCAGTCGTCGTAGTAGGCCGGCAGGAAGTCGCCCCGGTAGAGCTCGGCCGCGCGGGCGAGCGCCTTGCGCTCCGCGCGCGCCGCGCCGCGCTCGCGCGCGCCCGCGGCCGCGGCCTGGGCGTCCTCGAACTCGGCGACGTCGCTGGTGGCGGGGCCGTCGGCCTTCCAGGCGAGCGCATCGGCGCTCAGGTCGATGACCTCCCCGGCGCGGGGAAGCTCGTTGCGGAGGTGGTGCAGCTCCCGGCGCAGGTTGGTCCGCGCCTGGGCGTCCTCGGAGTCGGGCCAGAAGAGGTAGGCGAGCTGCCGGCGGTCGACGTTCTCCCGGCGGTGGACCGCCATGTAGGCGAGGAGGGCCTTGCGCCGCGCCGACGCCAGCGCGACCACCGCGTCGCCTCCGTAGAGGATGCGGACGTGGCCCAGAAGTTCGACGCGGAGCATCGGCTCAGGCACGTTTCCCCTCGCACGCGCGTCCAGATCGGATGCGGCGACGTCAGGCGCGTTGCGGGTCCATCAGGTGGACTCAGCATGGCCCAGCGGTTCGGCGCTGTCAACCGAACGGCGCCCGGCCGGCCGGCGAGCCGTCGCATCCACCCCGCGCTGCGTCGTTACAATGGCGCTTGCGCCCCGTGAGCGGCGGGAGGACCATGCCCGAGAGCGATACCGTCGTCGAAGTCGATTCCGTGTTCAAGCGCTACGGAGAGGTGCGCGCCGTCGACGGCGTGAGCTTCGACGTGACGCGCGGGGAGTTCTTCGGCATGCTCGGACCGAACGGCGCCGGCAAGTCCACCCTGATGCGGATGATCTACCAGGTCACGCCGCGCACCTCGGGCAGCCTCCGGGTGCTGGGGATGCCCTCCGGCGAGCGGGCCCGCAGCATCAAGCAGCGCCTGGGCGTCGTCCCGCAACTGGACAACCTCGACGAGGAGCTGCGCGTGCTCGACAACCTGCTCATCTACGCACGCTTCAACGGCATCGGCGGAGCTGCGGCGCGGCGGCGCGCGGACGAGCTGCTCGCCTTCGCGGAGCTCGACGACAAGCGCAAGGCCATGGTCGACGAGTTGTCGGGCGGCATGAAGCGCCGGCTCATGCTCGTGCGGGGACTCATGAACGACCCGGAGATCGTCGTGCTCGACGAGCCCACCACGGGCCTCGACCCGCAGGTTCGCCTGAACCTGTGGAACAAGCTCGAGGAGCTGCGGGCCCAGGGCAAGACGCTGCTGATGAGCACGCACTACATGGACGAGGCGGAGCGGCTGTGCGACCGGCTGGTGATCATGGATCACGGCAAGGTCATCGCCACGGGGGCCCCGCGGGCGCTCATCCGGGACAACCTGCCGCCGCTGGTCATCGAGGCGCGCGCCGCGGTCGGGGAAGGGGCGCGTCTCGAGGACGCGGCGCAGCGGCTGGGCCTCAGCGCGGTCCGGAGCGCCGATCGCGTCAGCGTCTTCGTGGACGATGCCGACGAGGCGCTGGGGCAGCTGCGGGAGCAGGGGTGGCGCCTGGAGACCGCGTTCGTGCGCCCGGCCAACCTCGAGGACGTCTTCCTGAAGCTCACCGGGAGGGCGCTGCGCGAATGAGACGGAGACTGATCGACTTCCGGGGCGCCGGCCGGGTGTGGCAGCGCGACCTGTGGGTCTACCGGGACCGCTGGTACTACGGCCTGCTGCCCAACTTCTTCGAGCCGCTGTTCTACCTGCTCGGGCTGGGCGTGGGGCTCGGCTACTACGTCAGCTCCGGCGGGCAGTTCGGGCAGGACTACCTCACCTACATCGCGCCCGGGCTGGTCGCCGCGTCGGCCATGAACGGCGCCGCCTTCGAGACGACCTACAACGTGTTCGTCAAGCTCCACTTCGGCAGGCTCTACGACGCCATGGTGACCACGCGGGTGAACATGGAGGACGTGGCGGTGGGGGAGTGGTGGTGGGCGGTCACGCGCTCGTTCATCTACGGCGGTATCTTCCTGCTGATCACGCTGTTCTTCCACACGCCGCTCACCTGGCGGATCCTGGTGGCGTTGCCGGCGATCGCGCTGGTGGGGTACTGCTTCAGCGCGATCGGGTTGGCATTCACGTCGGTCATCCACATCATCGATGTGTTCTCCTACTTCTTCACGCTGTTCATCACGCCGTCGTTCCTCTTCTCGGGCATCTTCTTCCCGGTGCAGGACCGTTTCCCCACCGCCCTGGTCTGGGTGGCGGAGGCGACGCCGCTCTACCGCGCGGTGCGGCTCGTGCGCGGCATCGTCAACGGTCAGTGGCAGGGGCTGTGGTTCGACGTGCTCTACCTTGCGGTGGTGGGCACCGTGCTCGGCGTCTTCGCGGTGTGGCGCATGCAGCGTCGCGTCATCCGCTGAGCGCGCGGGGAGGGACCGCGACCCGGACGTCTGGCGCAGCGCCGTTCCGGATGCCGGCCCCCGCTCGGGCGTGCACCCGGCGTCGCGTTTCGCGCCCCGGCGTCGGTGACGCCCGCCCTAGGCTTCGGCTTCCGGCAGGCGGACGGTGATGGTGGTGCCGTGCCCGTGCTCGCTGGCCGCCTCGATGGTGCCGCCGTGGGCAGCCACCAGCGAGCGCGCGATGGGGAGGCCCAGCCCTGAGCCGCCGGAGGGCGTGCGCGCGGCATCGGCGCGGTAGAAGCGCTCGAACACGTGCGGAAGCGCCTCCGGGGGGATGCCGGCACCATCGTCCTGGACGACCAGGGCGACGCCTCCGCCCTCGCGGTGCGCGCTGAGGCGCACGCGGCCGCCGGCCGGCGTGTGGTGCAGGGCGTTGGCCACCAGGTTCGCCAGAACCTGATGCAGGCGGCTGGGGTCGACGTACAGCTTCGGCGTCGACGGGTCCACCGCGATCTCCACACGCACCCCCGCCTGCTCGGCCATCGGCGCGAAGGACTGGCGCGTGCTCCTGAGCAGCTCGCCGGCGTCGACGGCTTCCTTCAGGAGCCGCAGGCGGCCCGCGTCCGCCATCGACAGCGTGCGCAGGTCCTCGACCAGCCTCTGGAGCTGGGTCGCCTCCTGGTACATGGTGTCCACGGCGTCGGGCGTGGCGTCCAGCACGCCGTCGCGGATGCTCTCGAGGTATCCGGTGAGCACCGCGAGTGGCGAGCGCAGGTCGTGCGCGATGTCGGCCGTCATCTGCTCGCGCAGGCGCAGCGAGCGGGCCACCTCGGCACTCATGTCGTTGAAGGCGCGCGCCATCTCGCCGAACTCGTCGTTGGAGCGCGCAGGCACGGTCTGCTCCAGGTCGCCGGCGCGCATCTTGCGGATGGCGCCCGTGAGGTCGCGGATGGGCCGGGTGAAGAAGCGCGTGCCGAAGACGCCCACGGCCAGCGCCAGCGCGAAGGCGGCGATGGCGGCGTAGGAGATGGCCCGACCGGTGCGCGCCAGGTAGATGCGCTCGAGCGCCCGGAGCTCGGGGGGCGCGTCGTAGGTGACGGTGCCGATGCGTTCACCGGCGAGCGTCACGGGCGTGCCGCCGGCGAGCACGTGGGCGGGGATCGCCTGGCCCCGGTTCCAGCGATGGTTGCCGATGACGGTCACCCCTCCGGCGTTCGCGAGCGCGAAGGGATTGCGGCGCTCGAAGCGGTCGTTGGCGGTGGGCGGCGCGACCGTCAGGTCGTTGCCGGCGGCGCTCTGGGCGGTCCAGGCGTGGTGCGGCTGCGGCTCCGGCGCCGCCGGGGCCGGGGGGTCCATGCCGTTGCCGTCCGCAGGGGGACCCGCTCCCTGATCGCCGCCGGAGGGCGCGGGCGTGTCGTTCAGGTAGCTGTGGCTGAAGCCGCCGGGCAAGCCCAGGATGCGGCTGAGCTCCTCCTCGAGGGCGACCTCGGCGCCGTTCCAGCTGCCGTTCTGCCGGTAGTAGGCGGTGGCGGAGTCGATGAACGCGCTGCGCGTCTGCTCGATGCGGAAGGTGTTGAACTGCGTGTGCGTGATCCAGCGCGCGCTGACCCCTACCAGGCCGACGGCCAACACGCTGGTGCCGATGATGATGAGGGTGAGCTTGGCGCGGATCGAGCGCACGCGCTACGCCTCGGGCCGGAAGCGGTAGCCGACGCCGAAGACGGTCTCGACGTAACGCGGATGGCGCGGGTCGCGCTCGAGCTTCTTGCGCAAGTTGCGGACGTGCGCGTCGATGGTGCGCTCCACCCGCTCCGGGGACTCGCCCGGCAGGCGCTCGATCAGGTCGAGGCGGCTGAACACGCGGCCCGGATTGGCCATCATCGTCGCCAGGAGGTCGAACTCGGAAGGCGTGAGGTCGAGGTAGCGCCCCTCGACGCGCACCGTGTGCTGGCCGCGGTCGAGCTCGACCGCGCCCGAGGCGAGACGCTCCTGGGAGCGGTCGCGCTGTTCGTAGCGCCGCAGCACCGCGCGTACGCGGGCGTTGAGCTCCGCCATGCCGAAGGGCTTGGTCACGTAGTCGTCCGCGCCGAGCTCGAGTCCGGCCACCTTGTCCGCCTCGTCGACGCGGGCGGTGAGCAGGATGATGGGCGTATCGGCCTCGCGCCGGTAGGTGCGGATGAACTCCAGGCCGTCCATCTCCGGCATCATCACGTCGAGCAGGACGAGGTCCGGCTTGGCGTGGCGGGCCGTGAACAGGGCGTTGCGGCCGTTGTCGGCCACGACGGTCCGGTACCCTTGCTTGCCGAAGTACTCCTGGAGGAGTCGTGTCAGGCTGAGCTTGTCGTCGACGATGAGGATGGTCTTGGTCATGATCGGGCGCCCTGCGATCCTCGAGGGCGTTACAGGACGATGCTACGGCGCACTTGTTTACGGGATGTGAAGACGGCGTGCATGGCCGGTCGACGGAGCCGTCCGCGGCGGGGACCGGGCGCCTTCCGCGGGCGGGCCGGCCAACGCCGCGCCACGAGCGATGCCACCCGCGCCGCGGGCGTACCATGACCCCCATGCAGAGCGAAACGGCGCCGGCATGACCCCGCGCCAGCGGCCGGACGATGCCAGGCAGCGGGCACTGCGCCTGGATGCCGCGGACGGCCTGGCGCGCTTCCGGGAGCTCTTCGTGCACGGCGACGAGGGGCGCATCTACCTCGACGGAAACTCGCTCGGGCGCCTGCCCGAAGCGACGCGGGAGCGGTTGCGGCGCGCGGTGGACGAGGAGTGGGGTCGCGAGCTCATCGCCAGCTGGGGACGCGGCTGGTTCGACGCGCCGCTGCGTACGGGGGAGCGGCTCGCGCCACTGGTCGGCGCCGCGCCGGGACAGGTGGCCTTCAGCGACAGCACCACCGTGAACCTCTACAAGCTGGCGGGGGCGGCCCTGCAGGCGAGCGGCGAGCGCCGCCGCGTGGTGACGGACGCCATGAACTTCCCCTCCGACATCTACACGCTGCACAGCGTGGCGCGCACGGTCGGGGCGGGCGCGTCCGTTCACGTCGTGCCGGGGGACGGCGTCCAGCCCGACATGGCGCGGCTGCTCGCCGCCATCGACGAGGACACCGCGCTCGTCGTGCTCTCGCACGTGACCTTCAAGAGCGGCTACCTGCACGATGCCCGGGCGGTGACCGCGCGGGCGCGCGAGGTCGGCGCCTGGGTGCTGTGGGATCTCAGCCACTCCGTGGGCGTGGTGCCGATCGAGCTCGACGCCTGGGGTGCGGCGCTGGCGGTGGGGTGCAGCTACAAGTACCTGAACGGCGGCCCCGGGGCGCCCGCCTTCCTCTACGTGCGCCGCGAGCTGCAGGAGCGCCTGCGCTCGCCGGTGGAGGGGTGGTTCGGGAGGGCCCGTCCGTTCGGCTTCGACCTCGACTTCCAGCCGGCTCAGGGGGTGCAGCGCTTCCTGGTGGGCACCCCGCCGGTGCTGTCGCTCCTGGCGGTGGAAGTGGGTCTGGAGCCGCTCCTGGAGGCGGGCGTGGCGGGGGTGCGCGCGAAGTCCGAGGCGTTGACGGCGTTCCTGATCGAGCGCTTCGATGCGCGCCTGGCGCCGCTCGGGCTCCGCCTGGGCACGCCGCGCGACCCGGCGCGGCGCGGGTCGCACGTCAGCGTGCTCCATCCCGACGGCTACCGCGTGGCCCGCGCCCTCCTGGGCGCCGGGGTGGTGCCCGACTTCCGTGAGCCGGACGCCATCCGCCTGGGCCTCGCCCCCCTCTACACGCGCTTCCTCGACGTCTACGAGGCGGTCGAGAGGTTGGCGCGCGTCGTGGAGGAGGGCGCCTACCTGCGCTACGACGGCACCCGCGCGGCGGTGACCTGACGGGGGCGGGGCGTCCGGCGGGCGTCCGGTGCCACCGGGCACCGTAGGCTGGCGCCATGGACTTCGACTTCAGCGAGCTCTCCCGGCGGGCGATCTATCGCTTGCTGGTAGACACCGTGGTCCCGCGGCCCATCGCGTTCGTCACCACCGTGAACGAGAGCGGCGGGCGCAATGCGGCGCCGTTCAGCTTCTTCAACGTCATGGGTCACGACCCGCCCATCGTGGTGCTCGGCCTGGAGCAGCGTCGCGACGGCCGCCTGAAGGACACCGCCGCCAACGTCCGCGCCACGCACGCGTTCGTGGTCAACCTGGTATCGGAGGAGCTCGCCCAGGCCATGAACCTGTGCTCGGCCGACCTCGAGCCGTGGGTGGACGAGCCCGCCCTGGTCGGGCTCGAGATGGTCCCCTCGACCCGGGTGAGCGTCCCGCGGCTCGCAGCGGCGCCGGCCAGCCTCGAGTGCGAGGAGATGATGAGCATCGGCCTGGGCGAGGGACGCACGCTGGTGGTCGGGAAGGTCCTCGCGTTGCACGTCGAAGATCGCTACTACGATCGTGCCGGTGAACGGGTGCGCACGGCGGACATGCACCTGGTGGCGCGCATGCACGGCTCCGGCTGGTACGCGCGCACGAGCGATCTGTTCCTCCTGGAGCGCCCCGACGCGGCGGCCCTGGCGGCGGCGGCGGAGCAGGACCGCGGGGACGTGGAGGACCGCTGACCCTCCTCCGGCAAGCGAGAGATGTTCCCGATATGTGAGAACCGGCGCTTGTTCGGGGGAGGGCGGATGGATACACTCGCCCAACAGCACAGCCGGTAGCAGGCCGGATATCGCCCGAGAAGGGATGCATGGCACGGCGGCGACCGCGGGTCGCCGCTCCGGGGAGGTACGCTCGTGGGCTCCCAGCAGCTCCTCACCATCCAACGCGCCATCGCTTACCTGGTGCAGCTCGCCGATGGTGGCCCCACCACCGCCCAGCAGCTGGCGGCCCGCTTCGACGTGCCGACCAGCACGGTGTACCGCTACGTCGCGGCCCTCAAGGACGCCGGCATGGTGTGGGAGCTGCCGGGCGGGCGGTTGGGGCTGGGCCCGCGCTGCGTGCAGCTGGAGGTGGGCTTCCGCCGGGCGCTCGACGCCTGGTCGCCCTACCGCCCGGTGATGCGCGACCTGGCTGCCGCCACCGGCGAGACCGTGGCGCTTCTCGTGCCGGTCGACGCCGAGGCCGTGTGCATCGACACGGTCGAGAGCGACAAGCCGCTGCGCTACACCTTCTCGAAAGGCGTGGCGAAGCCCATGCTGCGCGGCGCCTCGGCCAAGGCGATGCTCGCCTACATGCCGGAGGAGCGCCTGGAGTGCCTGCTGGCGGACGACGCGGCGATGGACGAGCACGCGCGCGAGGCGTTGCTGGCGGAGCTGCCGGTGATCCGCCAACGGGGCTACGCCGTGAGCCAGGAGGAAGTCGATCAAGGGGTCTGGGCGGTCGGTGTGCCTGTGCTGAACGGCGCCGGCGAGATCGAAGGGTCGCTCAGCATCATCGCCCCCACCTTCCGGGTCAAGGGGCGCGAAGCCTTCCTCATCCGCGCGACGTTGGAGGCGGGGACCCGCATCCCCTCGATCCAGGGACGGGAGCTGGTGCATGCAGTCTGAGACGCTCTACGTAGGTGATGTCGTGCTCGAGAGCGGGGTGCTCGAGGGCGCGGGCGTGCGGGTGCGGGACGGCCGCATCGCCTCCATCCACCGCCGGGACGAGCTGCCGAGCGGCCCCGAGGTGGCCGACTACGGCGGATGCCTGCTCCTCCCGGGAGGCATCGACGCGCACGTCCACGCCTACAGCAGCAGCACCGACCAGGAGGGCATCGGGCGCCTGACTCGGGCGGCCGCCAGCGGCGGCGTCACCACCGTCATCGACATGCCCTACGACCGCCCCGACGCCATCACCGACGCAGAGCGCCTGGCGAGGAAGATCGCGCTGGTCGAGGCGGAGGCCGTGGTGGACGTCGCTCTGTTCGGCACCATCGCCAAGTACGGCGGCTGGAAGCAGATCACCGCGCTGGCCGAGGGCGGCGTGTGCGGCTTCAAGCTCTCCACCTACGAGACCGATCCCGACCGTTTCCCCGAGATCCCCGACGCGGAGCTCGTGCGCGCCTTCGAGGAGCTCCAGAAGGTCGGCCTGGTGGCGCTCTTCCACGCGGAGAACGGCGCCCTCATCGACCCGCTCATCGAGCGGCTTCGGCCGTTGGGCGTGGACCACCCCGAGGCGCACTGCTGGAGCCGGCCGCCGGAGTCCGAGACGACCGCGGTGCTCAAGCTCCTGGAGCTCGCCCGGACCCACCCCGTGAAGCTCCACATCGTGCACCAGACGGCGCCCCAGGCCTACGACGCCGTCGCGTGGTACCGGAGCCAGGGTGTCGACGTGACGGCCGAGACGTGCCTCCAGTACCTGCTGCTGACCGAGCGGGCGCTGGTGGAGAAGCGGGGCCTGGCGAAGTGCAACCCGCCGCTGCGCGACGAGGCTACGCGCGTGGAGCTGTGGCGGCGGGTCATGGGCGGCGAGGTCGCGTTCGTGACCTCGGATCACGCCCCCTGGACGAAGGCCTTCAAGGACAAGCCCAACATCTTCGACAACGCCTCCGGCCTGCCGGGCGTCGACGCGCTGCTCCCCGTGCTCTACAGCGCGGCGGTGGCCGAGCGCGGCCTGTCCCCCAGCCGTTTCGCGGAGCTCGTCAGCGGCGGCCCCGCCCGCCGTTACGGGCTGATGCCGCGCAAGGGCCGGATCGCCGTCGGCGCCGACGCCGACATCACCGTGCTCGACCCGACCCAGCGCTGGACCGTCGACGCCGGCCGCAGCCTGTCGGTGGCCAAGTGGAGCCCCTACGACGGCATGCCCGTTCAGGGGCGGGTGGTCGCGACCGTGCGCCGCGGCGCGCTGGTGTTCGACGGTGATTCCGTCGTGGCCGACGCCGGGAGCGGCAGCTTCGTCCGGCCGGTGGGCCGCGATCCGAGCTGAGGGGACCTCGAGCCGCGACGCGCGGCCCGAGTGGAGGGGGCGTGGAGGGACCCGCCGGAGGGGGCGCAGATAGGGCGTTCCGCCGAGCCTGAAGGAGGTAGCAAAGGTGATCAGACCAACGAAAGTCCGCCGACGCGACGCCATGGTGAGAGCGCTGCTGCTCGTGGTCTTCTGCGTCCTTCCCGCAGCGCTCGCTCAGGGCGCCGACCACCCCAGCGACCAGCCGCTCACGGCCGCGGCGGACGTGGGCTTCGCTCCGTTCGCCATGACCAACGCCTCGGGCAAGACGGTCGGCTTCGAGGTCGACGTCGGCAACGAGATCGCCAAGCGGCTCGGCCGTCCCGGCCTGAAGATCGAGGACGTGAACTTCTCGGCCATCTTCGCCGGCCTGTTCGCCAAGCGCTACGAGTTCATCATCGCGCCGACCAACATCACCAAGGAGCGCGCCCAGCAGATGCTGTTCAGCGAAGGCTACATGGACACGGGCCTGGGCTTCGTGCTCAAGAAGGGCAACGCGCTCAACGATCCCTCGGAGCTCAAGGGCAAGGCCGTCGCCGTGAACAACGGCAGCGTGTCGGACACCTGGGCGACGGACAACGCCTCCAAGTACGGCTTCACGGTCCAGCGCTACGACAAGAACGCCGACGGCGTCCAGGCCGTGCTCACCGGGCGCGCGTACGCCAACATCGCCGACCTGCCGGCGTCGCAGTACGCGGCCACCCAGAACCCTCTCATCGAGGTGGGATTCGTGGTGTACACGGGCAACAGCTTCGGTTACGTCTTCCGGAAGGACGACGCCGCGTTCCGGAACAAGATCGAGTGCGTCGTCGAAGGCATGAAGCTCGACGGCACGCTCGCCCAGATCTACCGGAAGTGGTTCGGCGACGCCCCCGGCCCGGACACCAGCACCAGCAAGGTGTGGGCCGGCTACGGCATGCCCGGATTCGAGGGCTTCAGCGCGGACTACCACGCGCCCTGCATCCCCTGACGTCCGCCGAGTCGGACCTGTCGCCGCCCTCGAGGGCGGCGACAGGCGTTCGGAAGGAGAGGCTCCTGAGCCGTCCCATCCTCGAGGTCACGGACCTCCACAAGTCGTTCGGCGACCTGGCGGTGCTCAAGGGCATCGACCTGCAGGTCCAGGCGCGCGAGGCGCTCACCATCATCGGGCCCAGCGGGTCCGGCAAGAGCACCTTGCTCCGCTGCCTCAACCGGCTCGAGGAGCCCGACGCCGGCAGCATCCACGTCGACGGCGTGGACCTGACCGCGCCGAAGACGGACCTCAACCGGGTTCGCCGCGACATCGGCATGGTGTTCCAGAGCTTCAACCTCTACCCCCACATGACGGCGCTGGGCAACGTCACGCTGGCCCTCCGACGTGTGCTGCACCTGTCCAGGCACGAGGCCGAGGAGCGTGGCCGGGCGGCGCTGGAGGAGGTAGGGCTGGACGACAAGCTGGCCGTCCACCCCGGCCAGCTCTCGGGCGGTCAGCAGCAGCGCGTCGGCATCGCCCGGGCGCTCGCCATGCAGCCGAAGCTGATCCTCTTCGACGAGCCCACCTCCGCGCTCGACCCGGAGCTCGTCGGTGAGGTCCTCGAGGTCATGCGGCGCCTGCGGGAGCAGGGCATGACCATGGTGGTGGTCAGCCACGAGATGGGCTTCGCGCGCGACGCCGCCGACAGGGTGATCTTCATGAACCAGGGCGTGATCGTGGAGGAGGGGCCGCCGAGCCAGCTGTTCGGCGCCCCCAAGCACCAGCGCACCCGCGACTTCCTGCGGCGCCTGCTGCACTGACACCGTCGACATGGGCCAGATCCTCTATTACTACTTCAACCTGGACGTGATCTGGCGCTACCTGCCGGACATGCTCGGCGGGTTCCTGGTCACGCTGTCCATGGCCGCGCTGGTCGTGGTCCTGGGCATCGTTGGCGGGCTCGTGCTGGCGGTGCTGCGCGCCTTCCGGGTGCGGCCCCTCAACTGGCTGATGATCTTCATCGTGGACGCCTTCCGGGCGGTGCCCCCGCTCGTGATCATGGTGTTCGTCTATTTCGCGTTGCCCTACGTGGGCCTGAGCCTGTCCTCGTTCGCGGCGGCCACCCTGAGCCTGACGCTGGTGCTCATGGCCTTCGCCGAGGAGATCTTCTGGGCCGGCATCACCTCGGTCGACCGCGGGCAGTGGGAGGCCGCCCGCTCTACCGGCATCGGCTTCCTCGGCACGCTGGTCAGCGTCATCCTCCCGCAGGCGGTCCAGCTGGCGATCCCGCCCCTCACCAACCGAGCCATCGCCATCACCAAGGGCACCTCGCTGGCCTCGGTGATCGCCGTCCAGGAGATCATCAACCGCGCTTCGAGCGCCCAAGCGCAGGCCGCCAACCCTTCGCCGCTGATGCTGGGCGCTATCCTCTACCTGATCATCTTCGCCCCCCTGGTACGGGGCAGCCGCTGGGTCGAGGCGCGCTTCGGACGGAGGCGCTAGGCAGGCATGCAAGCGATCATCCAGAACTTCTTCAACGTCGGCATCGTCCTCCACGTATGGCCGCTGCTGCTCAAGGGTCTGCTGCTGACCGCCGAGCTCGTGCTGGTGGTGGTCCCAGTGGGCGCCGTCGTGGGCCTGCTGGTCGCGACCCTGTACAGCTTCCACGTGCGCTGGCTCAACGCGATCCTGATCGCCTACGTCGACCTCCTGAGGGCCTTCCCGCCGCTGGTGCTGCTCATCCTCATCTACTTCGGGATGCCGTTCCTGAACGTCAACCTGCCTGCGTTCATGGCGGCCGCCCTGGCGCTGTTCCTGAACGGCTCGTCCTACTACGGGGAGATCTTCCGGGCCGGCATCGAGTCGATCGGCGCCGGGCAGTGGGAGGCCGCCCGGTCGACCGGGTTGACGCGCTTGCAGACCCTGACGTGGGTGATCCTGCCGCAGGCCATCCGCAACGTCATCCCCCCGCTGGCCACCAACACGCTGGAGCTGATCAAGGCCACGTCGATCGCCTCGGTGGTAGCCTTCCCGGAGTTGCTGCGCTCGGCGCGGATCGCCCAGGGTCTGGTGTACAACCCTACGCCCTTGATGGTGGCCGCCCTGATCTACTTCATCCTGTTATGGCCGCTGGTGCGCGTGCTCTCGAGGCTCGAGCGGCGCCTGATCAACTGAGCCGCGGCTCGCTCAAGGAGGATCCATGGAGCTCAAGGGAGTCAACCCCATCCTCCCGACGCCCTTCACGGCGTCGGGCGATCTCGATCTCGACAGCCTCAGGCGGCTCATCGACTTCCAGGTCGAGGCCGGCGTCGACGGCGTGGCGATCCTCGGTTTCCTGGGCGAGGCGCACAAGTTGGCCGAGGCCGAGCGGCGCTCGGTGGTGGACACCGTGGTCGAGCAAGCGGCGGGCCGGCTCGCCGTGTGGGTGGGGGTGCGCGCGCTCGGCACTGCGGGCGCGGTCGAGCAGGCCAGGAGCGCGCAGGCGGCGGGCGCGTCGGCGGTGTTCGTGGCGCCGATCGCGCCCCAGTCCGACGCCGCGCTCTACCAGCACTACCGCACGGTCGCAGAGGCGGTCGACCTGCCCGTCATCGTGCACGACTTCCCGGAGTCGTTCGGCATCACGCTGTCGCCCGAGCTGATCGCCAGGCTGTGCGACGACGGCTTCACGCCCTACATCAAGCTGGAGGAGCCTCCGGTGCTGCCGAAGCTCAGCCGCCTGCTCGAGCTCACCGGCGGGAGGATCGGCGTGTTCGGGGGGCTCGGCGGCGAGTACTTCCTCGAGGAGTTGCAGCGCGGCGCCCTGGGCATCATGACGGGCTTCGCTTTCCCGGAGGTGCTGGTGCGGATCTACCGCCAGTTCACGAGCGGGGACGCCGCCGGAGCGGCGCGTACCTTCGACCGCTACCTGCCGCTCATCCGCTACGAGTTCCAGCCACGGATCGGGCTGGCGTTCCGTAAGCACGTCTATCGCGAACGCGGGGTATTCGCCACCGACCACATCCGGCCGCCCGGCATGCCGCTCGACGAGACCAGCCGCGACGAGCTCGAAGCGATCATCGCCCGGGTGGGCCTGAGCCTCGAGCCTGGCGTGCGCCGGGTGTGAGCGTGCCCCGGGTCCTGGTCATCAACCCCAACAGCGACGAGGGCGTGACCCGCGGTATCGACCGGGCTCTGGCGGGGCTGCGCGAGGCGACCGGCGCGACCGTGGACGTGACCGGCCTGACGGGCACGCCGCGCGGCATCGAGTCGCAGCGGGACGTCGACCTGGTGGCGACGCCGGTGGCCGAGCGCGTGGCCGCGGCCGCGGAGGACTACGACGCCTTCGTGGTGGCGTGCTTCTCCGACCCCGGCCTGCACGGCGCGCGCCAGGCGACCGCGCGGCCCGTCTTCGGCATCGCCGCGTCCGGCCTGCTGACCGCCCTCGGCCTGGCCGACGCCGTCGGCGTGATCTCCATCCTGCCCGCCTCGTTGCCGCGTCATTGGCGCTACTACCGTTCCCTCGGCGTCGCCTCGCGCGTGGCCGGGGACGTGGCGGTGGGCGCCGGCGTGTCCGAGCTCGCCGACGAGGACGCGATGGGCGGGCGCATGGAGGCCGCCGGGCGCCGGCTCGTCGAGGAGCGCGGAGCGGACGTGCTCGTGCTGGGGTGCGCCGGCATGGCCCACTACCGCCAACGGCTCGAGCGCTCGCTGGGCGTCAGCGTGGTGGACCCGACGCAGGCGGCCACCGCGATGGCCGTCGCGGCCGCCGCCCTGGGGTACCGCACCTCGTGACGGGAGCAGCGGTGCTTCCCGTCGACGCCGGGCGCGTGGCCCGGCGCATCGAGCGCCTGGCGGCGTTCACAGAGCCCGAACGGCCCTACACCAGGCGGGCGTTCACCGAGCTGCACGACCGGGCACGCGCCTGGCTGCGAGAGGAGTTCGAGGCCGCGGGGCTCGAGGTCGGGCTCGACGCCGGCGGAAACCTGGTGGGCCGCCGCCCGGGGCGCCGCGCCGGCGCGAGCGCGCTGGCCGCGGGCTCGCACATCGACACGGTGGTCGGCGGCGGCCGCTACGACGGGATCGCCGGGGTGGTGGCGGCGCTGGAGGCCGCGCAGGTCCTGCACGAGAGCGGTGTGCACTTGGAGCATGCCCTGCACGTCTACGACTTCCTCTCCGAGGAGCCGAGCGACTACGGCGCATCCTGCATCGGCAGCCGGGCGCTGGTGGGCACCCTGACGCCGGCGATGTTGAGCGCCGCCGAGCCGGGCGGCGAGCTCCTGGAGGCGGCGCTACGGCGCGCAGGCGGCGAGCCCGAGGCGCTGAGCGGGCCGCTGCCCGACGCCTCGCGCCTGGCCGCGTTCCTCGAGCTCCACATCGAGCAAGGGCCGGTGCTCGAGCGCGAGGACGTGCCGATCGGGGTGGTGGAAGGCATCGTCGCCATCCACCGCCTGGTGGTCGTGGTGCGCGGCCGCGCGGGGCACGCAGGCACCACCCCGATGGCGCTGCGCCGCGACGCCCTGGTCGGCGCGTCCGAGATCGTGCGGGACGTCTGGGAGCGGGCGCGGGCGCGCGAGGGCGAGGGCGGCTTCGTGGCCACGGTGGGGCGCCTCCAGGTGCTGCCCAACGGCGCCAACGTGGTACCGGGCGAGGTGCGCCTGGTGATGGAGGCCCGGTCGCTCGAGGAGGCGGCGGTCGTCGCGTTCCTGGAGGAGACCCGGGAGCGGGCCGCGGCCGGCGCGGAGGCGCTCGGCCTGACCCTCGAGGCGGAGGTCGCCAGCACGGCCGCGGCGGTGCGCAGCGATCCGCGGCTGGTCGCGGCGCTCGAGGCCGCCGCGGACGGCCGCGGGGTCGCGCACCGGCGGCTGTCGAGCGGCGCCGGCCACGATGCCATGCAGCTGGCCCGGGTAGCGCCGGTGGCGATGCTGTTCGTGCCGTGCCGGGACGGCCTCAGCCATCACCCCGACGAGCACGCGGAGGTCGGCGACGTCGCCGCGGGAGCGGCGGTCATGCTGGACGCGTTGCAGCGCCTCGACATGGTGTTATAGGGGAGCTGTTTCAGGCCGGCAGTCGCGGGGTTGCTGCGATCTGGGGCGGCCCCGGTCTGCGTCCAGCTGCGGGCTGGCAGGCCCATCCGCCTTTGATGCCCGAATGCGGCCGGGCGTGACGCCGGGCGAGCTTGAACGGAGGAGCACATGGACCTTGGACTCACGGGACGTCGGGCGTTGGTGCTGGCCGGAACCTCCGGCCTCGGGCTGGGCACGGTGCGGGTGCTGGCGGGCGAGGGGGCGAGGGTCGTGCTGTGCGGGCGTGACGCCGCCCGCGCGGCCGCCGCCGCCGCCGAGGCGGCCGAGGCCACGGGCGGGGACGTCACCGGGCTGAAGGCCGACGTCAGCGATGCCGGCGAGATCGATGCCGCGGTCGCGGAGAGCGCCGAGCGCCTGGGAGGACTCGACATCCTGGTCACCAACGCCGGCGGGCCCAAGCCCGGCTCGTTCGCGTCGCTGGACGACGCGGCCTGGGCCGGCGCCGTCGACCTCACGCTGATGAGCGTGGTGCGCAGCGTCCGCGCGGCGCTTCCGCACCTCAAGCGCGCGCAGGCCGGGGCGGTGCTGGCGCTGGCGAGCTCGAGCGTGAAGGCCCCCATCCCCAACCTGACGCTCTCCAACGTGTTGCGGCCTGCGGTGCAGGCGCTCGTGAAGTCGCTCTCCGGCGAGCTGGCGGGCGACGGTATCCGGGTGAACTGCCTGTCGCCGGGCCGGGTGCTTACGCCGCGCACGCTCCAGCTCGACGAGGCCCGCGCGCAGCGCTCGGGCAAGAGCGTCGACGAGGTGCGGGCCGCCTCCGTCGCGACCATCCCCATGGGCCGCCTCGGCGACGTGGAGGAGTTCGGCCGGGTGGCCGCTTTCCTCGTCAGCGACGCCGCCTCCTACATGACGGGCTCGTCGATCCTGGTCGACGGCGGGATGGTGCGCTGCCTCTGACGGCAGGCTTCAGGCGCGGCGGTCGGCTCCATCGGAGGCGTCCGCCCGCGCCGGCTCGCCGGCCCGCGAGGCGCCGGCGCTCGCGGGCCGGCTGCCGCCGAGGCGCTGCTCGGCCATGTGGCGGAGCTTGAACTTCTGGATCTTGCCGGTGCCCGTCATGGGCCACTCGGACGACGCCACGAACCACACCCGCCGCGGCACCTTGAAGCGCGCGAGGCGCTGCTGGCACCACTCCACGATGTCCTTGCGATCGGCGCTCGAGCCGGACTTGAGCTCCACGAAGGCGGCTCCCGCCTCGGTCGTCATGGTGTCGGGGATGCCCACCACGTAGACCTGGCTGACGGCCGGGTGCTGGCTGATGACCTCCTCGACCTCCTTGGGGGAGACGTTCTCGCCCGAGACCTTGTACATCTCGTTGCTGCGCCCCATGAACTCGATGTAGCCGTTCTCGTCGATGCGACCCAGGTCGCCGGTGCGGAACCAGCCGTCCTTGTCGATGACCGCCGCGGTCTCCTCGGGCTTGTCGTAGTAGCCGTGGGTGACGAAGTTGCCGCGCACCGTGAGCTCGCCGGTGGCGCCGGCTTCCAGGTCCTCGCCGGTGAACGGATCGACCACCTTGTACTGGCTGTTGGCGCCGCCGAACTCGGGGAGGCCGCTGCTGCCGCCTGGCTTGATGCGGCCCACGCGCGTGGCGACGCGCTCGATGGGGTCGCCGATCTCGGTGTGGACCGTGGCGGCCGTCGCCTCGGTGCCGCCGTAGCCGGTGCACAGCTCCTCGAGCCCGAAGGCCTCGACCGCCGCCTGCCACACCGGCACCGGCGTGGGGGCGGCGGCGCACAGGAGCGCGTTCAGGCTGGAGGTGTCGAAGCGCTCGCGCCCTTCCTCGTTGAGCATGGCTACCACCATCGAGGGGACGGCCAGGCAGTCGCTGGCCCGGTGCCGCTCGATGAGCTGCAACGCGCCGCGCGGGCTGAAGCCGGGCGTGACCACCATGGCGCCGCCGACGAAGGACACGGCCATCAGGCCCTCCACGTAGGCGAAGACGTGGTAGAGGGGCAGCGCGGTGAAGATGCGGCGGCCGTCCTCGAAGGCGCGGCTCAGCGCCGAGCTGAAGGCGCAGCGAAGTAGCATGTCGTGCGTGAGCAGGACCCCTTTGGGCTGACCGGTGGTGCCGGAGGTGTAGATGATGTCGGAGATCTCGTCCGGGTACTCGCTCTGCGCGCGGCGCCCGGCGAGATCCTCGGGCGTGGCGTCGCCGGCCATGGCCTCGAAGGCGTCCCAGCGCAGGAACGAAGGGTCGATCGCGCCGCCCTCGGTCGGGATGCACACCACGCCCAGCCGCACTTCCTGCGGGACCTCCGCGAAGATGTCCTGGACCGCCTCGGCGGCGCGGTTGCCGCCGATGGTCTCGTGCAGGAACAGCCAGCGGGCGTCGGACTGGTCGAGCACGTAGGCCAGCTCGTCGCGCCGGAGCATGCTGTTGAGCGGCACGCACACCGCCCCCAGCAGCGCGATCGCCAGCTTCAGAGTGACGAACTCCGGCACGTTGGCCATCAGCACCGCGACGTGCTGCCGGCGCTTCACGCCCAGGGCGAGCAGCGCCCGCGCCAGGTCCTGGGCCCGAGCCCAGACGTCGGCGTAGCTGAGCGCCCCCTCCTCGAGCAGGAGGAAGGGGCGCTCGGCGAAATCGCGGCAGACGGCCTCGAAGTGCGTCGCGAGCGTGCGTCGCGGCCACTCGGGAAGCCTCTCCTCCAGGGCCTGACGGCGAGCTTCGGGATCGAGCATCGGACATGGCCTCCGTTCGTCGTGAAGCGGCAGCATGGCGGGTTGGCTGATAGCCGCAGCCTGGTTTGGACGCCACCATGCTAGGGCTTGACGGGGAGCCGGGTGGTAGCCCGCGTTTCGGGCGGGCGCGGAGGCGGGCCCGGCGCCGGGAAGCGACCCCGGCGGGCGGATGGTAGGTTGGGCGCACAGCACCGGCGGCGGCGGGGCCTGCCCGGGCACCTGCCCGCGGCGCCGGCCCAATCGTCTGCGCCGCCCGGAGCGGGAGGCCGCCATGCCGAAGTCCACCTCCGCCGAGCGCCACGACTGGCGCCGGCTCGCCGCCGAGGTCGCCGAGGAGGTCGTCGCCTGGCGGCGCCACCTCCACAGCCACCCGGAGCTCTCCTTCCAGGAGCACGAGACCGCCGCCTTCGTGGAGGCGCGGCTGAAGGAGTTCGGCGGCTTCGAGATCGCCAGGCCCACGGCGACCAGCGTGGTGGCCAGGCTTCACGGGCGCTCGCCGGGCCCGACCGTCGCCCTG
>Ga0102953_1000765_pt1 | contig 21292 bp, 15 predicted proteins | sample SalPon2A_C_D2_MG_FD_78509 | JGI IMG/M metagenome (GOLD analysis project Ga0102953, IMG submission 78509) | Soil microbial communities from South San Francisco under conditions of wetland restoration - Salt Pond MetaG R2A_C_D2_MG | ecosystem: Environmental > Terrestrial > Soil > Wetlands | place... | reverse complement strand
GTGTGAGCAGCCGCATGGCGGCCAGCCCCGCCACCATGGTCACGGGGTTGGCATTGAATGTGCCGCCGTGAGGCAGAGCCGGCTTGCCCCGCGAGGGATCGAACACCGCCATCACTTCCGCCTTCCCTGCCACCGCACCCACCGGAAAGCCCCCGCCGATGATCTTGCCCAGCGTGGTGAGGTCGGGCTCGATGCCCGCCTCTCCCTGGTAGCCCTCGCAGCCCACGCGGAAACTGATTACTTCATCGAAGATAAGCATGATCCCGTGCGCGGCCGTCACCTCGCGCAGCATGGCCAGGTATTCCGGCAGCGCCGGGATGAGCCCGGAGCGGTTCGGCATGGGGTCCACAATCACCGCGGCCAGTTCGTCCGCATGGGCCTCCAGCAGTCGCCGCGCCGTTGCCGTTTCGTTGAAGGGCAGCACCAGCACATCCGCCAGCACGCCCGGCGGTGTGCCGCCAGAATAGGCGCGTGCGACCGGCTCCGCACCGCCCCAGGTCTCTGGCGTGGGGTCCAGGCTGGTTTCCACCGGGTCGTAGCTGCCGTGGTAGAGCCCTTCGCACTTGGCGATCTTTGGGCTCCCAGTGTACGCCCGCGCGGCCTTGATGGCGTTCATCACCGCCTCGGTGCCCGAATTGGCAAAGCGCACCTGCTCGAACGCGGGCACGCGGGCGCACAGTTCCTCTGCCAGCGCGATCTCGCTTTCGGTGGGATTGGCGAAGCAGGTGCCCAGCGCCAACTGCTGCTGCACCGCCTCCATGATTGCGGGGTGCAAATGCCCGTGGATCAGCGCCGTGTAGTTGTTGATGAAATCGATACGCTCCACGCCGTCGACGTCCGTCAGGCGGCAGCCCTTGCCTGATTGTGCATACAGCGGGTGCGGCGCCGTGAAGACGGTGGTGCGGGAGTTTCCGCCTGGCATCACTTTGCGGGCGCGCTCGTATAGGCGGGCGGAGGCGGACTGCGGGACGGCAGCCATAGGTATGCTCGCACAATCTGAGAGGGTGCGGTGTTGGGCGTTTCATCGGCACCGCGTGCTGCCTGTGTAATACACCGCATGAAGGGCGGCAAGGCGCCCGCGGGGCGCAGTCCGTGCCGGGAGCTCGCCTTGCGTGCGGTGTGCGGGCTGTAATATTGAACAGGGACTCGCGTCCGGCAAGCCGGACCCCCATGCCCCGCTCACCCGAGCCGCCATGAATGACGCAGACCTGTGCTACACACCGGCCACCGAGCTGGCCCGGATGATCCGCGAGAAGACACTCTCGCCCGTGGAGCTGACCCGGGCCGTGCTGGCGCGCATCGAGGCGCTCAATCCGAAGCTCAACGCCTATTGCACGCTGCTGGCCGACGAGGCCATGGACGCCGCGCGGGAAGCCGAGCGCGCCGTCGCCGCGAAGAAGCGCCTGGGGCCGCTGCACGGCATCCCCGTGTCCATCAAGGACCTCACGATGATGAAGGGCGTGCGCTGGATGGCCGGCTCGCACATCTTCGCCGATCGTGTGCCCACGGAGGATGCGCCCGTGGTGACGCGTCTGCGCAAGGCCGGCGCGATCATCCTGGGCAAGACGACCACGCCGGAGTTCGGCTGGAAGGGCCTTAGCGACTGCCCCCTCACTGGGGCTACGCACAACCCGTGGCGGCACGGCCTCACTGCAGGCGGTTCCAGCGCTGGCGCCGCGGTTTCCGTAGCCGCTGGCATGGGGCCCTTGGCGCAGGGCTCGGACGGCGCGGGCTCGATCCGCATTCCCTCCGCATTCTGCGGCATCTACGGCATCAAGCCTTCCTTCGGCCGGGTGCCCAACTACCCGCTGTCGAACAACGACAACTCGACGCACGTGGGCCCCATGGCGCGCACGGTGGCCGATGCGGCCCTGATGCTCTCCGTGATCGCCGGGCCCAGCGAGCTGGACCGCACGTCGCTGGAGGCACGCCCGGCGGACTACGTGCGCAAGCTGGGCAAGGGCTTGCGGGGACTCAAGGTGGGCTACAGTCCAGACCTGGGCTACCTGCGGGTGGACCCCGAGATCGCGGAGATCTCGCGGGAGGCGGCCCTCGGCTTCGAGTCCCTGGGCGCGCACGTGGAAGAGGTGGATCCCGGTTTCGGGGACAGCAGTGAGCTGATCGAATCCCTCTGGAACGCGCACGAGGCAGGCAATTACGAGGAGTTCCTGCCGGAATGGGAAGCGAAGATGGACCCCGGGCTGGTCGCCTCCATCCGCGATGGCCAGCGCTACAGCGCCGTTGACTATATCCGGCTACGCGGCCGCAAGAATTCCTACTGGGACGCGGTGCGGGCCTACTTCGAGCGCTACGACCTGCTGCTCACCCCGGCGCTGTCCGTGGCGGCGTTTCCCGTGTTCAAGCTGCTGCCGGAGCACTGGCCGCAGCACCCCTGGAACTGGATGCCGTGGGCATCGTTTTCCTATCCGTTCAACTTCACGGGCAATCCGGCCGCCTCCTGCCCGGCGGGGTTCACCCGTGACGGGCTGCCGGTGGGGCTGCAGATCGTCGGGCCGCGCTTCGCGGACCTGGCTGTGCTGCAGGCCTCCGCGGCCTGCGAGCAGGCGCGGCCCTGGGCCCACAAGCGGCCGCCCGTATAGCCGCCTGCGGGCTCCGGATGTTACCGCCCGGCGTAGGGCCCGCGGGGCCCGGCCGGCCCCCCCTTTCGAGCCGAGAGCAGCGATGAACCGTGACGACCTGTGCTACACCCCCGCCACCGAGCTGGCCAAGGCCGTGCGCGAGAAGCGGCTCTCACCGGTGGAGATCACCGAGGCCGTGCTGGAGCGCATCGACGCGATCAATCCGAAGCTGAATGCCTACTGCACACCCACGGCGGAGCAGGCGATGGCCAAGGCCCGCGCCGCGGAGCAGGCCGTAATGGACGGCAAGCGGCTGGGCCCGCTGCACGGCGTGCCCTACTCGGTGAAGGATCTGGTGATCACCAAGGGCGTGCGCACCATGCGCGGTTCGAAGATTTACGAGCACTTCGTCCCGGAGGAGGACACGCCCGCGGTGGAGCGGTTGCGGGGCGCGGGCGGTATCCTGCTGGGCAAGACCTGCTCGCCCGAGTTCGGCTGGAAGGGCGTCACGGACAGCCCCGTGACGGGCATCACGCGCAATCCCTGGAACCTGGAGATGACCCCCGGTGGCTCCAGCGGCGGGGCCTCAGCCCAGGTGGCAGCGGGCCTGGGACCGCTTGCCATCGGAACGGACGGGGGCGGCTCAATCCGCATTCCCGCGGGATTCACAGGCATCTTCGGCATCAAGCCCTCCTTTGGACGTGTTCCCACCTATCCGGCCAGCAACCACGACATGCTCTCGCACATGGGCCCCATGACGCGCACGGTTTCCGATGCGGCCCTGATGCTTTCCGTGATGGCTGGGCCCCACGAGGCGGACCGCTTCTCGCTTGAGGATGGCCCCGCCGACTACGAGGAGTTGCTTGACCGTGGCGTGGGCGACCTGCGCATCGCCTGGAGCCGGGACCTTGGCTATGCCCGCGTAGACCCCCAGGTGGCAGCACTGACCGAGCGCGCAGCCCAGGCCTTTGCAGAACTGGGCGCCCAGGTGGACGCTGTGGACCCGGACTTCGGCGACCCTACTGATACCTTCATCACGCTCTATGTGCTGGGGGCGGGTGGCGGGTTGGCGGACCTACTGGAGGAGTGGGAGAGCCGCATGGACCCGGGCTTGGTCACGGTCGTGAAGATGGCCGCGAGCTTCAAGGGCCTGGACGTGATCCGCGCTCAGATGGCGCGGCACCAATATTGGGATAGGGTGAGGCGCTTCTTCGACCGCTACGATCTGCTGCTCACGCCAACACTCGCCGTGCCGGCGTTCAGGGTGGGGCAGCTCGTGCCGAATCCGGAGCGCAGCAGCCTGCGGGACATGTTCGCCTGGACGCCCTTCAGTTATCCCTTCAACATGACCGGCAACCCGGCGGCCTCCGTGCCATGCGGCTTTACGGACGAGGGGCTGCCCGTGGGCCTGCAGATCGTGGGGCGGCGCTTCGCGGACCTCACTGTCCTGCAGGCCTCCTACGCCTTCGAGCAGGCCCGCCCCTGGGCCGATCAACGCCCGAAGCTGTAGCCGCGCACGTCCGCGGTGCTGTCAGAAGGGTGGCGCCCATGCCGGGGGGCTGCGGGCTGCCGCCCACAGGCCGGTGCCGGCTCAGACCGCCATCTCTTCCCCCTCATGGAACACCCGTAGCTCACCGCGCTCGAATCTGCGCCAGTCCTCGCTGTCCGTGAGCGGCACAGTCGCCACCAGGGAGGCCCGCTGCTGGGCGGCGTGGTCCATGCGAATACGCAAATCGTCGCTCTCGAACACGTTGGTCTCTACGTCGCAACTGCGCGTTACGGAGTGGAGCGAGTTGTCGCCGTGGGCGAACAGCCAGTCACCATCGGAGAGCAGAAAATTGCAGCGGCCCAGCTGCAGCAGGTGCGGACTCAGCTCCCGCAGGATCGCAGCCAGCACGCGGGGGTCGTAGGTGCCGCTCTCCGCGGAGCGCTCGGCAAGCAGGTTCAGCATCAGGCAGAAGGCCTGCTCAGAGTCCGTTTCACCGAGGGGCATGAAGCGGCGCGGAGCCTCGCCGACCAGCTTTTCGATACCGGGCATGTGTCCGTTGTGCGCGAAGACGAAGCGCCGCCCGAACAGTTCGCGATCGAACGGGTGCGTATTCTCGAAGCTGAGCGTCTTGGGCAGGCTGGCCCGCCGGATGTGCGAGATCACGATGCGGCTGGTGAAGCTGTGTGCCTGGATGTAGCGCACGCAGTCGCTGTCCGCGGCTGCCACGGCCTCCTTGATGATGCGGAAGTCGCGCCCCATGGCATACGCGATGCCCCAGCCGTCGCGGTGGGGGCCTGTCTCGCCGCCGTGGCGGGCAAACTCAAGCAGGGAGAAGTTGACCGTCGTGGGCAGGCGGCTGCTCATCGCCAGCAGTTCACACATTGCGCACTCCGCTGCGGAATAGGGCTGGTTGGCAAGTGACTTGTCATTTGGTGTCCGATTCTTTGCTGGATGACAAGCCCGCGGGCGTCACATGGGACGCACCGCGCACACGACGCGCCCGAGGATTTCCACACCTTCCGCGTCTTCCCGCGGCAGGATGAACTCAACGTAGGCGGGGCTGTCGCTGGATACGCGGATGCGGCCAGCCTCAAGGCATTGTAGCCGCTTTACGAGTAGGGTGTCCTTGATACGGAGCACATAGATGCCGTCCCTCCCCAGGCCAGGCAGGCTGCGGCGCTCCATGACAATTGCATCCCCCGGGCAGATCGTGGGCGCCATGCTCTCGCCCTCCATATACAGGTAGCGCAGCGACTCCGGCTCTACCCGCAGCACCGACTGCGTCCAGTGTCGGCGCAGCACCAGGCTGCAGCCGGGTGGGCCACCCAGTGAGACGTCCGCGCCCTCCAATGGCGCCACGTGCACGAAGGCGCCGGGCCCCTCGCGTTCCTCCTCCGCAGCCGCTCCGGCAACGGATCCCGTGCCGTCCTGCATGGGCACGGCCTGTGGCCGGCTGTCGCCGTGCGCCACCCACTCCAGCGAAACGCCCGCCAGCTCCGCAAGGCGAAAGATGGCGGGCGCAGGCGGCGCATTCGTACCGCGTATCCATCGATGGAGTTGGGATTCGGAGACCCCCAACCGCGCGCTGGTGGAACGAATACCACCAAGGCGGGCACACATTTGTGCGATACGGCTCCCGACGGAATCACTCATTTATGGGACCACATGGGCGAATATGCGTTGTTGGTGTTGTATGGCTGGACGTAGCTAAACTGCCGTAAACGCTGGCTGGGAAGGGAAGGCTGGCGAGGCGTCGATATCTGAACCAAAACGTCGTAGATGCACTCAGACGCAGATATGTTGCTTGTGCGTGTATTGCAGAAATGCTATGTTCCGGCTCACAATGGGCAGTGGATTCAATCATTGTCTCCCTTCGTTCCGCCTGTCCCTCCAAGTCGTTTCGAGGTGCTTATATCGCCCGGATGCGGACGACTGTCCGTGCAAACACCCCGGGTTGGGGACGGATATCCTTATTCTAGTTTAATATCGGTGTGCGCCGCCTCGGTCCGGCTTCGGAGTGGCGCATTGTCATCACTTGCCGCTGGTGCGTTCTCGTCGGACAACGCACTACGCGGCGGTGAGGTGGACGCGTGTCCGATTGGCGTGGGCACGGTGAATCGGCGCCGAGCGCGGCAAGTTGCGTCTGGGTGCGGATATCGCCGCACACGACGCCAAATCGCGCGATTTGCATCCAGTAGTATAGCATATCCGCCCGGTACCCTGCGAATCCGGGTCGAAGTCCGGGTGTCGCGAAACTCTCCGGCCGATCGTGTTGGCACTTCTCGCACGCGCAGAATATAACGTTCGGTTTTCTTATCCGGTTCAGCGAAATCGACTATGGGACGCAGGTCTCTCTGCGCCCGATCTTTTCGCAGGCACTGAACCGCAATTGGTGAACTTAACTTGGGAGCCTTTGCAACCGCGACGCAGGGTCCCTGTTTTGTTGGATCCTTTCCTCCAGGAGCCATTTCATGTTTGCCCGTCTTACACTTGCCAAGAAGATCACCGCATTGGTCGCGATGTTCATGCTGGCCATCGCCGGTCTCTCCGCATTCACCCTGTATTCGATGTTCCAGGTCGGTCAGAGCCTGAACAAGGTGGCCGATCAGGACCTCGTGCTCAACGACGCACTGACCCATGCGGCCCTGGCCCAGCGCGACCAATCCCTCTCGCTGGAGCGCACGGCGCGCTTTGCCGAACTGATGGAGCAAGGGCGGCAGGGCGCCAAGTCGAACTTTGACAGCAACCTCAAGAAGTTCGCCGACAACGGCAAAGACCTGCGTGGCCGGCTGGACAAGGCTGAGGAGATCGCAGTCGGACTGGAGTCGGACGCCAGCACCAATGCCGATCGGCAGCGCTACGAAAACGATGTGACGCGGATCAAGAAGCTCGACAGCCAGCACACGGAGTACACACAGCACGCCCAGAAGCTCATCGACTCGTACCGCACCAACAACACGGCCGAGCGCGAAGGCCTGCGCAACGACCTCGATGCTGCCGTGACGTCGCTGGAGTCATCCATCAGCAAGATGGAGCAGGACGTGACCTCCGACACCAACGACTCCGTGAATCAGGTGCAGACGGAAGAAACCGACACGACGTGGGTAATTCTCATCGTCAGTGCAATCGTGTTCGTGGTGGGCATTCTGCTCTCCTGGATCATCATTCGCTCCATCACGCGCCCGGTGAGCGAAGCCGTTCACGGACTTTCCATGGCTTCCTCGCAGATCTCCTCGGCGGCCGAGCAGTTGGCTTCCTCCAGTCAGTCGCTGGCGGATGCGTCGTCGGAGCAGGCTTCCAGCCTGGAAGAGACGTCCTCCACGATGGAGGAGATGGCCTCCATGATCGCGCAGAACGCGGAGCGGTCGTCGCAGGCCGATGAACTCGCGACCCGTGCCCGCGGTCTCGCCGATGAGGCAGCCAAGGCCATGAAGCGCATGTCGGGCGCGATCCAGGAGATCAAGCAGTCCTCCGATAAGACCGCGCTTATCATCAAGACCATCGACGAGATCGCCTTCCAGACCAATCTGCTCTCCCTCAATGCCGCAGTGGAAGCCGCCCGGGCCGGTGAGGCGGGACGGGGCTTCGCCGTGGTGGCCGAAGAGGTGCGAAACCTGGCGCTGCGCAGCGCGGATGCAGCGAAGAACACCAGCGAGCTGATCGAGGAATCCAAGTCCCGCTCGGATTCCGGGGTCGTGGTGGCCACGGATGTGGAGAAGACGCTCAACGAGGTCACCTCAGTGATCGAGCAGGTAGGCGATCTGGTGCAGCACATCTCCAAGGCCAGCGGCGAGCAATCCGCCGGCGTGGAGCAGATCACCTCGGCCGTGGCCGAGCTGGACCAGACCACGCAGACCAACGCCGCCAACGCGGAGGAGACGGCCTCGTCCAGCGAGGAACTGGCCTCCCAGGCCACCGAGCTGGCCGCCATGATCGGCAAGCTCAGTGCCATCATCGGTCAGGTCAACGATGCGCGGCTTGCGGCCAGCGCCGTCTCCGCGGCGCACAGCAATAGCCATGGCAATGGGCAAGGCCACGGGAATGTCCATGCCAATGGCCATTCCACACTGCACGGCCCGGTGCGCCGGACCCAGCATGCTCTCGCTGCGTCTACGCAGCACTTCAAGGACGACGAGCCCGCCCCGGCCCACAAACTCCGGCTCCGCGACAAGCTTGAGCAGGAACTGGGGGAAGGCCAGGGCATCGTCCACCCGCAGTTGGGCCGGTTTTCGGATTCAGACTTCCAGGACCTGCCGCAGTAGCGTCAAATGTTCGGTTTTCTTGGCACACCGGCGGGGGTGACCCGCCGGCGTGTCTTCAGCGTCCCGAGACTGGCCGCCGAATCTGGAGGCCTTCTCCGGTCGGCCATTGGAATACTGCAGCCACCGCAAGAGTCCCTCATGCACTGGAACTGGAAGCGAATCGTAGCGATCACCACCCATCGACCATTGGCCGTCGCCTTGCTGATCGGCGGCATCTACCTCTTCGCCAGCGACACCTGGCTGGCCATCTCGACGGACCTCGCTGCTCAGTGGGCACCCGACAAGACTGATCTGGAGGTGATCGTCTTCATCAAGGGCCTCGTCAATGCCCTTATCATGGCTGGTGGTTTGGTGGGGCTGCTCTACCCCTTATTCCGCCAGATCGCCGCGGACGGTAAGCTGCACCGGCAGGAGGAGGAGGCCCTGCTCGCGGCGGAGCGACGCGCCATGGCTGGTGTGCTTAGCCTCTCCGTTGTGCACGACTGCAACAACCTGCTCACCATCGCCCAGGGCTACAGCGAGCTGCTGTTGCGCAAGGAACCGCAACTGGACGAGGGAGTCTCGAACGCACTGAAGCGATTGACCAACTCGTTGGAACAACTCACGCTGGCCTCGTCGCGGATGCTCACCATGGGGCGCAGATCCGTAGCCACCACCGCTATGAAGTTGGACCTATCCAGTTTCGTCCGGGAGAGTCTGATCCTCGTGCGCAGCCACGAGCAGGTGCGCTCCTGTGAGCTGGAGTTCTTCGAGCGAGGGCCCGTCCCGACTGTGCTGGTGCCCGCCATGGTGCACGATACAGTGCTCAACCTGGTGCTCAATGCGGCCGAGGCCTGTGGCGCCAAGGGCACCATCCAGGTGCGGGTCGAGGCGTGCGAGCAGTGGTCAATCCTCGAGGTGCACGACAATGGTCCGGGTGTCAGCCGGGAGGATCGCCAGCGCATCTTCGAGACGTTCTACACCACGAAGAAAGCCGGTTCAGGGCTGGGTCTTGTTTCAGTGCGGGCCTGCGTGGACGCCCACGAAGGACACATCACCGTGGCCCGCTCGCCTCTGGGCGGCGCACTGTTCCGCATTGAGTTGCCCCGCGAGGCAGTGCGACTCGATGCCCCGGGTCGTGCGGCGTCGGGAGGCACCGGAGTCGCGGAGGCTTGACAAGCAGGGTCTCGCTCGGCAATGACAGCCCATGGCCGGGCGGCATCGCGCCCGGCTTCCTCCCATTGCGAGCACAACCCCGCATGTCCCCTCCCCTGCACGGCATTCTGGTGGTCTCCATTGAGCAGGCCGTGGCCGCACCCTATTGCACGGCACGGTTGGCCGATGCGGGCGCTCGCGTCATCAAGGTGGAGCGTGTCGGGGGCGATTTCGCCCGCGCCTACGACACCGCGGCCAGCGGCCAGAGCGCTTGGTTCATCTGGCTGAACCGCGGCAAGGAGTCCGTGGAGTTGAACTTCAAGGATCCAGACGATGCGGCCCTGCTCCGGCGCGTCCTGGCCTGCGCGGACGTGTTCGTGCAGAACCTCGCGCCCGGCGCGGCGGAGCGCGCCGGCTTCGGTTCGTCAGACCTGCGCAAGGCATTTCCCCGCCTCATTACGTGTGACATCAGCGGTTACGGAGAGGACGGCCCGTACCGGGAAATGCGTGCCTACGACATGCTGGTGCAGGCGGAGAGCGGACTCGCCTCCATCACGGGCACGCCCGATGCTCCGGGCCGCGTGGGCGTCTCCTGCTGCGACATCGGGACCGGCATGAACGCGCAGGCGGCCATCCTGCAGGCGCTCTATGCCCGAGAGCGCTCCGGCGAGGGCGCGGCCTTGGCCGTGTCCATGTTCGACTCCATGGCGGACTGGATGGGCGCGCCGCTGCTGTTCTATGAGCAGTCCGGGCGCGTGCTGCCCCGCACGGGGCTAAGCCACCCGATGATCGCGCCTTACGGGGCCTTTCCGGTGCAGGGTGGCGGACAGGTGCTGATTTCCATCCAGAACGAGCGCGAATGGGAACGCTTGGTGCGCCACGTGCTGGAGCGACCCGAGTGGCTGGAGCGGCCGGAGTTTCGCACCAATCCGGATCGCGTGGAGCACCGGGAGGCGCTGGATCGTGAGATCGCTGCCGTATTCACCGCGCTGCCCCGCACGGAGTTGGAGGCGAGGCTGCGGCGCCACCAGATCGCCTATGGGGCCATCAACACCGTGCCGGACCTGGCGCAGCACCCGCAGTTGCGGCGCGTGCGGGTGGACAGCCCCGCCGGCGCTGTCGAGATGCCCGCAGCCCCCGTGCGCGTGCGCGGCTATGAGCCGCACCCGGGCCCCGTGCCCGCACTGGGCGAGCACTCCGAAGCACTGCGAGCGGAGTTCGCCGAATAGCGGTGGTCCGCGATCCACCGGGACGTCCGCAATCATCCCAACTGTTGCAGCGAGTCGTGATGCCCGAGCATCCGGACGACGCCGCGCTGGCTGTGGTCACGGGTGCCAACCGTGGCCTGGGCCTGGAGGTGTCCCGACAGCTTGCCCAGGGCGGCTGGCGCGTGCTGCTCACGGCGCGGGACCCCGCCCGGGCTGCGCAGGCTGCCGCGGACCTGATGTCTGCGCTGCACGTAGACCATGCGGGAGAGGCCAGGGATAGGATCACAGCGGCGCAACTGGATGTGTGCGACCCGCAAAGCGTGGCCCGTCTGGGTGCACGTCTGAAATCCCGCGGAGAGCGCATTGGCGCGCTGGTGAATAACGCAGGCGTGTATCTGCCGGGGCACACCGCGGCTGTTGTGCGCGCGACCCTGGCCGTCAACTATTGGGGCGCGGCCCGCGTGACCGATGCCCTCCTGCCGCTGTTGACCGCAAGGAGCTGCGTGGTGATGGTGTCCAGCGGAGGGGGCGAGTTGGCCGGCCTGCCCAAGGCTCTGCGGGCCCGGCTGGAGGCCCCGGGATTGGATCGGGCCGCGCTGGAGGCGCTGCTGGCCGAGTACCTCCCAGCGGCGGAGCGGGGCGACCTGCGAAGCTGGCCGCGTTCGGCGTATGGGGCCTACAACGTTTCCAAGGCCGCGCTGAACGCCCTCACACGCATCCTGGCACGGAAGCTGGGGCCGCATGGGCCACGGATCAACGCGGTGTGTCCGGGCTGGGTGCGGACGGAGATGGGGGGCGTGGCAGCGCCGCGCAGTGTGCAAGCGGGCGCGCAAGGCATTGTATGGGCGGCCACGCTGCCGACAGATGGGCCGACCGGGGGCTTCTTCCGGGATGGCGAACCGATCCCATGGTAACGGCTGTGGAGCCGGACGCAAGCGGGCACGCGAGGGAAGGACGATGAAGCGGGAGGGAAACCCCGATGCCGCGCCAAGCGGGCACCGGGGGGCAAGTCAGAAGGCAACCGCTGCTAGTTGGCGCCCAGCACTTCGCCGAAGCGCACCCAGGCTCCCTTCTTGCCGTCGAACTTCTGCAGTTGCATCTGTTCGATGGGTGCGAAGTCCGTCGGGCTGGTGTTGATCTTGATGCCCGGCAGGAGGGTCGACACCTCGAAGTCCTTCAGGTTGGCCGCCTCCTTCATCACGTTCTCGCGGGTCAGGTTGTCTCCCGCCTGCTTGAGCACCTGCACCAGCGTCTGGGCCACGGTGTAGCCGAAAACGTTGTTGCCGGAGTGCAGGCTGCCGTCCGGGTAGTACTTCTGCATGAACTCACGCCACTTGGCGATGGAGGCGTCGTCCTTCCATTCGGCGTCGTCCGGGTCTTTCAGATACGCCGTGGAGATGATGCCATTGCTGGCGTCCAGGCCGGCCGGCTTCATCACCGAGTCGATGGAGATCGACACGTTGTTGAGGAATTGGGTGGGGTGCCAGCCCAGGTCGGCAACCTTCTTGACCGCCTGCGCGGCGAACTTCGGCGTCGTGATATTGACGAGCACGTTGGCGCCGCTGTTCTTCAGGTTCACGACCTCGGAATCGATGGTCGGCTCCGACACCTCGTAGGACTGCTCCATCACGATCTTGGGCGCCTTGTCGCCGCTCAGCCCGGCGCTGGCGATATTGGCCTCCAGTCCGGCTTTGAAGCCAGTCAGGTAGTCCTTCCCGTAGTCGTCATTCTGGTAGAGGATGCCGATCTTGGCCCCGGGGATGTTCTGCACGACGTAGCGGGCGTAGATCTTGGCCTCGGTCTGGTAGTTGGGCTGCCAGCCCATCGTCCAGGGATGGCCTTGGGGATCGTTCCACTTGCTGGCACCCGTGGCCACGAAGAGCTGGGGCACCTTCTTGTCGTTCATGTACTGCCAGATGGCCGAGTTGGTGGGCGTCCCCAGCGATTGGAAGATCAGCAGCACGTTGTCCTGCTCCACCAGCTTGCGGGCCTGCTCCACCGTCTTGGGCGGGCTGTAGCCGTCGTCGTAGGAGATGAAGTTGATCTTGCGGCCGTTGATGCCCCCTTCCTCATTGAGCATCTTGAAGTACGCCGCTTCGGTGCGGCCGATGGTGCCGTAGGCCGAGGCGGGGCCGCTGTACGGGTTGATGTGGCCGATCTTGATCTCGGTCTTGGTCACGCCCGGCGTCTTCTTCTCGCAGCCGGCCAGCCCCAACACCAGCAGCCCGGCCAAGAGCAGGAAGAGGACTGTTGCATTGCGCTTGATCATGTCGCGCTCCTCATGTCTTCGAGTTTGTGCGTCCGGTATGGCCGGCCTCCGCGCCGCGGCGTCTGGCCAGTGGCAGTTGCCGCTGCAGACGCGACCACACCATGTTCATGAATCCGGCGATTCCCCCCGGCATGACGAACATGAAGCCGATCAGGAACAGGCCGTAGATTGCCCACGGAGCGGCCTTGGAGATGGCGTCCGCCACGTTGGGGATGAATTGAATGAAGAACGCACCGTAAATGGCCCCGCTGATGGAGGCCAACCCCCCTACAACGCTGCCCACCAACAACGTGATGGACAGGAACACCGAATAGCTGTCCGGTGCCACGAACTGCACGACGATGCACGACAGGGCGCCCGCCACACCCGTGAACAGGGCGCTCACGCCGAACGTGAGGGACTTGTAGAGAGCTGTATTGATCCCCATCGCCTCTGCGGCGATGGGGTTGTCGCGGATGGCCATCATTGCGCGGCCGGTCCGCCCGTTGAGCAGGTTGTGGGCCACCACGACGGCGATAAGCAGCACGCCCAGTGAGAGGAAATACAGCCACTCGTCGGGATTCAGCGGCAGGCCGAAGGGCGCATGCGGCTTGTTGATGAAGATGCCCTGCACGCCGCCTGTGTAGGCCTCCCACGCCTTGTACTTGAGCAGTGGCGGCATGGCCAAGGCCAGAGCCAGCGTGGCCAGCGCCAGGTACATGCCCTGGATGCGTAGCGCAGGGATGCCGAACAGGAAGCCCGCGACGCCGCAGACGATGCCGGCTGCGACGAGCGTCCAGCCGTAATGGATTCCCCACTGGTGAATCATGACCGCCGCCGTGTAGGCGCCGATGGCGTAGAAGGCCCCGTGTCCCAGCGAGAACTGGCCGTTGAACCCGATCAGCAGGTTCAGGCCCAGCAGTGCGAGGGCGTACGTGAATGCCAGGGTGAACTGGAATACCCGGTAGTCGCCCATCACGAATGGCAGCACGCACGTCACCACCAGCAGGGCGGCGACGGCCCATATGCGCCATGTGCGTGCACGGTCGCGCCGGATGGCCGCTTCCGCGGCGACGGTGCCCGTCGGGGCATTGGCAGTGTCCATGGGCTCCCTCACACCCGGCTTACGCTGACCTTGCCGAACAGACCGCTCGGCCGCACCAGCAGCACCCCGATAATGATGATCAGGGCCACGATGAGCTTGAGATCATTGCCGATGAAGGGGACGTAGGTGCCGGAGAGCACCTCCGCCACCCCTACGAAGAACCCCCCGAAGACCGATCCTCCCGGGCTGGAGATGCCTCCGAACAAAGCGGCAGCGAACGAATAGATCAGGACGCCGCTCATCAGGCTGGGGTCCAGGAACAGCACCGGGGCCACCATCATCCCCGCCACGGCGCCGATGAGAGCCGCCAAGCCCCACCCGAGCGCCAGCATCCAACCCACGCGGATGCCCACCAGCCGGGCCGACACCGGGTTCTCCGCCGACGCGCGCATGGCCAGCCCCAGCGGGGTGAAGCGGAAGAACGCCCACAACACCAGCAGCACAAAGAGTGTGACGCCGATCGCTCCGAAGTCGTGCGCCCGGAAGAAGATATTGCCGAGTTGCACGGGGTGGTCACCGAAGGGCGTGGGGAACTGCTTGATGTCGTAGGTCCAGATCCAACCGGCGAGGCTGTTGAAGATCACCAGCAACCCGATGAACACGATCACCGCGTTGAGCACGGGCGCGTCCTCGAAGGGCCGCACCACCACCCGCTCGATGACCACGCCGCCGGCGAAGGAGACGGCCAGCGTGATGACGAAGGCGACCCAGTAGGGCAGACCTGCGTTGATGAGCGTCCAGGCGATGTACGTCGAGAACATCGCCATCTCGCCCTGGGCGAAGTTCAGGTGATTCGTCGAGTGGTAGATCATCACCAGGGCCAAGGCCAGGCTGGCATAGATGCCGCCATTGGCCAGCCCGGTCATCACCTGTTGCAGGAATATCTCCATAGGGTCTTGCGCGAGAGGAGGTTGGCGGGGGCGGGGCCGCTCAGTAGCCCAGGTAGGACTGGCGCACAGCGTCGTTCTGGCGGATTTCCTCGGCCGCGCCGGACATCACCACGTTCCCTGTTTCCAGCAGGAACGCGTGATCGGCGAGCCCCAGCGCCAGCGAGGCGTTCTGCTCCACAACCAGCATGCTCACACGGGATTCCCGGTTGATGGTCGCCAGGATCTGGAAGATCTCCTCCACGATCAGCGGTGCGAGGCCAAACGATGGTTCGTCCAACAGCAGCAGGCGGGGCCGCAGCATGAGGGCGCGCGAGATGGCCAGCATCTGCTGCTCACCCCCGCTCAGCGTGCCGGCTTGCTGGGCGCGGCGCTGCCGCAGCACCGGGAAGTAGGAGTAGACCTGCTCCAGGTCATCGTGCACCGCGGCCTTGTCCTTGCGCGTGTGGGCACCCAGCCTCAAGTTCTCTTCCACCGAGAAGTTGACGAAGGTGCCGCGGCCCTCCACCACGTGCGCAATGCCCATGCGCACGATGTCCTCGGTGGATTTGCCATCAATCCGCTGCCCGGCGAACTCGATGGTGCCTTGCGTCCGCACCAAGCCGCACACCGCGCGCAGCGTCGTCGTCTTGCCGGCGCCGTTGGCCCCCAGCAGCGTGGTGATGCCACTCTCCTCCACCTGGAAATCCAGCCCATGCAGGGCCCGCGTCTGTCCATAGAACGCCTGCAGGCCCTGGACGCTCAGTAGGGCACTCATGACACCGTGCCCCCCAGATACGCGCGGATCACCTCGGGGTTGGATTGCACTTGCGACGGCGGACCCTCGGCGATCTTGCGGCCGAAGTCCAGCACGACCACGTGGTCCGAGACCTTCATCACCATGTTCATGTGATGCTCCACCAGCAGCACCGTCGTGCCGCGTTCCCGGATGGCGTGGATCAGCTCCTGCAGCTCGGTCACCTCCTCGTGGTTCAAGCCGCCCGCGGGCTCGTCCAGCAGCAATAGCTTGGGTTGACTGGCCATGGCTCGCGCCAACTCCACGCGCTTCAGGGTGCCGAACGGCAGCCCGGCGGCAGGCTGGTTCAGCACAGCCTCCAGCCCCAGCCACGCGGCCAGCTCGCGGGCCGTCTCTTCGGCCTCGCGGGCTTCGTGGCGGGCCTTGGGGAGCCGCAGCGCGTTGCTCAGGAAATCGCTGGAGGTGCGGCAGTGAACGCCGACCTTGATGTTGTCCAGGATGGACATGCGCTGGAACAGCGCCAGATTCTGGAAGGTGCGGCCGATGCCCAGTTCGGCCATCCTGTGCGGTGGGCGATTCAGCAGGGAAACCCCGTCGAACAGGATATCGCCCGCGGTGGGAGTATAGAGGCGGCTAAGGCAGTTGAAGAGCGTGGTCTTGCCGGCGCCGTTGGGGCCGATCAGCCCCACGACCTTGCGCGGCTCCACGTCAAAGGACACGGCGTCCAGCGCTATGATGCCGCCAAAGCGCACCGTGACCTGTGAGACGCGCAGCAGGGCCGGGCTGCCTCCCATGGAGGTCCCCGGTGCCGCAGTCGACGCAACCGATGGCTCAGTCATCTCCCCCTTCGACGCAGTGCCGCCGCGGTGCAGCTTCGCCGGGCGTTCTTATCGTCTGCAGCGCGCACCGTGCCCTCCCCGACGTCCGTGCAGCGGGGCGATCGAGGCACCTGCAACGCAGCACCAGGCAGGCACCCTCCCCTGCCACACCGTGCAAAACAACAGTCTGAACCGGTTTCTTCCCCCCGGCCTCAGGTACGAGTGGGCCGCATTATAGGGAGTCTCCCTCGGCATGGCAACTGCCCCTGTCCTGCAGCGCCGACGGAGGCGGGCCTTCCGCGACGCACACGGCTTGCGCCGCACCGTCGGGCCGGTTGGCTTGACACCCCGCGAAAGCGGCGCGTACGATGTGGCGGCCCGGCCGGGGGGCTTGGCTGCGGAGGCGTCCCGCGAAGGCGCGTCACCCCAGCGGATGCCCGGTTGCCCCGGCACGCCACGCCATGACCATCGACTACGACAAGCTGCTCAATCGCCGATTCCCTGTCGTTGAGCACCGCTACACGCGGCGCGACACCATGCTCTATGCCCTGGGTGTGGGTCTGGGCATGGACCCGATGGAGCGGGAGCCATTGCGCTTCGTCTACGAGGCGGAGTTGGAGGTACTGCCGACCATGGCGGCCGTGCTCGCCATCCCCGGGTTCTGGGTGCGCGAGCCGGATACGGGCGTGGACTGGGTGCGTGTGGTGCACGGCGAGCAGGATATGGTCGTCCACCGTCCGTTAGCGCCCGAGGGCACCATCAAGGCCCAGACCCGCGTGACGGGCATCGTGGACAAGGGGCCGGGCAAGGGTGCCCTGATCTATTCCGAGCGCGAGGGCGTGGATGCGGCCAGCGGGGAGACGCTCTTCACCGTGCGCCAGACGACCTTCGCCCGGGGCGACGGGGGTTTCGGCGGCCCCGACGGCCCCGTGCGACCGCCTCACGAGATGCCCACGCGGCCGCCGGACGAGCACTGCGACCTGCCCACGCTGCCCCAGGCGGCGCTGATCTATCGCCTCAGCGGGGACTACAACCCGCTTCATGCCGACCCCGACGTGGCGGCGCAGGCGGGCTATCCGCGTCCGATCCTGCACGGCCTGTGCACGCTGGGAGTGGCTGGTCACGCGCTGCTCAAGTCCTGTTGCGGCTTCGACCCGGCGCGGCTGCGCTCGATGCAGGTGCGCTTCACGGCCCCTGTGTTTCCCGGGGAGACCATCCGCACGGAGATCTGGCGCGATGGTGGCGTAGTCTCCTACCGCGCGCGAGTGCTGGAGCGCGACGCCGTGGTGCTGAACAACGGCTGGGCCGAGGTATCCGCCTGACCTCCATTCGGCCGTCTCCCGGGCCGGCCTGTATTCCCCCAAACGGCAGAAACGAAGCCATGGCCGACGCACCGCACTCGCTGGCCCCCCTCTTCCACCCGCGCACCGTGGCCGTAGTCGGCGCATCATCCGATCCGCACAAGATCGGCGGGCGCACCTTCCGCTACATCCAGGAGAACTGGCACGACGGGACGCTCTACGCCATCAACGACCGCTATCCGGAAGTGCAGGGCGTGCCCACGTTGCGCTCCGTGCAGGAACTGCCCGAAGGCGTGGACCTCGGCTTCGTGATCGTGCCTGCGCCGGCGGTGGAGGCCACCGTGGCTGCGTGTGCAGAGCGGCGCATGAAGACGCTGGTCATCTTCAGTTCAGGCTTCGCCGAGATTGGCGAGGAGGGTCGCCTGGCCCAGGAGCGCGTGAAGGCGATCGCGGCCGAGTCCGGCATGCGCGTGGTGGGGCCCAACTGCATGGGCGTGATGAACCTGCGCACGGGGCTATGGGGCACCTTCACCGGCTCGTTCGACTTCGAGAGCCCGCTGCCCGGTCGTGTGGCCATGGTCAGCCAGAGCGGCGCGTTCGGTATCTACTGCTACATGGTGGCGCGGGGCCGCGGGTTGGGCCTCAGCCTGTGGGTGACCACCGGCAACGAGGTGGACGTGGACGTGGCGGACTGCCTGGAATTCGTGGCAAACGACCCGGGCACGGACATCATCGTGTGCTACATGGAGGGCGCGCGGGACAAGGCCAAACTCGTGCGGGCCCTGGAAACCGCGCGGGCCAATCGCAAGCCCATCGTGATGCTCAAGGTGGGCCGCACGGACGTGGGAGCCGTCGCGGCGTCGTCGCACACGGCCTCGCTGGTGGGCGCGGACGGCGTCTACGACGCGCTGTTCCGCCAGTACGGCGTGCACCGGGCAGACACGTTCGAGGAGTTGGTAGACGTGGCCTATGCCGGTTCGCACGGCCGCTATCCCACCGGCCGGCGGCTGGGGCTGGTCACCGTGTCCGGTGGCGTGGGCGTGCTGATGGCCGATGCGGCTGTGGGTGCGGGTCTGGAGGTGCCCGAAATGCCGCCGGCGGTGCAGAAGCGGCTCAAGGAACTGATCCCCTTCGCGGGTGTGCGCAATCCGGTGGATACCACCGCGCAGATGATCAACAACATTGATCTCATTCGCGAAAACCTGGCTCTGATGCTGGACCAAGGGGGCGTTGACTCCATCGTTCTGTTCCTCTCCAGCGTGGGGCTGAACCCCCGCATGATGAAATCCGTCACGGGGCCCCTGCTGGAACTGCGCGAGCGCTACCCCGACAGCCTGATGGTGCTCTCCGGGCAGTTCGGCCAGGAGGCGACACGGGTGCTGGAGGGCCACGGCTTCCTGCTCAGTGAGGATCCCAGCCATTCGGTGCGCATGGTGGCGGCCCTGGCGGGCTTCCGCGAGAGCTTCGATCGCGCCGGCGCCCCGGCCAGGTTACCGGCTCTGCCTGCCGGTGCCCAACGCGTCTCGGCGCAACCGCTGAGCGAGGTGGAGGCCAAGCGCGTGCTGGCCAGCGCGGGCATTCCGGTCGTGCCGGAGCGACTGGCCACCAGCGCTGATGAGGCTGTGGCTGCCGCGGAGGCTCTGGGGCTCCCGTGCGTGCTGAAGATCGTCTCGCCGGACATCCTGCACAAGTCCGAGATGGGCGGCGTGCTGCTGGGCCTGGACTCTGCCGAAGCCGTGCGTGCTGGCTACGACACGCTGCTGGAGCGCTCTCGTGAGCACGCCCCCAAGGCGCACGTGGAGGGCGTGCTGGTGGCGCCCATGGTGCGTGGGGGCGTGGAGACCATCCTGGGTGTGCAGCGCGACCCCGTATTCGGGCCGGTGGTGCTCTTCGGCCTGGGCGGTATCCTGGTGGAGGTGCTGAAGGACGTGACCCTGCGCATCGCGCCCTTCGATGAGCAGGAGGCGCTGGCCATGCTGCGCGAGGTGAAGGGCTATCCGATCCTGGAGGGCGTGCGGGGCCAGCCGCGGGCGGACATCCCCGCCCTGGCGCGGGCCCTGGCGCAGCTCAGTGTGTTCGCGGATGCCAATGCGGACGTGCTGGAGACGCTGGACATCAACCCGTTCATCGTGCTGCCCGAAGGCCAGGGTGCGCTGGCCGTGGATGCCCTCATCGTGCCGCGCCGGGCCGAATGACGAAGCAGGCTACCCAGGCTCCGCACACTGTGTTACCCCTTGTGATCGTTCGTTGTTCCCGCCGAATCCGGAGAGGTGGCCGAGAGGTCGAAGGCGGCAGACTCGAAATCTGTTGAACGGGCGACCGTTCCGTGGGTTCGAATCCCACCCTCTCCGCCATTCCCGCTTGCACTGCCAATTATCGGGTGTGCCGGTTCAGTTCCGTATGGCGGTTGCTCGTCGGAGTGCCGATCCCAGCCAAGTCTGCGCAACCGCCGGGAACGTTCCACAGAAAAAAAGCCAACAAAACAAAAGGATGGGTTCCAATTGTTGGGCGGACGGTGCTTTGCCATTCCGAAGTGCGGCGCACGGTGGTAATATCCTTACATTCAGCATTCATAAACTGACGTTGGGTTGACGCAGGGGACCTCGGGTTTCGAGCGACTCCCCTGACAGAGGGATTCCGAACCCGCACGGGATTCGTTCCAGTGAGTCCCCTCAGGACATCCCATCCCAAGGGCAGGCCGGTTCTCGTCCGCCAGCAATTGCCCGGAATCTTCCGCGCGCTGTTCGCGTGCGCCGTCGCATTGATCGTCTCGGGCACGGCTGCGTGGGGACAGGCGACGCTTGTGTATCTCAGCGTTTCGCCCGGCTCGGCTTCGATCGCCGTGGGTGGGACGCAGCAGTATGTGGCCACGGGGGTCTACAGCGACCGTACGACGCAGGATCTCAGCATCCAAGTGAGTTGGAGCAGCAGCGCGCCAAGCGTGGCGACGGTCAGTGCAGGCGGTCTGGCCACAGGTGTCGCGGCGGGCAGCACGACGATCACGGCGATGCTCTCGGGCATCAGCGGTACTGCCGGCCTGCAGGTGACGGGCGGGGAGCCGCCGACGCTGGAGACGATCACGCTTGCTCCCACCTCGGCCAGTATCACGGCGGGGGCCACGCAGCAGTTCGCGGCCACGGGGCACTACAGCGACGGCAGCAGCGCGCCGCTGACCACGGGCCTGAGCTGGAGCAGCAGCGCGCCGGGCGTGGCCACGGTGAGCGGCAGCGGGTTGGCGACGGGGGTTGCGGCGGGCAGCACGACGATCACGGCCACGCACACGGCCACGGGCATCAGCGGTTCGGCCAGCCTGGAGGTGCAGGAAGGCCAGCCGCCGACGTTGCAGACGATCACGCTTGCTCCCACCTCGGCCAGTATCACGGTGGGGGCCACGCAGCAGTTCGCGGCCACGGGGCACTACAGCGACGGCAGCAGCGCGCCGCTGACCGGCGGGCTGAGCTGGAGCAGCAGCGCGCCCGGCGTGGCCACGGTGAGCGCGACGGGGCTGGCGACAGGCATCGCGGC
>Ga0102953_1000763_pt1 | contig 21313 bp, 18 predicted proteins | sample SalPon2A_C_D2_MG_FD_78509 | JGI IMG/M metagenome (GOLD analysis project Ga0102953, IMG submission 78509) | Soil microbial communities from South San Francisco under conditions of wetland restoration - Salt Pond MetaG R2A_C_D2_MG | ecosystem: Environmental > Terrestrial > Soil > Wetlands | place... | reverse complement strand
TTGAGCGCCGCGTTCACCGAGGCCGGATTGGCGTTGTAAGTGTCGTCGATCAGCGTCGCACCACCACGCGCAGGCTTGCGCTGCAGCCTGCCGGCAACGCCGGAGAATTTTTCCAGGCCACGTGCAATCACGGATAACGGGATCTGCAGCGCCACGGCGGCGGCGGCGGCCCCCAGCGCATTGCGCGCATTGTGTGCACCCGGCACCTGCAGCCTGACGGCGGACGTTCCGTCCGGCGTTGCAAGTTCCATCTGGATGCCGAATTCAGTGACATCCCAACAAGCCCCAATGGCAGCGGGAGCATCCAGTGCGAAATCGATCACCCGGTGCGACTGCGCCAATTCGCGCCACAATTGCGCGTATGGGTCGTCGGCATTGATTACCGCGATACCGCCCTCGCCCAGCCCGGCAAAGATTTCGCCCTTGGCCTGTGCCACCGCTTCCACCGTACCCAACCCTGCCAGGTGCGCCACAGCAGCATTATTGACGAGGGCTACATCGGGATGGGTAATGCGAGTGAGATAGTCGATTTCGCCCGGGTGGTTCATGCCCATCTCGATCACCGCATACCGGTGCGTTTCGCGCAGGCCAAGCAGTGTTAGCGGCAGGCCGATGTCGTTATTGAGATTGCCGCGCGTCGCTAACACACTGTCCGCATCACCCGTTGCCTCGCGCAAAATGGATGCCAGCATTTCCTTCACCGTGGTCTTGCCGTTGCTACCGGTCAGCGCCACCACCGGAATGCCGAACTGCGCGCGCCAGTACGCAGCAAGCTGTCCCAGTGCTTTGCGCGTATCCTCGACCAGCAGGATCGGCATACCCGCATCCTGAATCCCGAATCCTGAATCCTGATTGACCAATGCGGCAACCGCACCGCTTTGTGCGGCCGCCGCAATGAATTGCGCACCGTCGAAATTTTCCCCTTTGAGTGCCACGAACAGGTCGCCGGCCGCAATCCTGCGGCTGTCGCTGGACACTGCGAAGAATTCCGCGTCGGCGCCGACGAGTTGGCCTCCCAGTACTTGCGCGGCTTGTGACAACAGCATCATGCCCGCCCCTCCCCGCGCCAGTCTTGCAAGGCACTCTGTACCACTGCCGCATCGCTGAACGGCCGCTTCACGCCGCGAATTTCCTGCCAGGCTTCATGCCCCTTGCCCGCCACCAGCACGGTATCTCTGATGTGCGCACCTCCGATGGCATGCAGGATGGCTTGCTCCCTGTCCTCGATGACCTCGCAGTTTGCCTGCTCCATGCCGGCGACGATGGCAGCAATAATTTCGGCCGGATCCTCGCCGCGCGGATTGTCGCTGGTAACAATGCACAAGTCGGCCAACCTGGCGGCCACATTGCCCATCATCGGCCTTTTGCCGCGATCGCGGTCGCCGCCGCACCCGAACACGCAGATCAACTGGCCGCCACACTCCGCGGTCACTTCGTGCAGCGCCTGCAGCACCTTTTCCAGCGCGTCCGGCGTATGCGCATAATCCACTACCACGGCCGGGCGATCGCCGCCGCCGAAGGACTGCATGCGCCCGGAAACCGCTTGCAGCCGCTCCAGTTGCGCTACGGCATCCGGCAGTGCAATACCACCAGCCAGCAACACCGCCAGTGTGCCAAGCAGGTTGGATGCGTTGAAACGCCCGATCAGGCTGCTACGCAGTGCCGCGCCGCCCCAACTGGTATGCAGCTGCATCTGTACTCCGTCGCCATCCATTTTCAGTTCGCCGCCATACACCATGCGCACGCCCTGACGCTCGGCAAATTCCAGTGCGGTCTCTGTCAGGCCGTAGCCAATGACTTCCACTTCCCGGTCCTGCAACTGCGCTGCCAGTTCGTTGCCGAACATGTCGTCCAGGTTGAGCACCGCGTATTTGAGCTGTTCCCAGTCGAACAGCCGGCGCTTGGCCATCGCGTACTGTTGCATGTCGCCGTGATAATCGAGATGGTCCCGGCTCAGGTTGGTGAGCAGCGCCACATCGTATTTCACGCCGTTGACGCGACCTTGTGCCAGCGCATGCGAAGAAACTTCCATCACCACCGCCTGCGCGCCCTGTCGCAGGTATTCCGCCAGCAGCCCATGCAAACGGACGGCATCCGGCGTGGTATTGAAGGTGGGCTGCAAATCGCCGGAGAAACCGTTGCCCAGCGTCCCCACCAGCGCTGCCTTGCGGCCCAGTGCACCCAGCGCCTGTGCGATCCAGTGACTGCATGAAGTCTTGCCGTTGGTGCCGGTCACACCCACCGTCCACAACTTCTGTGAAGGCTGCCGATAAATGTGATCCGCGATTTCGCCGGCATGGTGACGCAAATCCCGCACCGACAGGTTGGGCACATTCCACTGCGCATCCCAGCTGAAAGCATGCGCCTCCCAGATCACCGCATTGGCGCCATTGGCGATGGCCTGCGCGATGAACTGGCGGCCGTCCGCCTGGCCGCCGGGATAGGCGATAAAAGTATCGCCCGGCTGTACCAGGCGACTATCGGTCTGCAGACGGCTGATGCTCACGTCCAGCGTATCCAGTAATTCGGGATGGAAACTCATGTGTCCTCCCGGATTATTTCGCCGCTCGGCGCCAGCACGTTGCCAAGCGGCGCGTCATAGGGAACATTGAGCAGGTGCAGCGCCGAATCCATCACGTTGCTGAACACTGGCCCCGCCACTGCTCCGCCGTAATATTCGCCGCGGGGATCGTCGACCTTTACTGCTACGATCAGGCGCGGATTCGACGCCGGAGCCATGCCAACGAACGAGGCAATGTAGTGGTTGACGTAGCGCCCGTTTTCCAGCTTGTGGGCGGTGCCGGTCTTGCCTGCCACGCGGTAGCCATTGATCTGCGCTTCCGGCGCGGTTCCTCCGGGCTGTACCACCAGTTCCAGCATGCTGCGCACTTCGCGCGCGATTCGCGCCGGGTAGACACGTTTGCCGATCGGCGCCGTGTCCTGTTTCAGCAACGATACCGGCAGCAGGACGCCGTCATTGGAGAATAGGGTGTAGGCGCGCGCCAGTTGCAGCAGGCTCACCGAAATGCCGTTGCCGTAAGCCATGGTCGCCTGTTCGATCGGGCGCCAGTTACGGTAGTCGCGCAACTTGCCTGCAGCCTCACCGGGGAAACCGCTGTCTGTCGATGCACCGAAACCGTCTTCGCTCAAATCCTGCCAGAACGTTTCCGGCGGCAGCGACAGCGCCATCTTGGCTGCGCCGACATTGCTCGACACCTGCAATACCTGCGCCACGCTCAGTTTGTCGTCGCGATGTGAGTCATGGATGGTGCGGCCGTCCAGGGTCATTGCACCGCCATCGGTGTCGATCACCGTTTGCGGCGTGACCGTACCGGCCTCCAGCGCTGCCGCCACCGTGAACGGTTTCATGGTCGAGCCCGGCTCGTACTGGTCGGTAATTGCGCGGTTGCGCATGATTGCGGCACTGGCCTTGTCGCGACTGTTCGGGTTGTAGCTCGGCCAGTTGGCGAGCGCCAGCACCTCGCCGGTTTTCGCGTCCAGCATCACGATGGAGCCCGCCCTGGCATGATGCTGTTCCACGGCTTGTTTGATGGCGCGGAATGCCATGTATTGCAGGCGATTGTCGATACTCAGCTGCACGTTCGTGCCCGGCTTGGGCGCACGCACGCTGGCCACATCCTCGACGATGTGCCCGCGGCGATCCTTGATCACCCGCTGGCTGCCATCCTGGCCGCCCAACTGAGCCTGCAAGGCCAACTCCAGCCCTTCCTGACCGTTGTCGTCGATGTTGGTGAAACCAACCAGGTGGGCGGCAACTTCGCCGTCCGGATAATAGCGCCGGTACTCCCGGCGCAGCGAAATACCCGGTATGCCCAGCGCAATCGCCTTCTCCGCCTGCTCGGGGGGCAACTGACGCTGGAGGTACACGAAGTCGCGTGCATTCTCGGACAGGCGATTCTTCAATTCCTCGATGTTCATATCGAGTATCCGCGCCAGCTTCCTCACTTGTTGCGGCGTTGCATCCACGTCCGCCGGAGAAGCCCACACCGATTCCACCGGCGTGCTGATCGCGAGCGGGTCGCCGTAGCGGTCGGAAATCATGCCACGATGTGCGCTGACATCGACGATGCGGCCATAACGCGCATCGCCTTTGCGTTGCAGGAAGTCGTTGTGAATGCCCTGCAGATAAACCGCGCGCGCCAGCAGTGCGCACAACCCCAGCAGCAGCAGCGCGAACAGCGTGCGCGAGCGCCATGGCGGCAATGCCACGAGTCCCGGAGACTGTATGCTGCTGGTGTAGTTCATGGCTGTATCGCAACGCCTCCCGTTGGTTCGATGCGAACATAACGTGTCTGTCCTGGTTTCGGCATTTGCATGTGCAATTTGCGGCCGGCAACCTGCTCTACCCGCGCCGGCATTGCCCAGGTACTTTGTTCAAGCTGCAACTGCCCCCACTCCACGTCCATTTGCTGTGCCAGCCCCTTTTCCTTTTGTAATTCCGCAAACAGCTTGCGCGCCTTGTGCTGCGAGGTCACAACACTTAGCGCGCAAACCACCACGACAAGCAGCAGCAACAGATTCGTTCTAGTCACCGCCTTCTCCCGTCCGTTCCGCCACACGCATTACCGCGCTGCGCGCGCGCGGATTGGCGGCAATTTCCGCAGCCGAGGCGCGCACCGCACGCCCGACCAGGCGCAAACTGCCCTGCGGCACCTCGGCTGCCCGGATCGGCAGGTTGCGCGGCAGCTTGTCGCCTTGCGCCATGTCACGCATGAAACGCTTCACCATGCGATCCTCCAGCGAATGAAAACTGATCACCACCATCCGCCCACCCCTGCTCAAGCTGCTCACGCATTGCGGCAGAACATGCGCGAGTTCCTCGAGCTCCTGGTTGAGATAAATCCGTATAGCCTGAAAGGTGCGCGTCGCCGGATTTTGCCCGGGCTCACGCGTGCGCACCGCCTTGGCGACAATCTGGCTGAGCCGCCCCGTGGTGGTGATTGGCTGTTCCTGGCGCGCAGCAACAATCGTTCTTGCAATCTGTTTAGCAAACCGTTCCTCGCCATAATCGCGTATCACCTCCCCGAGCAGTCCCTCATCCACTGTCGCCAGCCATTGCGCTGCGGTCTGGCCGCTGCTGGTATCCATGCGCATGTCCAGCGGTGCATCAAAGCGAAAGCTGAAACCGCGCTGCGCATCGTCCAGTTGCGGCGATGACACCCCCAAATCGAGCAGCACGCCATCCACTTTCTCTACGGCCAGCTCGCGCAGCACTTCGCCCAGTTGCACAAACCCGCTATGCACGATGCGGAATCTGGCATCGCCGATTTCACGCGCTGCTGCCACTGCAGCCGGATCCTTGTCCAGTGCAATCAGCCGACCTTTCTCGCCCAGCCGCTCCAAGATCAACCGGCTGTGTCCGCCGCGGCCGAAAGTGCCGTCCACATAAGTTCCTTCCGGCCTTACCTGCAATGCTTCAACTGCTTCGCGCAACAACACCGTGGCATGGGCCAGGCCCATGCTCACAATGTGAATCCCTCCAGTTCGGGCGGCAGGTCGCCATCGGTAAAGCCGGTCATTTTTTCATGTTGTGCCTGCCAGCGCGCTTCGTCCCATATCTCGAACTTGCTGCCCTGACCGACCAGCATCACGCGTTTTTCCAGGGCGGCAAAATTCCGCAGGTTGGGAGAAATCAGCACGCGTCCGGCACCATCCATCGCCACATCTTCGGCATGGCCTACCAGGAAACGCTGCAGGGCGCGAATGCGGGGATTGAAAGCGGAGAGCTGCATCAGTTTTTCGCGGATCGGCTGCCATTCCGGTTGCGGGTACAGCAACAGACAGCCGTCGGCATCGGCAGTCAGTACCAACTGACCCGCGCAATGCGCAACCAGCATGTCGCGATACCGTGCCGGTATCGCGAGCCGGTTCTTGCTGTCCAGATTGAGTTGTACCGCCCCTTGAAACATCACCCGCCCCTGAGCCAGTTATCCCACTAAAACCCACTTCACACCACTTTGACCCACTATATTGAAAAAACTTACCTCGGTCAAGCAGCAAAACAGGTTTTTTCTTTGCAAGACAAATAGTTAGGCGTAAAAGTTAAAGCAGGTTAATTCGCTTGATAAATAATGAGTTGCACAAGCAACCTAAAGTTGTTTGTGAAATATAAGGAATTTGCTGGGAGATTGATCGCCAAAACACCAGTTGTGTTTTAGCAACACTTAACGCGGATTAAAATTCTGGTGAAGCCAGCCGATAAGCCGGGTTCTGTCGTGGACAGTCATTCCTCTAGGCGTTTCGTTACCTTACGCTCAAGCGACCTACCCGCAAGCGACGCGAGCAACGTCATGGCCTGCCTATTTGGTCTTGCTCCGGATGGGGTTTACCCTGCCACTGGTGTTACCACCAGCGCGGTGAGCTCTTGCCTCGCCATTTCACCCTTACCTGATCCGCTTGCGCGGCCATCGGCGGTATATTTTCTGTGGCACTTTCCATCGCCTCGCGGCGTCCGGTCGTTAACCGGCATCCTGCTCTGCGGAGCCCGGACTTTCCTCCCCGCACCAAGGTGCGCGGCGACTGCCTGGCCAGCTTCGACGCAAGTCTATCACGGGAATTTTTGGGAACGCCGGGAATCCGGACTTTGGCTCCGACATAACTTGCACGCAAGTTAGTCTCCACCGCAACAAACTCGCTGACGCGACCCTGTTGTCCTCCCCGCACCAAGGTGCGCGGCGACTGCCTGAAGAAACTGCTAGCCATCTGACTAAGCCGGCAACAAACGCCGGCCAAGTCATTGGTTATGGCCAGCTTCGACGCAAGTCTATTACGGGAATTTCAGGGAACGGCGCGTCAGTCTTCAATAACCTGCAGGCTGACCTGCAAGTCCTTCCACTGCCTCACTTCTTCCTGCAGGGCGGCATCGGTAAGCGGATTTTGCGCCAGCCAGCCCTGCTCCGACAGCACCAGGTGAAATTTGGTACCGCTGAAACGTCCTTGCATTGCGGGTACGGTAATTTCACCACGGTTACGGCAAAACAACACCGCCAAGCGTAGCGCCATGATCAACGCCAGATCCTCTGTGGAATACTCCATCCCGCTGATTTTGGACAACTTGCCGCGGTGCAGCAAGGCAAGCATACTGAGCCGCTCCTGTTCCTTTTTGGAAAAGCCCGGCATATCGGCATTCCTGAGAATGTAGGCGGTATGTTTGTGGTAGCCGCTGTGCGCAACACTGATGCCTATTTCGTGCAAGCGCGCCGTCCAACCCAGCAGCGCCCGCCCTTCCTCGGCCGGCTGCCCTTCCAGAAACTGGCACGCCAGCTGGTCGGCGAGTTGCGCAACACGCTCTGCCTGATGCGGAGCCACATGGTAACGGCGCATGAATTGCTTGACGGTAACGTCGCGCATGTCTTTGTGATGGAAACGCCCCAGCAAGTCATACAGCACGCCCTCGCGCAAAGCGCCCAGTGCCGGCTGCATGTGCTCGATACCGAGTTCGCAAAATGCGGCATACATGATGGCAAAACCGCCGGGCAGCACCGGGATGCGCTCCGATTTCAGTCCCTGCAGGTCGAGTTGTTGCACGTCGCCCGCCTTGAGCAGGTAGCTGCGCAACTGCTCCAGTCCGGAGCGGGTGATGCCGCCCTCGCTGTAGCCGTTCTGCTCGAGGACGTCACATAGCACGCGTGCGGTACCGGACGAGCCCAGTGCCTGTTCCCAGTGCCCGCGCGAAAATTCCATGCAGATGGTTTGCAGTTCGCCGCGCGCGGCAAGCTCCGCCTGCTTGAGGCCTGACTTGCTGATCTTGCCTTCCGGAAAATAAAGCTGGCTGTAACTGACGCAGCCCATGAACAGGCTTTCCAGCTTGAGCGGTTCCAACCCCTGGCCGATAATGAATTCAGTGGAGCCGCCGCCGATATCCATCACCATGCGCGCCGCTTCCTGCTGCGGCAGACCGTGGGCAACGCCCAGGTAGATCAGACGCGCCTCTTCACGGCCGGCAATAATTTCTATCGGGAAACCCAGTGCAGCTTCGGCCTGGACAAGGAACTCCGGGGCGTTCTTGGCCACCCGTAAGGCATTGGTGCCGACTGTACGCACCGCTTCGTGCGGCAGCCCGCGCAAGCGCTCGCCGAACCGTTCCAGACAGGCCAATGCGCGCTGCTGCGCCTCCTTGTCCAGCCTCTTGGCAGCATTCAGGCCGGAGGCCAGGCGCACCGGCTCGCGCAGGTTGTCCAGCATGTACAGCTGGTCGTTTTCAACGCGCGCCACTTGCAGGCGGAAACTGTTGGAACCGAGATCAACCGCCGCAAGTATGGGTTGCTGCTGCACCGAAATCAGCTTTCCCTGTGCTCCAGCGCTTCGCGTTCGATTTCCTCCACGGTAACGTGGCGTACATCGCGCCCCTTGACCATGTACACCACATACTCGGACATGTTCTTGGCATGATCGCCGATACGCTCAATGGCCTTGGCCACGAACAGGATTTCGAGCGCAGTGGAAATCGTGCGCGGGTCTTCCATCATGAAGGTGATCAGGTGACGCATGATGACGCGGAATTCCTCATCCACCTGTTCGTCCTGGCGCACTACCTGGGCTGCCGTGGAAACATCGAGACGCGCAAACGCATCCAGCGACTTGCGCAGCATTTCCAGCGCCAGTTCGCCGGCATGCTTGATTTCGCTGTAACGCGGCAGGTGCAGGCGTTCATTTTGCGACAGCAGCTTGGCCATGCGCGCAATCTTCTCCGCCTCGTCGCCAATGCGCTCCAGATCGGTAATGGTCTTGATCACCGTCATCACCATGCGCAGGTCGCCTGCGGCAGGCTGGCGACGCACCAGAATCTGACTGCAGTTCTCGTCGATCTCGACTTCCATTGCGTTCACGCGGTGATCCTCGCTGATAACCTTGTTCATCAGCGCCACATCGCCGCTGAGCAGCGATTCGAAAGCAAGCTGGATCTGGCTCTCCACCAGCCCGCCCATCTGCAGCACACGTGCGCGCACCGCCTCGAGTTCGGCGTCGAATTGCTTGGAGGTATGTTCAGTAGCAGCCATATGTGTCTTTCTGTGTCGGAATTAAGGGCAGTCTGTCATATTACCCATATTCCGTGACAATTTCGTTACGCTGCAGTCAAGGTCTGCACGCCCTCCGGCGTACCCAGCAACAACACGTCGGCGGGACGCTGCGCGAACAGGCCGTTGGTCACCACACCGGCAATGTTGTTCAACTTGGCTTCCAGCTCAACCGGGTTCAATATCTGCAGGCCATGCACGTCGAGAATTACGTTGCCATTGTCGGTGGTAAAACCCTCGCGCAACTCGGGCTGCCCGCCCAGCGCAACCAGTTGGCGCGCGACATAGCTGCGCGCCATCGGAATCACCTCGATCGGTAGCGGAAACTTGCCCAGCAAGTCAACCAGCTTGGTCGTGTCGCATAAACAGACGAATTTCCTGCTCGCCGCCGCCACGATTTTCTCGCGCGTCAACGCACCGCCACCACCCTTGGTCATATGCATGTGGCGGGTAATCTCGTCGGCACCGTCCACATATACCTCCAGGTCGCCCGACTCGTTCAGCGACAACACTTCAATGCCGTGCCCCTGCAGACGCTTGGCCGAGACCTCCGAACTGGCCACCGCGCCATCGATGCGGTGTTTGATCTTGGCCAGTTCGTCAATGAAAAAATTGGCAGTGGACCCTGTGCCCACACCCACGACGCAACCTGCCGGCACGTGCTCGACGGCCGCCTGGGCCACCGCACGTTTCATATCGTCCTGTGTCATGCTCATTATTATCTGTTCCTGTTCTGGCTTTTCCTTCAATGCGTCCGATTATTGCAGGAATTGGCGGTTTTAGAAACACGCCGGGGAGTCACTGTGCCATGAAGCCCTTTCGGCACACAGGCAATTCCTGCTAATCTTGCACGAGTTTCCTTAAATAACCATTCCGTACCGGCAACCCAGTCATGCAAAGTTACCTGAAGCGCATCCTTACCGCCCGCGTCTACGATGTCGCCATCGAAAGTCCGCTTGAGCTCGCGCCCAATCTTTCCGCACGCACCGGCAATACCGTGTTGCTCAAACGTGAAGACATGCAGCCGGTGTTTTCGTTCAAACTGCGCGGCGCCTATAACAAGATGGCGCAACTTACCCCGGCGCAGCTGAAGCGCGGGGTCATCGCCGCTTCGGCCGGCAACCATGCACAAGGCGTGGCACTGTCCGCGAAAAAACTCGGCTGCAAGGCCATCATCGTGATGCCTGCCACCACGCCGCAGATCAAGATCGACGCGGTCAGGCGCCGCGGCGGCGAAGTCGTGTTGCACGGCGAATCCTATTCCGACGCCAGCCTGCACGCGCACAAGCTCGAGAAAAAACACAAGCTGACCTACGTCCACCCCTATGACGATCCGGACGTGATCGCCGGACAGGGCACGGTGGGCATGGAAATCCTGCGCCAGCACCCCGGCCCGATACACGCCATCTTTTGCGCCATCGGCGGCGGCGGCCTGATTTCCGGCGTAGCCGCCTACGTCAAGCAGGTGCGCCCCGACATCAAGGTGATCGGCGTACAGCCGGTGGATTCCAACGCCATGGCACGTTCGCTCAAAAGCAAGAGACGCGTAGTGCTGGATCATGTCGGCCTGTTCGCCGACGGCGTAGCGGTAAAGCAGGTTGGCCAGGAAACCTACCGTATCTGCCGCGAACTCGTGGACGAAGTGGTGCTCGTCGACACCGATGCCACCTGCGCCGCGATCAAGGACGTGTTCGAGGACACGCGCTCCATCCTGGAGCCGGCGGGCGCGCTCGCCGTGGCCGGCGCCAAGCTGTATGCCGCGCGCGAAAAACTCAAGGGCCAGACCCTGGTTACGGTGCAAAGCGGTGCCAACATGAACTTCGACCGCCTGCGCTTCGTCGCCGAGCGTGCCGAAATCGGCGAAAAGCGCGAAGCCATCCTCGCCGTCACCATTCCGGAAGAACCAGGCAGCTTCCGCCAATTCTGCTCGCTACTCGGCAAGCGCAACATTACCGAATTCAATTACCGCTATGCCGACGCCAGCAACGCACGCGTATTTGTCGGCATTCAGGTGCGCGACCAGTCGGAAACCACAAAGCTGGTTGCCGCGCTGGAAAGGAAAAAGCTGAAAACACTGGACCTGACCGACAACGAGATGGCCAAGCTGCACCTGCGCCACCTGGTTGGCGGGCATGCGCCCGGCATCAAGGACGAAATCCTGTTCCGTTTCGAATTCCCGGAGCGTCCCGGTGCGCTGATGCTGTTCCTCAACAGCATGAACCACAGCTGGAACATCAGCCTGTTTCACTACCGCAACCACGGCGCCGATTTCGGCCGCGTGCTGGTCGGCATGCAGGTACCGCGTCACGACAAGAAAGCGCTCAAGGCCTTTCTCGACCAACTCGGCTACCGTTACTGGGACGAAAGCGACAATCCCGCCTACCGCCTGTTCCTCGGCTGAATAACCCTATAGCATACGGTGGCTATGACAGCGCAGGCTAGGAAGCAACAGCTCAGACAAAGTATAATTGCCGGCCGCGCTGCGCTGGCGGAGGAGATACACCTCCGGCTGAGCCGCGAAATCACGGCACGTCTGCTGGAATTACCCCCGTACCGCGAAGCGTGCACCGTGCTGGGTTACATGCACTTCGGTGCCGAATTCGTCAGCGAGCCCTGGTTGCAACAAGTACTGCGCGACGGCAAGCGCCTGTTGTTGCCCAAGGTGAACATAGCCAGCCGGGAATTGGACGTGTACCACGTCGAAGATGTGGCGGCACAGCTCGCGCCCGGCGCCTATGGCATACGCGAGCCACGGCCGGAATGCTGTGCGCGACTGGAACGACTGGATGAAATCGATTTCATCCTGCTGCCCGGCGTGGCATTCGGACGAGATGGTGCACGGCTGGGATATGGCGGCGGATTTTACGACAAGCTGCTGGCCCGCTTCGACACTGAAACAAGCGGGCCGCGACGGCCGTCATTGGCAGCTGCAGCATTTGCGATGCAGCTTGCCGAAGACATCCCGCAGGAAGCCACCGACCGCAGGGTGGAGTGGCTGGTGACGGAAAACGAGATCATACATTGCGCTGCGCACGATGCGCGCAGCGCAAAATAGACTTTTGCAGGAGAAGAGTAGAAACATGGAAAACAATATCCCGGACGTCGATCCGCAGGAAACCCAGGAATGGCTGGACGCAATCCAGTCGGTGCTGGAAAACGAAGGTACCGAACGTGCGCACTTCCTGATCGAACAAATGATCGCCCAGGCACGCCTGAAAGGTGCCGACCTGCCGATCAGCGCCACCACGCCCTATATCAACACCATTCCGGTCGACAAGGAGCAGCACTCGACCGGCAATCATGAGTTGGAGCACCGCATCCGCGCGCTGACGCGCTGGAACGCAATGGCACTGATCCTCAATGCCAACCGCGAATCCTCCGAACTGGGTGGCCACATTGCCAGCTTCGCTTCGGCGGCCACGCTGTACGACGTGGGCTTCAATCATTTTTTCCACGGCAAAACCGACGATCACGGCGGCGACCTGGTGTATTTCCAGGGCCACTCCTCGCCCGGCATGTATGCGCGCGCCTTCCTCGAAGGCCGTTTATCAGAAGACCAGTTGCGCAAGTTCCGTCAGGAAGTGGATGGCGACGGCCTATCCTCCTATCCGCACCCGTGGCTGATGCCGGATTTCTGGCAGTTCCCCACAGTATCGATGGGCCTCGGCCCGCTAATGGCGATCTACCAGGCACGTTTCATGCGCTACCTGCAGCATCGCGGCCTGGCCCAGACCGAAGGCCGCAAGGTATGGGCCTTCCTCGGTGACGGCGAGACCGACGAACCGGAATCGCTGGGCGCGATCTCGATGGCCGGCCGCGAAGGCCTCGACAACCTGATCTTCGTGATCAACTGCAACCTGCAGCGCCTGGATGGTCCGGTGCGCGGCAATGGCAAGATCATCCAGGAACTGGAAGGCGTATTCCGCGGCGCGGGCTGGAACGTGATCAAGGTGGTATGGGGACGCTGGTGGGACCGCTTGCTGGCCAAGGACAAGAGCGGCCTGCTGATCAAACGCATGATGGAAGTGGTCGACGGCGAATACCAGACTTATAAATCGAAGGATGGCGCCTATGTGCGCGAACATTTCTTCGGCAAATACCCCGAACTGCTCAAGCTGGTCGAGGACATGTCGGACGACGAAATCTGGCACCTGAACCGCGGCGGTCACGACCCGTACAAGGTGTTCGCTGCTTATGCCGCTGCGGTCAAGCACACCGGCCAGCCCACCGTGATCCTGGCCAAGACCGTGAAGGGCTACGGCATGGGCTCATCCGGTGAGGCCCAGAACCCGACCCACCAGCAGAAAAAGATGGGCGAAGAGTCGCTACGCAAATTCCGCGACCGCTTCAACATCCCGGTCTCCGACGAACAGATCGCCGCAGTGCCGTTCTGCCGTCCGGCCGAGGACAGTCAGGAAGCGAAATACCTGCGCGAACGCGGCGAAGCGATGGGCACCGTGCCGGCGCGCAAACCGCTTGCCGAACCGCTGCCGGTACCCGGTCTCGACGCGTTCGATGCACTGCTGAAGTCGAGCGAAGAGCGCGAGTTCTCGACCACCATGGCGTTCGTGCGCCTGCTCGGCACCTTGGTCAAGGACAAGAACATCGGCAAACGCGTCGTCCCCATCGTGCCCGACGAATCGCGCACTTTCGGCATGGAAGGCATGTTCCGCCAACTCGGCATCTTCTCGCAAAAAGGCCAGCTCTACACGCCGCAAGACGCCGACCAGCTGATGTTCTATAAAGAGGACAGCAACGGCCAGATTCTGCAGGAAGGCATCAACGAGGCCGGCGGCATGGCCGACTGGATTGCAGCTGCCACCTCCTATGCCTGTCATGGCGTGGCAATGATTCCGTTCTACATCTATTACTCGATGTTCGGCTTCCAGCGCGTCGGCGACCTGGCCTGGGCGGCCGGCGACATGCGTTCGCGTGGTTTCCTGCTTGGCGGCACCGCCGGCCGCACCACGCTGAACGGCGAAGGCCTGCAGCATCAGGACGGTCACAGCCACTTGCAGGCAGCGATGATCCCGAACTGCGTCTCCTACGACCCGGCCTTCGCCTACGAACTGGCGGTAATCGTGCAGGACGGCATGCGCCGCATGTACCAGGAACAGGAAGACGTTTTCTATTACCTGACGGTGATGAACGAAAACTACACCCACCCGGCCATGCCCAAGGGTGCCGAGGAGGGCATCATCAAGGGCATGTATCTGCTGTCTGAGGGCAAGAGCAAAGCCAAGGCGCCCAAGGTCCAGCTGCTCGGCAGCGGCACCATCCTGCGTGAAGTGATGGCCGCGGCTGAACTGCTGGCCAAAGACTTCAATGTGGCAGCAGACGTGTGGAGCGTAACCAGCTTCAATGAACTGCGTCGCGACGGACTCGACTGCGAGCGCTGGAACATGCTGCATCCGGAAAAGAAACGCCGTATCAGCCATGCCGAGCAATGTCTGGCGCCGCGCAGCGGCCCAGTGGTGGCGGCAACCGACTACATCAAGAGCTACGCCGACCAGATCCGGCCTTACGTGCCCGCACGCTACAAGGTGCTCGGCACAGACGGCTTCGGTCGCTCCGACTATCGCCGCAAGCTGCGTCATTTCTTCGAGGTCGACCGCTATTACGTCGCAGTGGCTGCGCTGAAGGCGCTTGCCGATGACGGCGTAATCGACGCGAAGGAAGTCAGCAAGGCAATCAAGCTCTACAAGATCGATCCGGCCAAACCCAATCCGGTGACGGTTTAAGCGGAGAAACACGTGGCAGAAATCAAACAAATACTGGTGCCGGACATCGGCGATTTCAAGGACGTCGAGATCATCGAAGTGCTGGTCAATGCGGGCGACAGCATCAATGCCGAAGACTCGCTGATCACGCTGGAAACCGACAAGGCAACGATGGAAGTACCATCGCCGTTTGCCGGCACCGTCAAGGAACTCAAGGTGCAGGTCGGCGACAAGGTCTCGGAAGGTGCGCTGGTCGCGTTGATCGAAGCCAGCGACGAAGCAGCCGCCACAGCGCAGCCGAGCACGCCTGTTGCCTCCGCGGCCCAGCCCGCGGCTCCGGCTCCTGCGCCGAAAGCAACCGCCCCAACGCCCGCTCCCGCCATGCCGGCCGCGGACACCGGCGCACTCGCCGGCAAGGCACACGCCAGCCCGTCGATCCGCCGCTTCGCGCGCGAACTCGGCGTCAACCTGGCGCAGGTGCGCGGCGGCGGCAACAAGGGCCGCGTCACCAAAGAGGACGTGCAGAATTTCGTCAAGGCTCAGCTCTCCCAGCCGCGTGGTGGCAGCGGCCTGCAGGTGGCGGAAATGCCGGCGGTCGATTTTGCCAAGTTCGGCGAAATCGAAAACAAGCCGCTGTCGCGCATCAAGAAACTCTCGGGCTCCTATCTGCACCGCAACTGGGTCAGCATCCCGCATGTCACCCAGCATGATGAGGCCGACATCACCGACCTGGAAGCCTGGCGCAAGGAACTGAACGTCGAATACGCCAAACAGGGCGTCAAGATCACGCCGCTGGCCTTCATGATCAAAGCCGTGGTGGAAGTGCTGCAGCAACACCCGGAATTCAACGCCTCGCTCGACGCAGACGGCAGCACGCTGGTACTGAAGAAATATTTCCACATCGGCGTCGCCGTCGACACCCCGGAAGGACTGATGGTGCCGGTGCTGCGCGACGCCGACCAGAAAGGCATCGTGCAACTGGCGAAGGAACTGACCGAGATCAGCGGCCGTGCGCGCGAAAAGAAAATCACCGCTGCCGAAATGCAGGGCGGCTGTTTCTCGATTTCCAGCCTGGGTGGCATTGGCGGGTCGTTCTTCACGCCGATCATCAACGCGCCGGAAGTCGCCATCCTCGGCGTATCGCGTTCGAACATGAAGCCGGTGTGGAAGGACGGCGAATTCGTGCCGCGCCTGATGCTGCCGCTGTCGCTGTCCTATGACCACCGCGTGATCGACGGCGCGGCCGGCGCACGTTTCATCACCGCGCTGTCGCAGGTGCTATCCGACGTGCGCCGCCTGGCATTATAGATCGTGAGTAGCGCACCCATCGGCGTCCTCGGCGGCACCTTCGATCCAATCCACAACGGACACCTGCGGCTCGCGCAGGAAGCACTGGAGCAATGCGGACTTGCCGCAGTTCGCATCATTCCGGCCGGCATTCCGCCGCACCGCAACGAGCCGCATGCCGACATGCAGCACCGGCTGGAAATGGCGCGGCTCGCAATACAGGATAATGCCGCCTTCATGCTTGATGAGCGCGAAATTCATCGCAGCGGGACGAGCTACACCGTGGACACGCTTAACTCGCTGCGCGGCGAATTCGGCAGCGAACAGCCGCTGTGCCTGCTGATGGGCGGCGATGCCTTTCTGCAACTGGATACCTGGCACGAGTGGAAACAACTGTTCGAGCTGGCGCACATCGTGGTGATGCAGCGCAACGGGCGGCCGTTGGGCAATCTCATCGAACAAGCCGGCGCGGAACTGCGCGAAGCATACCGGACGCGCCTGGCACCAACGCCTGGCGCGCTGCACGAAGTCCCCGCAGGCCGCATCGCAGTAATCGACATGCCGGCACTGGAAATTTCCGCCACCGGTATTCGCGGCCGCTGTGCGCAAGGCAGGAGCCTGCGCTACCTGGTACCGGATGCAGTGGCCGGCTATATTCAATCCCATCATCTATATACCCAAGCATGCTGACACTGGAAGAAAAAACACAGGCCGTGGTGGCCGCACTTGAAGACGTCAAGGCGCTCGACATCACCGTGCTCGACACCGGCAAACTGAGTTCATTGTTCGAACGCGTCATTATCGCCAGCGCACAATCCACGCGCCAGACTAAAGCTCTGGCCGACAACGTGGCAAAACAACTCAAACTGCGCGGCGAAAAAACCAACGGCATCGAAGGCACCGATACCGGCGAATGGGTACTGGTCGACCTCGGCGACGTGGTGGTGCACATCATGCAGCCCGCCGTGCGCGCCTATTACAACCTGGAAGAGCTGTGGAGCATGCAGCACCTGCCGCGCAACGTCGCACACGGCGCAAAATGAAATTCATCGTCGCTTCCGTCGGCCACAAGATGCCGGGCTGGATCAGCGACGGCTTCAACGAATACGCCAGGCGCATGCCGCGCGAAGCAAGAATCGACTTGCTGGAAATCAAGCCGGAACCCCGCAGCAGCGGCAAAACCACCGACCAGATCATGGAAGCCGAGGCACAGCGCATTAATGCGGCGCTACCTGCCAGCTGCCAGCGCATCGCGCTCGACGAGCGCGGTGCCAACTGGACCACACGCCAACTGGCCGACAGGATGCGGCAATGGATGGGCGCAGGGCGCGATATCGCATTCATCATCGGCGGTGCCGATGGCCTGCACCCATCGATCAAGGAAGGCGCACAACAGTTGCTGGCCCTGTCCGCAATGACGTTGCCGCATGCCATGGTGCGTGTACTGCTGGCCGAGCAGTTGTACCGCGCGCATAGCCTGTTGCAGAATCACCCCTACCATCGCGAATAACACTTCATTGCCATGATCGTTCATCCACGCATTTATCTTGCATCGCAAAGTCCACGCCGGCGCGAACTGCTGAAACAGATCGGTGTCAATTTCGAAGTATTGCTGTTGCGCTCCGATCCCCGGCGCCGGATAGACGTAAACGAAGACCCGCTTCCCGACGAAACGGCCGAGGCCTATGTGCAACGGCTCAGCACGGAAAAGGCGCAGGCCGGCTGCGACTCGCTGGCGTTCCGCAACCTGCCCCCGTTCCCGGTACTGGCCGCCGACACCACGGTGTCACTGGACGGCAAGATTTTCGGCAAACCATGCGACCGCGAAGAAGCCGTGGACATACTGCGCCAGCTCTCCGGCAAAACGCATCAGGTGCTGACGGCGGTATCGGTGGCGCTTCAGGGGCAGATCGAAACCCGGATCAGCACCACCACCGTCGATTTCGTCGAACTGAGCGACGAGCGCATTCGCCGCTACGCGCTGACCAACGAAGCGCACGACAAGGCCGGCGCCTATGGCATCCAGGGTTATGCCGGCAGCTTCGTGCGGCGCATCGAAGGCAGCTATTCCGGCGTGGTCGGACTGCCGCTCGCCGAAACGGTAGAATTGCTGACCATGTTCGGATACCCGGTACGATGAATGACGACATCCTGATCAACGTCACCCCGCAGGAAACCCGCGCTGCAGTCATGCAGCAGGGCGTAGTGCAGGAACTGCACATCGAACGTGGCGGCAATCGCGGCATGGTCGGCAATGTCTACATAGGACGCGTCAAACGCGTGCTGCCCGGCATGCAATCGGCGTTCATCGACATCGGCCAGGACCGTTCTGCCTTCCTGCACGTTGCCGACATCTGGGGAAACCAGATCAACGGCGACCCTGCCAAGCCCATCGAGAAAGTACTATCCGAAGGACAGACCCTGCTGGTGCAGGTAGTCAAGGATCCGATCGGCACCAAGGGCGCACGCCTGTCCACCCAGATCAGCATCGCCGGCAGGCTGCTGGTCTTCCTGCCGCAGGAATCGCACATCGGCGTGTCGCAGCGCATCGAGAACGAGGCCGAACGCGAAAACCTGCGCACGCTGATTCAGCAGTTGCTGCCCGAAGGACACCGCGGCGGTTACATCATCCGCACCATGGCGGAAACAGCTTCCGACCGCGAGTTTCTTGCCGATATCGAATATCTGGACAAACTGTGGGACAGCCTGCAGGAACAGGTCAAGACCGCCGCCCCTCCTTCGCTGCTGTACCGCGAGCTCAACCTCTGTTTGCGCGTGCTGCGCGACTTCGTCAACGAGGAAACCGCGCGCATCCGCATCGACTCGCGCGAGACCTATCAGGGCATGCGTGATTTCGCCGGCAGCTACATCGCCGACGCCGTGCCGCTGCTGGAGCACTATGTCGGCGACCGGCCGTTGTTCGACCTGTACGGGGTAGAGGAAGAAATCGAAAAGGCACTGTCGCGCCGCGTCGACCTCAAGTCGGGCGGCTACCTGATCATCGACCAGACCGAGGCACTCACCACCATCGACGTAAACACCGGCGGCTTCGTCGGCGTGCGCAATTTCGACGACACCATTTTCAAGACCAACCTCGAGGCGGCTCAGGTCATTGCGCGCCAGTTGCGGCTGCGCAACCTGGGCGGCATCATCATCTGCGACTTCATCGACATGGACAGCCCGGAACACCGCGACTCCGTGCTGGAAGAATTCCGCAAGGCGCTGGCGCTGGACCATACGCGCATCACGGTAAGCGATTTTTCCTCGCTCGGGCTGATCGAAATGACGCGCAAGCGCACCCGCGAAAGCCTCGCACACGTGCTGTGCGAACCCTGCCCCACCTGCCAGGGACGCGGCGAGGTCAAAACACCACAAACCGTGTGCTACGAAATTTTGCGCGAAATCGTGCGCGAGGTGCGCCAGTTCAATGCGCGCGAATACCGCATCCTGGCCTCACAGGAAGTGATCGACATGTTCCTTGACGAGGAATCGCAAAGCCTGGCACAACTTTCCGACTTCATCGGAAAGCCGGTCTCGCTGCAGGTAGAGACGCTGTATACGCAGGAGCAATACGACATCATCCTGATGTAATTCCAATCCCAGGACTGCCTGGCGCAGGCTGCTTATCGGCCATAGCGGCCGTTGCAAACAATGCCTTGAAACTTCCGGTCCTTGCTAGAAACCTGCCATTCAACGACCAAGCTGTGCGGCGCAAACGAAGCACAGCGTAGTTTGCGTCCGAACGAGCGCCTTGTTAGCGCAATCCATTGAGGTACACTAAGAACTCTGCACTTCTTTCTACCGCTTCATCTCTGGTTTTGTAAGTGCCTTTTTGAAAAATCTTTGATAGCTGATCGTTTGGGATATCGTTGAAGTATTCAATAGCCATAAACTTCTGCCACGCTGCATCGAATACCTTTCTTTTGCACCATGGCAATGCTGCCCGGAGCGATGCTTGTGCCTCCCATAACTGCGGGTATAGCTCATGAAATATCAACGCTGGTTTTCCTGGATCTGGTTCCCACCAGCTCTTGAATCCGAGGGGATAAACCAAGGCGACCATGTACTCTACTGCTGCAATTTTCCGATTTATATTGTTAATTCTGATGGCTACGTAAGCGCCAATTAATGCGCCAAGGAAACCGGACGCTAGATTGGTTAGAAGTTGCTCCATGCTCTGTCGTTTGTAGCGCTAACGTCGACAATAACGGGCTTGTGTCAGCATGACTGACGCCGAAGATCCGAGGTTGGTAGTTTTTTTTAGGCTTAGTGGGGACATAATCTGCCGGCGGTCATTGCCACCAAGGTCGCTACGTTTTCCTTAAACTCAGGGTGTAACTTTGCCGTTTCAACCACTTGTTTAGTAAATTCACCCAAGGGTCGACTTCTATAGCAGCTAACCAAAGCATCATGATCTGGGATCGCATAACCATAAGTCGTAAAAGTCATTCCGTCGATGGCCCCTGCTACGTAAAGCGCCTGAAACTTTTCAGGCAATTGCATGAACTGATCTAGTTTAATGGAGTGCAAAGGGCCCACAGTTGGCTGCGCAGCATATGCTGTCGCACTAACTAATAAGAACATGGCCATTACAATTTTATTCATTTTTCGTATCAACCTCCTTAAGGCTAACGTAGAGCTAACCGGCTCGCCAAAGCGCAGCTTTGGTGAGTCCAGTGACCGAAGGGAGCGAGGTTGAGCGCCATGTTAGGCATCGTTGGCTTCAATCTGTACAGGTATTGGTTCTTTCACGCGATCCCACTCCCGTTTTAGGATTGCTCTGGAAAGTGCGACCACCTCAGTATGAAGGTCAGGAAACTCGTCTTCCTTGCCTTTCTCATATTGAATTGCTGCAATCATTTTTCGGATTAGTGCTTCTAAGCGCTGATGGTCATCTTCTTTGGCGTTCAGCATCAGTCGAACTTTGAACTCCAATAGCGTTAAACGCTGATATTCTTTTTCGGTTCGATCCTCGAAACCTGACACGTAATAATGCAGGGCGCTGCTCGTTAACTCTGACAAGGCATCGCGCAGATTGTTGATCCATGCCTGTCGCATAGGGGCGATGATTTGCTTGTTCGAAGCCTCCAGCGATGAGCGAATCTGATCTCTCGCCAGAAGGGATGCTGCACGTATCTGCCGCTTGGCAATACTCCAGGAAATAATTGGCCCGACAAATACCGCGAGTGCAGCGACAATGAGTGAAAGGGTTGGGATGTCCATGGATGTAATGCCTAACGTGTCGCTCAGCCGCGGCGGCGCGTCAGC
>Ga0102953_1000762_pt1 | contig 21337 bp, 18 predicted proteins | sample SalPon2A_C_D2_MG_FD_78509 | JGI IMG/M metagenome (GOLD analysis project Ga0102953, IMG submission 78509) | Soil microbial communities from South San Francisco under conditions of wetland restoration - Salt Pond MetaG R2A_C_D2_MG | ecosystem: Environmental > Terrestrial > Soil > Wetlands | place... | reverse complement strand
GCCCGAGGCCATCCGTGCGTTCGTGGAAGAGGTGGGCGTCGCGCGTGTGATGAGCCGGATGGAGCTGTCGCGGTTCGACCACGCCATCCGCGACGATCTCAACATGCGCGTCCCGCGCGTGCTCTGCGTCGTGAACCCGCTCAAGGTGGTGATCGACAACTATCCCGAGGCGCAAGTCGAGTGGCTCGATGCGCCGTACTACCCGCATGACGTGCCGAAGGAGGGATCGCGGAAGATTCCCTTCGCGCGCGAGCTCCTGATCGAGCGCGACGACTTCATGGAAGATCCGCCGAAGAAGTTCTTCCGCCTCGCGCCGGGCAGGGAAGTGCGCCTGCGGTACGGCTACTTCGTGACCTGCACCGACGTGGTGAAGGACGCGAACGGTGAGGTGGTCGAGGTGCACTGCACGTACGATCCCGCCACCAAGGGCGGCGACGCGCCCGACGGCCGGAAGGTGAAGGGCACGATCCATTGGGTGGCGGCGGCGCCGTCGCTCCCCGCTGAGGTGCGGTTGTACGACCGGCTCTTCGCGGTTCCCGATCCGGATGACGTCGGCGAGGATGGCGACTTCACCGCCAACCTGAATCCCGAGTCGCTCGTGGTGCGTAGGGAGGCCCGCATCGAGCCGAGCGTGGGCGAGGACCCCGCCGGCGCCCGGTATCAGTTCGAGCGGCTGGGCTACTTCGTGAGCGACGTGGTGGACTCGAAGCCCGGCGCGCTCGTCTTCAACCGGACGATCGGGCTGCGCGACTCCTGGGCCAAGGTGGCGGGCGCGGCGAAGTAGCGTTCAAACCCTCTCGGTGCCGTGGCTGTCCAACGAGACGGTCACCCCCAACCCGATCCCGCACCCGGAGATGTCCGATGGACTCCATCTGGCAGGACCTGCGTCACATCGTCCAGGGACTCCTGCGGAAACCCGGTTACGCCGCGGTCGCCGTGCTCACCATCGCCCTGGGCATCGGTGCCAACACGGCGATCTTCAGCGTCGTGCACGGCGTCCTGCTGGAGCCACTCCCGTTTCGCAACGCCGATCGGCTGGTGATGCCGCAGGTGATCAGCCCCAAGGGCTATCCGATCTCCCTCTCCATTCCGAACTTTAAAGATTGGCGTGCCAAGAGCCGGTCGTTCTCCTCGTTCGGCGCCAACATGTCGCGGTCCGTGACGCTTACGGGGGTCGGCCGACCGCAGGTCATCGACGCGCGATACGTGCTCGGTGACTTCTTCGAGACGTTGGGGGTGAAGCCGTATCGCGGCCGGCTGATCGCATCGGATCAGACGTGGGCGGGGGCCGCACCCCTGGCGGTCGTGACCTACGGCTTCTGGCAGAACCAGCTCGGAGGTGCGGCGAACGTCCTCGGTCGGACGCTCACGCTCGACGGCGAACCGTATCAGGTGGTCGGTGTCACACCGCCCGGGTTCGTGTTTCCCTCGGCCGACACCAAGGTCTTCCTGCCCATGGGCTACCTCTCCGCCCGCATGTGCTGGGACGACCGCGGCTGCTCGCAGGGCACCTGGGCGATCGCGCGGCTCAAGGATGGCGTCACGCTGCGCGCCGCCCAGGCCGACCTCGATCGCGTTGCCCACGGCATCGAAGCCGAAGCGGGCCAGCCCGTGGCCGTCGCCAAGCTCGGATGGCTCCGGGACAACTTCGTGGGTGACGTGCGGACACCGATTCTCATTCTGATGGGAGCGGTCGGGTTCGTCCTGCTCGTCGTCTGCGTCAACATGGCGAGCCTCGCACTCTCGCGCGGCGAGAGCCGCCGGCGCGAGATCGCGGTGCGGCTGGCGCTGGGTTCCGGTCGTGCACGCATCGTGAAGCTCTTCCTGATGGAGAGCATCCTGCTTGGTCTGATCGGCGGGGTGCTCGGCGTGCTCATCGCGTACATCGGCACGCCGCTCCTGGTCGCGGGCGCGCACGGCGAGATCCCGTCGATGCTCGCTGGGCGTGTGGGGCTCGACGGAACGGTCCTGGCCTTCACGTGTGCGGTCTCCCTCGGCGCCGGCCTGCTCTTCGGCCTCATGCCTGCGCTCCGGGCCACCAAGGTCGCGCTCGCGGGTGAACTGCGCGAGGGCGGCCGCGGCGGGATGGCGGGCCGCGCGCGCGGCCGGCTCCGTGCGGGGCTGGTAGTGGCCGAGGTGGCGCTCTCGCTCGTCTTGTTGATCGGCGCGGGGCTCATGGTCCAGAGTCTCCGGAATCTGCGCGACGTGGACAAGGGGTTCGTCGCGCAGAACGTGTTCACGGGTCGCATTTCCCTCCCGCGCGCGAAGTATCAGACCCGCGATGCCTCGATTCAATTCTTCGATCAGCTGCTCGAGCGCGTCGAGGCACTGCCCGGGGTGACGTCGGCCGCCCTCTCGCAGATCGTGCCGTTGCAGGGCAACAGCTGGGAATCAGGCATCGTCCCCGAAGGCGTGGCTCCGACGCCTGAGAACACGAAGTCGGTGCTGCGCTATATCGTGACACCCGGGTACTTCACGACACTCGGCGTCCACCTCCTGGAAGGCCGCGGGTTCACGGCGACGGATCGCCAGGACGCGCCGCCCGTTGCGGTGGTGGACCAGACGCTCGCGGAGCAATTCTGGCCGGGTGAGAATCCGATCGGCAAACGCGTGTCGTTCGAGCAGGCACCGGAATCCACGCCGGAGCATCCGGTTCCGCTCTGGCGGACGGTGGTGGGTGTCGTGAAGAACGTGCACCACTATCAGCTGCAGAGCCCCGCGCGAATCACCATCTACGCACCGCTCGCGCAGAGCGTGCAATCGTGGAGCCGGTCGATGTACGTGGTTGCGAAGACCGCCGGCGATCCGCTCACGCTGACGAGCCAGGTGCGCCGCCAGGTGAGCGCGCTCGACGGCGACGTCCCCCTCTATCAGATCGAGACCATGCGGGGCTATGTGGACGCGGCGCTCGGCAATCAGCGTCTGGTGGGAGGGCTGCTGAGCGTCTTCAGCGCGCTCACGCTCCTGCTCGCGGCAATCGGGCTGTTCGGGGTAATGTCGTTCTCCGTGGCGCAGCGGGTGCGCGAGATCGGCGTGCGGATGGCGATCGGCGCCGATGCGCGGGATGTGTTGCGGATGGTGTTACGCCAGGGACTACGGGTGACCGTGATCGGCGTGGTGCTCGGGCTGATCGGGGCGTTCGCCCTCACGCGGCTCCTCACCACGCTCCTCTACCACGTCGCGGCGGTCGATCCGCTCACCTACGTGGCGTTCTCGGCGGTGCTCGTCGGCGTGGCGCTCTTCGCCTCGTACTTGCCGGCGCGGCGGGCGACGCGCGTGGATCCGACGGTGGTACTGCGCGACGAGTGAGGGGGCCGCGCGTCTCGCGCTCCGCGCATTAGTTTGGACGCATGGTCATGAGCAGACGTTTGAGGGCGTGGACAACAGCGATGCTGTTCGCGGCCCTCACCCTCGCGGCGGGCTGCAACGGGCGTCCTCCGGCGCAACCGACACCCGCCCCCACGCGCTACGACCCCGCGCACGATCTCGGCACGCTCTTCCAGGCGGTGCAGCTCTCCGGGATCTTCCCGGACTCCAAGACGTTCGTGGATGCTCGACCGCTCGAAGCGCCGACGGCGATCGTCGCCGCGTACGACTCCGCACGCGCGAGGCCGGGGTTCGATCTCGAGACCTTCGTGACCTCCCACTTTGCGCTGCCCCGCGCCGCGGGCTCCACGTATCACACCGACACCACCCGCACGATGGCCGAGCACATTCGCGCGCTCTGGCCCGTGCTCACGCGGTCGGCGGATACCGCGGTGCGCTATTCCTCGCTGATCCCGCTGCCGCATCCGTACGTCGTGCCCGGTGGCCGCTTCCGCGAGGTCTACTACTGGGATTCCTACTTCACCATGCTCGGCCTGGTCGCAAGCGGCGACACGGCGCTCGTGCGGGACATGCTCGACAACTTCGCGTACCTGATCCGGACGTTCGGCCGCATCCCGAACGGCAACCGGACCTACTACCTGAGCCGGAGCCAGCCGCCGTTCTTTGCGGCGATGGTCGGCCTCTACGCGAAAGCGGCCGATACGGCGAGCGCGCTCCGGTACCTCGGCCCGCTCGAGGCCGAGCACACCTTCTGGATGGCGGGCGCCGAGCGGTTGGCGCCCGGGACGGCATACCGACGCGTGGTGCGGCTGCCGAACGGCGCCATCCTCAATCGATACTGGGATGACGATCCCGAGCCCCGGCCCGAGTCGTATACGGAGGACTATCGCCTGGCGCAGACAGTGCCCGAAAGGAAGCGCGAGGCATTGTATCGAAACATCCGCGCCACGGCGGAGAGCGGGTGGGATTTTTCGAGTCGGTGGATGCGGGATCCCACCGATCTTCGAACTCTCGAGACGACGCAGCTCGTGCCGGTGGACCTCAATTCTCTGCTGTACAACGAGGAGCGCACGATCGCGGCGCTGCTAGAGTATCGCGGGCGAGTCGGCGACAGCGCGCTGGCCACGCGGTACGAGCGTGAGGCGGCCGAACGTCGCTCAGCCTTGGTACAGGCGACGTGGGATCCCGGCAGCGGATTCTTCTATGACGTGCACTGGCGCACCGGCACGAGGGTCACCGATCGCCCGACGCTCGCGGCGGCGTATCCATTGTTCTTCGGCCTCGCAACGCCCGCGCAGGCACATGCGGTCGCCTCACGGCTTCAGAGCGAGTTCCTCAAGCCGGGTGGCTTCGTGACCACGCTGATCGACTCCGGTCAGCAGTGGGACGCGCCCAACGGCTGGCCGCCGCTCCAGTGGCTCGCGATTCAAGGATTGAAGCGGTACGGCGACACCGCCATCGCCGATACGGCCGCCGAGCGGTGGCTCGCCCTCAACCGCCGTACCTATCGGGCAACGGGCAAGATGACGGAGAAGTACGACGTGGTGGATCTGCGCCGGCGGGCAGGAGGCGGGGAGTATCCCACGCAAGACGGCTTCGGCTGGACCAACGGCGTGGCGCTCGCGCTGCTGGCGCAGAGGCCCGTCCGAACGCGCTGACGCTTCGCGTGAACGATGCGGTGGAGGGTGAACGTGGAAGGGAAACGGAGAGGGGGGGATTCGAACCCCCGATAGGGGTTTTAGCCCCTATAACGGTTTAGCAAACCGCCGCCTTCAGCCACTCGGCCACCTCTCCCGAACGCGCACCGGACCGGCTCAGCGCCGGTCCGGCGGTCCGAAATGTGGCCAGGGAGCCCGCCCCGCACAAGGCGCGGGTCGACGCCCGAATCAGCCGTTGCCCACGGGAGTCTGGGCCTTTGAGAGATCGATCCCACCGCGCGCCATCGGGAGCGTCGCCACCCGCACCCCCACGGCATCGAAGATCGCGGCTCCGACGGCGGGCGCGAGCCCCATGATCGGCGTCTCGCCCGCGCCGAACGACGGCTGATCCTTCCGATTCACCAGCACGACCTCGATCGGCGGCACGTCGGAGAAGCGCGGGACGCGATACTCCGCGAGATGCGCGTTGGTGATCACCGCGTGCGCGAAGTCGATCGCCTCGAAGAGGGCGCCGCCGATGCCCTGGATGAGCGCCCCCTCGATCTGATGCCTGAGCCCGTCGGGATTGACGATCGCGCCGCAATCGAAGGCCGTGACCGCCCGGACGAGCTTCACGCCGCCGCGTGCACGATCCACCGCCACTTCGACCGCGGTGGCCACGTAACCGCCCTTCTCGAAGCCGCCGCCGATCCCCACGCCGTGACCGTCCGGTACCTTGTCCCCCCAGCCGAATTTCTCCGCGGCGGACTTGAACACCGCCGCGAGCCGGTCGTCGTCCAGGTTCTTGAGCCGGAAGGCGACGGGATCCATCCCGATGGTGTGCGCCAGCTCGTCCACGTGCATCTCGCGCGCGAAGTGATTGGCCGTGGCCGCGAGCCCACGATACGAGCCCTGCCGAAGCGGTGATTCGCTCGGGTGAAACTCGATCCGCTGATTGGGAATGGCGTACATCGGCCGGATCGCCGCGGAGCCGGAGTTGTAGTTGTCGAACGCCCAGGCGGTGATCTTGCCGTCTCTCGAGATACCCGCGTCCACGTCGATCACGCCGGCGGGCCGGAAATATGCCCAGCGAAACTCTTCCTCCCGCGTCCAACGCACCGTGACCGGTTTCCCGGCGGCCTTCGCCAGGCGCGCGGCCTCCACCGCGCACTCTCCCGTGTGCTTACCGCCGTATCCCGCGCCAGTGTCCGGCACGATCACGCGCACGCGCTCCTTCGGCATGCCGAACGCGGTGGCGAGCTGTTCCTGCACGGCAAAGGGCCGCTGGGTGCCGGTCCACACCGTGAGCTTTGGCCCATCGTGCTCGTCCGTCCACTGGGCGAGCGCCGCGCGCGGCTCCAGTGGCACGTGCGCGATGTAGGCGACGTTGTACGTGCGCGTGACCCGATGATCGGCGGACGCGAGCGCGGCGGCGACGTCGCCGACCACATGCGGCCGCTCGATGAATCCGCCTTCGTGAAAGCCGCTCGTTTGGGGACGCGGGGTCTTGCGGAGGTACTCATAGATGTCATCCGACGACGGCTCCGGACCCGGCGCCCGCTTCCAAATGGCCTGGATGGTCTCGAGTGCCTGTTCGGCCGCGAACGTGTTGGGCGCGGCGACACCCACGAAATCCCCATCGTGATGGACCGTCACACCGGGGAGGGCTTCCGTCGCACTCGTGTCCACCTGGCCGAGTGTCGCCCCGATCGACGTGGGCCGGAGCACTTTCCCGTAGAGCATGTCCGGCAGCACCATGTCGGACGGGTACCGATGGGTTCCGGTCACGAGGGCACGTTCATTGACCCGCGGCTCCGACGTGCCCGCCACGACCCACTCGTCGGCCGGCGTGAGGGCGACGTCCTCTCGCACGACTTCCGTCAGCGGGCGTCCGTCGGTGAGGGCGCCGTATGAGAGGGACTTCCCCTTTGCGCCGACGATCTGTCCGTCTTTCGCGATGAGCGTCGCGCGATTCACCTGCCACCGCTCGGCGGCGAGGCCGAGCAGCAGCTCGCGTGCAGCGGCGCCGACCTTGCGGAGCTGCGTTCCCATCTGTGGCGTGGAGCGGCTGCCGAACGTCCCCATGTCGAACGGTGTGAGATCGGTGTCGCCCATGACGAGCGTCACGCTGGAGAGCGGGACGTGCAGCTCTTCGGCCAGCTCCTGGGCGAGCGATGTCCGGATGCCCTGGCCGAATTCGACCTTGCCGGTATACACGGTGACGGCGCCGTCCTCGCCGATGTGGAGCCATGCGCCGATCTCCTCGGGTGGCTCTTCGGTCTCGGAAACTGCGGCGTCGCCCGCACCGGGTCGGCCCCATGCGAACGCGCTCTTGGTCACGAGCACCACGACCAGACCGCCGCCGAGTGTCTTGATGAATTCGCGGCGGGTGGTGCCGTTGCCGTCCAGCCGGAGGGTGACTTCGCGGAGCTCGTAGCGTTCGGGCTCGGTGGGACGCATGGTGGAATCGGGTGCGCTCATCCGTGCCCCCCGTTGGCCGAGAGCGTGGCCGCGCGCTGGACGGCGGCGATCACGCGTGGATGCGTCCCGCAGCGGCAGACGTTGCCCTCCAGGCCATCCTTGACCTGCTGTTCCGACGGAGCGGGTGTCTCGGCGAGCAGTGCCACCGCACGCATGATCATCCCGGGCGTGCAGTAGGCGCACTGAAAGGCGCCCTCGTTCAGGAAGGCCTGCTGGACGGGATGCAGCACCCCATCCTTGGGCAGGCCTTCGATCGTCGTCACCGGGGTACCGGCGGCGCTGGCGACAGGCGTCACGCACGAATGCACCGCCCGGCCGCCGAGCAGCACCGTGCATGCGCCGCACTCGCTCTCGCCGCATCCGTATTTGGTGCCGGTGAGCCCGAGCTCTTCCCGCAGGACACCGAGCAGGCTCCGCGCCGGATCGACGTCGATCTCGTGGCGCGTGCCGTTCACCTCGAGCGTCATTTTCATGATGTCTCTCCTGCCACCCTGCCACTCTGCCACTATGTCCGTGAACAGGTACTCACTACCACCTGAACTTGTTGAGAGGTCCCATGCGGCGCCATACGGGATAGATTCGGTGCGGAACCCAACTTCTGGACCGAGGCCATGCTCACGTCATACATCCTTCAGATCATGATGCGCGATCTCCGTACGCTCGAGCGCGAGGTGCGCGCCTATCCCGACGACGCTTCACTTTGGGAGGCCGGTGACGGACTCCCGAACTCCGGTGGGACCCTTGCCATTCATCTTGCGGGGAATCTGCGGCACTTCGTGGGAGCCGTGCTCGGCCGCAGCGGGTATGTCCGCGATCGTGACGAGGAGTTCGGTGCACGCGGACTTACGCGCGAGCAGGTGGTCGAGCGGCTGGAGGCGGCGATCGCAGATCTCGAGGCCGCGGGTGAGCGCGTGACGGACGACATGCTCGAGCAGCCATACCCCATCGCGCTGCGCGACATGACGTTCGCGACGGGCGATTTCCTGCTGCATCTCATCGCCCACTCAGGCTACCACATCGGGCAGGTGGACTATCACCGCCGCGCGCTGACGTCCTCGAAAGAAGGAATCGGGGCGATGCCGATCCCGGAGATGGCGTCGGCGAAGCAAGCCGGATGACGCGGCGGCCGTCGTTTACCGTGCGACCGATCGGCGTCGTGCATTCGCCGATCACCTCGCGCGCGAACGCGCCGCGCCAGGGTGCCGAGGGTGCGCCTGACGCGTGGATCGAGCTCGATCCATCCCTGGTGCGCGGCCTCACGCGGATGCGGGTTGGGATGGAGTTGATCGTGCTCACGTGGCTGCACCGGGCGCGGCGTGACGTGCTGCGCGTGAGGCCGCGGAGCGATCGTCGGCAGCGGCTCGCGGGCGTTTTCGCGACGCGCTCACCCGACCGGCCGAATCCGATCGGGGTTCATCGGGTGACGCTCCGGGAGGTCGAGGGTGCGCGCCTGCTCGTCGGACCGATCGAGGCGATCGACGGGACGCCGGTGATCGACATCAAGTATGCGATGCCCAACTACTAGCTGCGGGAGACGGCGCACGGAGGGCGGGGGACTCGAACCCCCAAGGGCTTGCGCCCGGCGGTTTTCAAGACCGCTGCCTTACCAGTTAGGTCTAGCCCTCCCAGACGTATAAGCTAGCACCGCACGGTGGCCTGCCAAGCGTAGCGCTCCCGGTGGTTTCCTAGCGCGTGCCAACCCTCCGGCGTGACCGGTCGTCCAACCGAGCGACCCGCACACCAACCGAGGGAGCTCCGCGCGATGCCGCCATTCCGTCCGATCCTCCTCGCGCTCGCATGGGCCGCCGTCACCCACGACGCCGGGACCCCATCCCACCGCGATCCTCCGATCACCACCGTGGTCCGGGCCGACAGCCGCTTTGCGGCTGTCCGGGACTCCCTGATCGCCAAGGTGCGTGCCGGGAAGATCCCCTCGATCGCGATCGCCGTCACCGAGCGCGGTCGTACCGTCTGGGAGGAGGCAATCGGGTGGGCGGACCGCGAGCGGCGCGTTCCTGCGAAGCCCGAGATGCCCTACGCGCTCGGATCGCTGTCCAAATCGCTCGCCGCGACCGTCGTGCTCACCCTCGTCGATCGGGGCGTGCTCGACCTCGACGCCCCGATCGATCGGTGGGTGCGTCTCGCCGCGCCCACGGGAGTCGTGCGTCGGCCGACGCTTCGCCAAGTGCTCGATGCCTCTGGGGGCATTCCGCACGGATGGCGGTCTGGGGAGGGCGTGGCCGTTCCCACCACCGATTCGGCATGGGACCGGTGGATGGACCAGAACGTGTTCGTCGCCTTCCCGCCGGGCGTGGTCTTCGAGTACTCGAACAACTCGTTCGGGGTCGCGGCCCGCGTGGCCGAGCGCGCCGCCGGGGTGCCGTTTGACACACTGGCACGCCGCGCGCTCTTCGAGCCGCTCGGGATGACGGCGAGCCATACGATCTACGACGCTCAGTACGCCGATGCCATTCCGGTGCCGTACGCAGGAGATGGAACTGCGCTCCCCCGAACCGCGAGCGTGCCCGATGCGGGGCTCGGTATGCTCGCGAGCGTGGAAGACTTGGCCCGCTTCGGGAACTTCATCCGCGGTCGCGTTCCCGCCGGCGAGCGCTCGCCGTTGTCCCCGGCGATGCGCGCCGAGATCTGGCGGCCGGCGGTTGGACCGTCGCGGGACTTCTTTCATTTCGGCTTCTGGAACGGTGGTCGAACGCTGGTCACCACCGGCAACATCGGCGGGGCGAACGCCCATCTCGCGATGGGCCGATCGACGGACGTCGTGGTTGCGGTCGCCGTGAATCAGACCGGCAACGACGCCGACGAAGCCGCGGGCGCGATCGAGCGCGTGCTGATCCCGTCCTCCCCGGGCGACCGGGACGTTCGAGCCGACTACGACGCGCTCTACCGGCGCCCGTATGAGGGCGCGCCGGGGCTTCGTGGTCCATGGAACGGGATGATGGGACGCGGGGCGGACACCATGCCCGTCCAGCTCGAGGCCGGTGCCGACTCGGTGCGTATCCGACTGGGCGGGGGGGCGTGGCTCCGGCTCGCCGGGGCGCGGATGAGTGGGTTCGGTGTCCTCCGTGGCTCCGTGGTCACGGCGTCTGCGGCGTTCGCCGGCACCACCGGACCCGTCCAGGTCGCGCTGACGCTCCGATGGGAGGGCAATCGGATGCGCGGCTATCTCCTGCCGCGCGGCGCGATTGCGGAGCCGCTGCCCGTGCTCCTGACCCGAGGCCCGTAGAGGTCCGCCTCACAGCCGAAGCTGAACCTCCGGCCGCCCGCGCGGTATGACAGCCTGACCGCAATTCTCGAGATCAGCTTCACCGCGTTTGGGAGGAGGGAGCGTCATGCGGATCCTGGCCCATGACCCCGAAACCGGAAGTTCCGGCAGGCAGCCGTCCCGCAGCCTGCACCACCGATTCGCCGCGGCGTCTGTCGCCCTGACACTCGCGTTCATGATGCCCGTGGCGGCCCACGCCGCGCCACGCGGCCACGCCGGTCCCCCCTCCGGCGTCCTCCGTGCCACGCTCGGCAACGGACTTCGCGTGGTGATCGTCCGGAACACGCTCGCACCGGTCGTCACGACGATGGTGAACTATCTCGTGGGCTCGGACGAGACCCCACCCGGCTTCCCCGGCACCGCGCACGCCCAGGAACACATGATGTTCCGGGGCAGCCCCGGTCTCTCCGCCGACCAGCTCTCCGAGATCTCCGCGTCCATCGGCGGTGCGTTCAACGCCGATACGCGCAATACCGTGACGCAGTACTTCTTCTCGGCGCCCGCCGAGGATCTCGGGCTCGCGCTCCATATCGAAGCCATCCGCATGCGGGCCGTGGACGACAACGATTCGCTCTGGAACAAGGAGCGCGGCGCCATCGAGCAGGAAGTCGCCCAGGACAACTCGAACCCGTTCTACAAGTTCGATGAACGGATGCTGGCCGCACTCTACAAGGGGACGCCGCTCGCGCATTCGGGACTCGGCACCCGCCCCTCGTTCGACAAGACGACAGGCAAGATGCTGCGTTCCTTCTACAACGAGTGGTACGGACCGAACAACGCGGTCCTCGTGATCGTCGGTGACGTGAATCCCGACAGCGCGCTCGGGGTGGTGAAGCGGCTCTTCGGGGACATTCCCCGCAAGCGCCTGCCGGCCCGGCCGACCGTCGCGCTCCGACCCGTGACACCCGACACGATGACGATCCCGTCGGACTTTCCGTTTGGACTCGCCGCGATCGCCTTCCGCATGCCGGGGACGAACAGCCCCGACTACGCCGCGGCGCAGGTGCTTTCGGATGTGGTGAGCAGCCAGCGCGGAACGCTCTATGCGCTCGTGCCGAGCGGGAAGGCGCTCTTTGCACAGCTCGCCCTCAACACGATGCCGGAATCGAGCGTCGGGCTCGCATTGGTGGGTTACCCGAAGGGAGCCGATGCCCACGCGCTGGTGCAGCAGGTCCGCCAAATTCTCAAGGCGGACATCGCGAACGGGTTCCCGCAGGATCTGGTGGAAGCCGCCAAGCGCCGCGAGCTTGCGCAGGCGGAGCTGCAGAAGAACTCCGTCTCCGGTCTCGCCTTTGCCTGGTCGGAAGCGGTCGCCGTCGAGGGCCGGAAGTCGCCCGACGACGACATCCACGCCATCGAAGCGGTGACACCGGACGCCGTGGCGCGGGTCGCCCGGAAGTATCTCCTCTTCAACCATGCGATCACCGCAATTCTCCCGCCCGAGCCATCGGGCAAGCCCACCTCACAGAGCTCATTCGGAGGACGTGAGTCGTTCGCATCGAAGAACGTGAAGCCGGTGGCCCTGCCTACATGGGCATCCACGGCCCTGGCCCACCTCACGGTGCCCGCCAGCACCGTGCGTCCGACGGTCGACACACTCCCGAACGGCATCACGCTCATCGTGCAGCCCGAGTCGGTGAGCAATACGGTGAGCGTCTACGGGCACATCCGGAACGAGCCCGATCTCGAGACCCCGAAGGGGCAGGACGGCGTGGCCGGCGTGCTGGATCGGCTCTTCGAATTCGGGACGACTACGCGGAACCGCCTCCAGTTCCAGGCGGCGCTCGACTCGATCGCGGCGAATGAGTCCGCCGGAACCAGCTTCTCGCTCTCGGTGCTCGCCGGTCATTTCGACCGGGGCGTCGAGCTCCTGGCGGACAACGAGCTGCATCCGGCGCTCCCGGCATCCGCGTTTCAGACGATGCAGCATCAGCAGGCGGCGTACGTGGCAGGCGAAATCCAGAGCCCGGGGTATCTGGCGGGCCGGGCCCAGGACAAGGCGCTCTTCCCAGCCGGCGATCCCTCGCTGCGCGAGACGACGCCGGCCACGGTGTCGGGACTCACGCTCCAGCAGGTGAAGGACTACTACACGCACGTGTTCCGGCCGGACCTCACGACGATCGTCGTGATCGGCAACGTGACGCCGGCGCGCGCGCGGGCGGTCATCGCCAAGTACTTCGGGGCATGGACCGTATCGGGCCCGAAGCCGAACACGGAGCTGCCCGCGGTCCCACCGAACACGCCGTCGGTGGCGACGGTCCCCGACAAGAGCCGCGTGCAGGATGAGGTGACGTTGGCCGAGACGCTCGGCATCACCCGATTCAGTCCCGAGTACTACGCGCTCCAACTCGGCAACGAGGTACTCGGCGGCGGGTTCTACGCCAGCAAGCTCGGCCAGGACCTCCGGGAATCGACGGGGCTCGTCTATTACGTGGGGTCATCGCTCGACGCGGGGAAGACGCGCAGCACCTACGAGGTGGATTACGCGTGCGATCCCGACAACGTGTCCAAGGCGCGTGCGCTCGTCGTGAAGGATCTCGAGGCCATGCAGACGGCGCCCGTGGATTCGGCGCGGCTCGAGCGCGCCAAGGCGATTCTGCTGCGCCAAATTCCGCTCGGCGAATCGAGCGTCGGGAGCATCGCGCGGGGCTGGATCGGCCGCGAGGATTTGGGGCTGCCGCTGGACGAGCCGACGATCGCGGCGAGAAAGTATCTCGCGCTCACCGGTGCGGACGTCCAGGCGGCGTTCCACAAGGTGCTCCGCCCCGCGGATCTCGTGCAGGTGGTGCAGGGGCCGACGCCGCAGTAGCGGAGGTGTCGGGGCCCGTCAGATCCGTCGGCCGAGGCGGGACTCCAGGGTGGCGCGACAGCCGCGGCTGACCTTGAGGCGGGTGCCGTCGTGCAGCACCGCCACCACCTCGTTGCGGTACGTGGTCTGCAGCTCGCCCACACGATCGAGATTGGCGATGGTCGAGCGGTGGATGCGCACGAAGTGCGCCGGATCGAGTTGCGCCTCGAGACCGTGCATCGTCTCCCGCACGACGTGCGTCGCGTCCGCGGTGTGGATGCGGACGTAGTCACCGTCGGCATCGATCCACGCGATGTCGTCGGTGGGCAAGAGCACGACGCGCTCTTTGGTATGCAGCACGAGGCGCCCCTGCGCCGCCCCCCGGGGCGGTGACGCGGTAGGGACCGGCCCTTCCGCGATCAACGCGGCGACCCGCTCGCCGAACTCTCCCAGTCGTGCCTGGCGAATCTGACGCTTCGCCTGGGCGAGCGCGTCATGAAACCGCTCGTCGGTGAACGGCTTCAGCAGGTAGTCGACGGCGTGTGCTTCGAAGGCGGCGAGCGCGTAGCGATCATACGCCGTCACGAAGACGATCGTCGGCAGGCGGTCAAGCCCGACGGCGCGGAGCGTGGCGAACCCGTCGAGCTCGGGCATCTGGACGTCGAGGAAGACGAGATCGGGCTCCAACTCCCGGATGGCGGACACCGCGCTTCGGCCGTCACCGCATTCTCCGACCACGCTGATGTCGTCGTCGCCCGCCAGCAGGTGACGCAGGCCGTCACGGGCGCTCTTCTCGTCGTCCACGATCAACGTCCGCACCGCGCGCATGGATCGCTCCGTCGTCATCCGGCCGGGGCCGGTCGGTAGGGGAGAAAGACGTGCGCCGACGCGCCCCCGCGCTCACCGTTGGCGATCTCGAGTCCCGCGCGGTCTCCGTACAGCCGGGCCAGACGTCCCTGAATGTTGGCGAGGCCGACCCCCCAGCCGTCCGGCGATTGCGAGCGTCCCGCCATGCCCGGACCGTCGTCGTGCACCGTCAGATGGAGCGTGGCGTCGCTGCGCCGCACCTCGACCGTGACCGCCCCCGCGGTCGCCGACGTCGCGATGCCGTGGCGAATGGCGTTCTCCAGGAGGGGCTGCAACACGAGATGCGGAACGCTCGCCTCGAGCACGGCGGGATCCACCGCCCACGTCACGCGCAGGCGGTCGGGAAATCGGGCCTCTTCCACCGCCAGATAGTTTCGAGCGAACTCCAACTCTTCCCGGAGCGGGACCTCCTGGGTCGCGGCACCGTCGAGCATGCGCCGCAAGAGATCCCCGAGCCGTCCGAGCACCTGCACCGCCCGCGACGGTTCCCCGGTCCGGACCAGCGTGCCCACGGTATGCAGCGCGTTGAAGAGGAAATGCGGGTGTATCTGCATCTTGAGCGCCTGGAGCTCGGCCTGCGCGAGCTGGCTCTCGAGCTGCGATTCGTGCATCTCACGGAAGCGGGCGCGAGCACCGGCGTCGAGCGCGTGGCTCACCGCGATGATGACCCAGTAGACGACGAGATCCTCCATCACCCAGTAGGTGAAGAGATTCGTGGCTTCGCGGAGGAATGGGAGGACCGAGAGCGGCGGCGTCGGGATCGTGGCAAGCAACGGGTAATACGCCGCGAAGAGCAGATCGAGGCAGAAGACGATCGCGAGGCTCACGGGCACGTGAATGGCCGCGTGCCGCATCCACCCCGGCCGCCGGAGCGGAAATCGCCTGCCCAACCAGATGATGAGCGGGGTCAGGGCCGCCCAGTAGCAGGCGACAGGGAGCTGCATCGCGAGCCCGAACCAGAAGGGCGCTTGGCGCCCTTGCACCACCATGCCGAGATCCTGGCGGGCGCCCGCGACCAGCGCATAGGCCGCCCAGACCGCGACCACGATCTTCGGGTTGATCCGTGCCCGAGGCTCCACCGCCGGCGTGACGCGCATGGGGCCAAGTCTAGCTTGAATTCCCCATGCGCTCCATACTCTAAGCCGCCGTGCCGGACTCGAGTGCCGCGATGAGCCCGTCGATCCCGTCGAGATACAGGATTTCGCACGGCCGGTAGCCGACGACCCACAGATCGTGCTGCACGGGAAAGTGAAAGAAGTCTCCCGGCATCAAGTCGACGGCTTCGGCCTCACGTGTTGCCGCCTTGAGGCGGCCCGACAGCACGACGCCCACGATCTCCGAGCGCGTGCCGTGCCGCGTACGGCCGTTGGCGGCGTGCGACCACCGCCACCCGGGTCCGTAATTGCCCTTGCCGACCAGGTGGCCGCCGACGACCAGGAGGTCGAGGCGGCCGTGCTCGAAATGCAGTGTCCGCTGTGGCGTGTCGAAGCGCACGATCGCATCGGTGCGTCCGGCCTCCGGGGACGGGGTCTGTTGCAGACGATCAGAGTGCATGCGGCCTCCTGGCTCGATGGACCATGCCCGCATCCGGACCCCCGTCCGCTGGAAGGCACGGACCGTTCTCTCTGTACGCTAGGACGGCGCGTGCCGCGTGAACATGCGGGTGCGATGAGTGGGTATGGACGTGCGGTGAGGGCCTGCAGACGGGCGGCGAACGGGCGCACTCGCACACCGTGCGCAGGGGCCGCGCCGGATGGCGGTGAGCGTGCGTCGAGTGGATGGATGCGTGCGGTGGATGTGCTGGCCGGTCGTGAGGGAAACGTATAGTCTGTGGCATGCGGGCCATCTCCTGGACCGGCGCGGCTGAATCGGGGCAACGCACACGTGCCATCGTGCGGGCGTGGCTGCTCGCCGGTAGCCTCGATATCGTGATCGCGTGCGTGTACTACCCGCTCACGGCGCGTGTCACGGTCGTCGGCATTCTCCAGGGCATCGCGAGCGGGGTGCTCGGTGCGCGTGCCTTCAACGGCGGTCTCGCGACGGCCGCGTTCGGCTTGGCGTGCCATTATCTCATCGCATTCCTCTGGACCACCTTCTTCTTTCTTCTCTATCCGCGCTTCCGCGCCCTCGCCACGAGCCGGGTCGCGACTGCGGTGCTGTACGGCGTGCTCGTCTCGGCGGCGATGCGTTTCGTGGTGCTGCCACTGAGCAACGTGGCGTCGCGGCCGTTCGACCTTCGGGCCTTCGTCATCGCGACCGTGATACTGGTTCTCTCGATCGGCACCCCGCTCACGGTCGTCGCCGGGCGATACTACGCCCCTCACGTTCATGGGCCCTGAGCGCGGAGGCTGGACGGTGCGCGCCGCGTTGATTCTGCTCGCCGGAGCCATCGTCGGCGCTGGTGGATCCGCGAAGGCGCCCGCCCGCTCGCGAGCGGTGCTCCGGACGGCCTCGGACAGCGCGGCGATCGTGATGATCGAGCACGTCTGGCTCCAGACGAGTGACACGGCGGTGCTTTCCAGAATTCTCGCCCCCGATTTCGTGCACGTCGTTCCCGGCGGGCAATTCCTCACACGCGCAGAGCACCTGGCATGGGTGGCAACCCATCCGCACCGACCGGGTGTCGAGCGGCGGTTCGCCGGATTGGCGGTGCGGCTCTACGGTGATGTCGCCATCGCAAACGGTGTGGTCATCGTGGGCGACACGGCGGGGCGCGAGCTGGGCCGCAGCGCCTTCACGGATGTCTTCGTGTGGCGCGGTAAACGATGGCGGGCGGTGAACGCGCAAGAAGACGTCGTCAGACGTCCCGGGACCAACGAGCGGGATGGCGCGGCAAAACCTCGGCGGTCCACTTCACCGGCGGTCCGGACGTGACGCCCCGGACTCCGACACGCGGGTTCACGGGTCCGACATCGGCGCGCGTCTCGTGCGTGCCGCGCGCGGAGGCGCGGTCACCGTGAAGACGCAGATCCGCCGGGGGACGCGCGAGGACGCCAGGGCGATCGCACGCCTGCTCACCCAGCTCGGTTTTCCGGCCGACGCCGCGTGCGTGCCGGCGCGCCTCGAGCGCTTCGCGGCGGGCGGATCGGCGGTGGCGCTCGTGGCGACGCGGGGACGCCACGTGCTGGGCCTGGCGACGGTGCACCTCGTGCCCGTGCTCCAAAGGGATCGCGACCTCGCGTGGCTCACCGCGCTCGTGGTGGAGGAATCGGCCCGCGGCACCGGCGTCGGGCGGGCGCTGGTGGAGGCGGCGGTCGCGTTCGCGTCCGAGGCCGGTTGCGAGCGCCTCTCGACCACCACCCAGGAAGCGTGCATCTTGGCACACGGGTTCTATGAGGCCATGGGATTCGAGCGCACCGGCCTGCGATTCGGCAAGTCGCTGACGTGAGCCGGTAGCTCCCGCAGCGTGCGCTCGCAGTGGTCGCCATTCCTTCGAGCATCGGTCACCGAGGAGTCCATCGTGCACATTCCGCGTCGCCCGGTCCGGACGGCGGCAAGTGTGTTGTGGGTTTTGGGGACGTTCTTCACCACGGGGGCCAGGTCACCCCATGCGCCGAGTCAAAGCCCCCATCCGGCCGCCGCCATCCGTCTCGCGATCACCTTCGACGATCTTCCCTGGGTCGGGCCGCTCCCGGCCGGGGACTCGGCCGCGATCCAGCCGATCGACCGGATCGCGGCGGTGCTTCGCGTGCATCAGGCGCCCGCGACGGGGTTCGTGATCTGCGGCGAGGTGGCCGGGCATGAGGCGCTGCTGCACGACTGGGTCGCGTGGGGGAACACGCTCGGCAACCACTCGTGGTCGCATCACGACCTGAATGGCCGCTCCGCCGATGCGTGGAGCGCGGACGTGCAGCGTTGCGACGACTATCTGAAGGCCTATGGCGCCGGGTACGTGCCCTACGTCCGCTTCCCGCTGTTGCACGAGGGCCAGACGCGATCGAAGCGCGACAGCGTCCACGCGGCACTCCGCGCCATGCATCTCGGCGTGGCGCACGTGACGGTGGACAATTCCGGATGGCTGCTGGCGCAGGCCGACGCTCGCGCGATGGCCGCCCACGATGCGGCGGGGCGTCACGCGGTCGCCCGCGCCTTCGTGCATCACATCGTCGCTGCCGTGCGGCACGCCGATGGCGTCGCGCGCCGCAAGACCGGTCGGTCGGTGCCGCAGGTGCTCCTCCTCCACGCCAACACGCTCGTCGCCGAACGCCTCGATGCGTTGCTGTTGACGCTCTCCGCGCGCGGCGTCGAGTTCATCTCGCTCCAGGAGGCACTCGCGGATCCTGCGTATGGGCGCGTCGACGAGTACGTCGGCCCGAAGGGACTGTCATGGCTCTACCGCATGCATCCCTTGAGCGTCGCAGATGCGCGCTGGGACGACGCGCAAGCGGACAGCATCCGGGCGCGGTTCGCGCTCGGGACGCCGGTCGCACAGGCGCCCGCGCGCCGCGAGGCCGGCCCGCGCCCCTACCTCGCGTTCCACACGCCGAGGGGATTCGACAGCATCTTCGCCGCGGCGGCGACGTCCGCGCGCATGCGATCGTTGTTGGTGATGCACCGCGGCGCGCTCGTGGCCGAGGCGTACTTCAATGGTGCAGGGCCTGAGTCGCCGGCGAATCTCAAGTCGGTCACCAAGTCACTGACGGCGACCCTGGTGGGCGTGGCGCTCCGGGACGGGTCGATCCACAGCCTCGACGATTCGATCGGCACGTATCTGCCCGAACTCGTCCATCGGCATCCGGACAAGGCGGGTATCACGATTCGGGAGCTGCTCACCATGTCCTCGGGACTCCACCCCGTGAACTATGGCGCGATCCAGCAGAGCCCGGATTGGGTCGAGATGCTCCTCCGGCAGTCGTTCGATCATCGACCCGGTGACGGCTTCGTGTACGACACCCCTGTGCTCCAGCTCCTCTCGGCGGTGCTCCAACGGGCGACGGGCCTGTCGATGCGGGAACAGGTGAGTCGTAACCTGCTGGGGCCGATCGGGGCCGAGTTGGTGCATTGGCGCCTCGATGCGCAGGGGCTGGCGCTCGGCGGCAACGACGCCTACCTGCGCCCGCGAGATCTCGTCAGACTCGGCGAGCTCTATCGACGCGGCGGAATGTGGTCCGGTGACACGGTCCTGTCCGGGGATTACGTGCGTCAGGCGACCGCCGTGCAGATCGTGCCGCCGAGTCCCACGGTCAACCACGGCACCCTTCCGGTACGCGGGTACGGCTATCTGTGGTGGGCACTCGATCTCGATGGCGGCACCGCGTACGCGGCGCTCGGGCACGGCGGGCAATTCGTCCTCGTCTTCCCGCGCCGGGAGCTGGTGGTGGTGATGACGTCACGCTGGCCGAGCGCGTCCTCCACGGGGCACTACCGGCTCGTGACGCGCATACTGCTCCAGCAGATCCTCCCGCGGTTTCCCCTGCGGGCGTCCGAGCCGCCCTGACGGATCGCGTTCGTCGTCCGCGCCCTGGAGGCTCGTGAGCGAACCTACCGACGTGCGATGCGCCCTAGCGTACTGCGCAACGGTGAACGACTATGATCCCATGCGCACCCCACGTCCCATCGCACTGTCCGACGACGCCCGCGCACAGGCGATCGCGTCACTGAAGCAGTACGCCGACGAGAACCTCGATGAAGCGATCGGGGACCTGAAGGCGGGTCTCCTGCTCGATTTCCTCCTCGAGGAGATCGGGCCGTCCATCTACAACCAGGCCATCGCCGACGCGCGCGCGTACGTCGAGGAACGGACCGCGGACCTGGCGGCCGTCAGCTATCGGGTGGAATTTCCCCTGACGACCAACAAGCGACCGCCCCCATGACGCCGTCTGTCCGCCTGCTGCTCACCGCGACCGCATTTCTCGCGGTCTACGTCTTCTGCTGGATCGCGTTGCTCTTTCTCCCGCTGGGCAATCTCGCCTGGCTGTCGAACATCGCGGCCCTCGTCGTCGCGATCGTCGTCGCACGGCGGACGTGGATCCGCACGGCGACGGGCGGCATCACCCCCATGATGGCTGCGGGCTTCGGCGCCGCGATCGTAGGCTCCTTCGGCTTTGCGGTGGGGTTCTTGGGTCCGATCATCGTGGCTCCCGAAGCCAACCAGGGGCCACTGCTCGGGATCTTCATCACCGGTCCGCTCGGCGCCGTGGTCGGCGCCGTCGGCGGATATCTCGTCGGGATCAAGCGTACCCAGACCTAGCGGTCGATAGCCCGCGTCGCCTCGCCCCCACGGTGGTCGCGGGGGCGAGGGACGAAGGTCCGCACGGCGGGAAATGGGCTACGACCGATCCTCCGAATCCGGCGCGTGCGCGCACGAGACGTTCGGGTTCCAGTCCGCGAAGGTTCCGCTCGGGTTGTGCCGCCAGAGCCAGACGTGGAGTGCATAGAGGCCGAGCGCATCGTTCCGCTCGAAGTCGCGCCCGAGCAACGACGGTGGCGTCGCGCCCGTCCACGCCGCGATGGGCACGATGTACTCGAGGGCGACGAGACCGAGGCCGCCTTCACCGGTCGGCGCGTAGACGAGAATTTCCGGATTCCAGAGATCGGCGGTCCCGTCGATCAATGCCGGGTTGCCGTAGTGATAGCCCATCGCCCCGACGGATCCGAAGTACCAGCAAGGTGTGAGCTTGGCGTTGTAGCCGGCGGCTGACGCGGCCGCGGTGTCGTGAAACGCCACCGTGGCCCGCCGGAGCGCGGCGAGCTGGCTACCGAGATCGCTGGTCTCACCGGCGGTCGTTCGGTCGAGCACGGGGGTGGACGAGACGGCCGCCGGATTCATCGGCGACTCGGCCTCTTGGCAGGCGGCGAGCGCGAGTGCGGCGATGACGACGCCGATTCGCAGACCCGGCACCCGACGGGATGCAACGGACATGAGTGACCTCCTGAGGATGGGTGGGACGGGCATCGAGGCACGAGGCGTGCTGGTTGCGACTCCCGCCGATGGGCGTATATATGGTTGGAACG
>Ga0102953_1000759_pt1 | contig 21353 bp, 15 predicted proteins | sample SalPon2A_C_D2_MG_FD_78509 | JGI IMG/M metagenome (GOLD analysis project Ga0102953, IMG submission 78509) | Soil microbial communities from South San Francisco under conditions of wetland restoration - Salt Pond MetaG R2A_C_D2_MG | ecosystem: Environmental > Terrestrial > Soil > Wetlands | place... | reverse complement strand
GGGCCCGTGGTCTTCTCGAACGAGCTGTGGCGCAGCGCCTTCGACGACCTCTTCGAACGGTTCCGGTTCTGCGTCCGCGAGGCGGACGAGGTCAACGCCATCGCGCCCGATATGCTCGGCCGCGTGTTCGAGCGCGTCATGGCCACCGAGCATCGCCACCGCACAGGTACCTACTACACGCCCGCACCGGTGGTGCACGACGTCGTGCGGGCGGCCCTCGCCACCGCGCTCGTGGCGCACGGCGAGATTTCCGCGGACTATGCCGACGCCGTGCTCGAGGGCCGGGCCATCCCGTCGGGATCGGCTCGACGCGTGGCGCAAACGCTCACGCGCCTGAGGCTGTTGGACCCGGCGGTCGGGTCGGGCGCCTTCCTCCTGGGCGCCCTCGATCTGCTCACCACGGCACGACTCGCCGTCACCGATCCCACCGAACCGCGTGAGCCGCACCACACGCGTCGCCGCGTGCTGCGCGAGAACCTCTTCGGCGTGGATCTGAGTCCCGTGGCCGTGCGCCTCGCCGAGCTCCGGCTCTGGCTCGCGATCGTCGCCGACGACCCGAGCGACGACCTCGCGCGTATCGAGCCTCTTCCCAACCTCGATGGCGTCGTTCGCCAGGGCGACTCTCTGCTCGACCCGATCGCCGCCGCACGGGCCCTCGGGCTCTCGGCACCACTGCCCCGCCGCGCGACGACGGCCGTTGCGGCCGCGCGCGACGCGCTCTTCGAGGCACGGGGAGCCGGACGGCGCGCGGCGCAGCGCGCGCTGCGCGCACACGAGGAAGATCTCGCGCGCAGCGCGGTGGATGCCGCCGACGCTCGGATCCGCCATGCGCTCCGTGATCTCGCCGCACTCGCGCGCGGACACGATCTCTTCGGTCGGCGCTCCGGGCTCGGCGAGCCCCAGCGTCGCCTCTATCGCACGCTCCGCACACGGCGCATGGCGCTCCGGACGGCCCGGAAGGCCCTCGATGACGGCGTCCTGCCGTTCTTCGCGTTCGACGTGCATCGACCCGAGGTCGTGGCACAGGGTGGATTCACGGTGGTGGTGGGGAATCCCCCCTGGGTGCGCTCGGAACGGCTGCCCGACGACACGCGGAAGACGTTGAAAGAGCGATTCAGCTGGTGGCGTGCAGGGTCGGGACGCGGGTTCGCGCACTTGCCCGATCTCTCCGTGGCGTTCCTGGAGCGTGCGTTCGAGCTCGCGGCGGACGACGGCGTCGTCGGTCTCCTCGTGCCGAGCAAGCTTGCCAGCGCGGGGTACGCGGCCACGGCGCGCGCGGCGCTCGTGCGGGAGACGACACTCACCTACCTGCACCGCGTACCGGATCGCGCGGCGGCGCAATTCGGCGCCACCACCTATCCGCTCGCGGTGGTCGCACGCAAGCGCCCGCCGCCCGCGGATCACCAGGTATCGCTCGACTTCGGGGTGCGGACACGGTGCTCGCAGCGCGCGCTCGCGGCCGACGGGCCGTGGATTCTCACCGGCAATCGCGAACGTGCCGCGCTCACGCGCTATCTCGATTCGGGGCAGCCTCTCGCCGCCGTGGGACACCCCGCACTCGGCGTGAAGACCGGGGCCGACGGACTCCTCGTGGGCCGAGTGGTCTCCACCGGCCGGCGCACTCGCACGGTGCGATTCGGCGCCGAGACGGTGGAGTTGGAGCGGACGGTACTTCGGGCCGTGCTGCGCGGTCGCGACGTCGCGCCGTTCCGTGGCACGCCGACGCATGTCGTCCTCTGGGGGTATGACGCCGCCGCCAGCCTGCGCGCGCGGCTTCCGAGACGCGCCGCCGCCTACGTCAGGCGCATCGCCGAGGCGCTCGAGGCGCGCGCCGATTTCGAGGGCGGGCCGCCGTGGACGCTCTTCCGATTGCGGGCCGCACGTCCGCGCCATCGCGTCGTCTGGCGCGACATCGCGCGGCGACCCGCCGCGGTCGCGCTTCCCGAAGACGCCGATTCGATTCCGCTCAACTCCTGCTATGTGCTGATCGCGCCGGATGCGGAGACCGCGCACGTCGTGACCGCAACCCTCAACGCGACATGGTCCGCCGTGACGGTGCGCGCCCTCGCGGATGAAGCACGGGGCGGCTACCGGCGGATCAACGCGACCGTCGCCTCCCGCCTCCCCGTTCCAACGCCTTCGCCGGCGCGCGATCGCCTCGCCGCGTTCGGCGCGGACGCCCACGCCAGCAATGCCTTCGACCAAGACACCCTCGACGAGTTGGTCGCCGACGCGCTCCGCCTTCCGCGGGCCGTCCGCCGCGAGCTCGCGGCGCTCGCCGACGATTCCCGCTGAGGCGCTGCGCGTCGTCCACGAGCCGTTGCGCTGGGTGCTCACGGCCGGGGATCGACGTCCGATCGCCGAGGTGGTTGCGGCACTCCGCGCGGCTGCGGCCGGTGCCGTCACGTTCGGATGGACGGCTCCCGGCTGGTTGTTGCCGCATCAGGTGGTGGCCGCGCGCCGGCTCGCGGCGAGCCTGCACGTCTTCGGCGGCGCCGTCCTCGCCGACGCCGTCGGACTCGGCAAGACCTACGTGGCGCTCGCCCTCGCCACGCGCTATCCGAGCGTCACGGTCGCCGCCCCCGCGGCGCTGCTCCCCCAATGGCGACGTCGTGCCCACGACGTGGGCCTCGCCCCGCGATACGTCTCGCACGAAGCGTTGAGTCGCGAGCGCGCGTTGCCGCCGGCCGACTTCGTGATCGTCGACGAGGCTCATCACTTCCGTAATCCCGCGACGAAGCGATACGACGCCCTGGCGAGCGGGCTCGGCGGAGCCGACGTCCTGCTCGTGACGGCGACCCCCGTCGTCAATCGCGGTGCGGATCTCGCCCATCTGGTACGGCTGGTCCTCCCGGACGGAGCGCTCGCGCCACTCGGAGTTCCGTCGCTCGAAGCCGCCTGCCGCGACGGCGCCACCGCACGCCTCGTGCACGCCCTCGCGCCCACCGTCGTTGCGCGCGGGCGCCGAACGCCGCGGATGCCGCCCCTGCCCCGTGCCGCGAATCGTGACGCGCGTCATCCATCACCGCTCACGCGCCATCAGCTCGAGCGCTGCCTGGCCGAGATCGACGCGCTCACCTTTCCATCGTTCGGTCCCGATGCGGGTGAGCTTCTGCGGCGTCACCTGCTCTATCGCCTGGCGTCGTCGTGGGATGCGTGCCGGGAGACACTGCGGCGTCACGCCACCTACCTGCGGCGCGCCGCGGAGGCGGCCGCGCGCGGGGAGGCACTCGATCGGCGCGCGGCGCGGCGTCTCTTCGGACCGGACGACGATCCGCAGCTCTCGTTCGCCGGCCTCGAACCACCGTGCGCGGCACTCGACGTCCGCGCCATGGATACCGAACGGGCGCGGATCGAGCGCCTCATGACCGACGTCGCATCGGCTGCCCGCGCACCGAAGGTCGAGACACTCCTCCACCTCGTGCGACGCGCGCCGGCTCGCAAGACGCTGATCTTCACGGTCGCCCGACGCACCGCGCTCCGGCTCGCCGCGGCGTTTGCCTGGCGGCGCATCGCGGTCGTCGCGGCCGGACGCGGCCGCATCGCATCGGGCCCGATCCGATGCGATGAGGCATTCGACCTCTTCGCACCCATCGGCCGCGCACACGGCCACGCGCCGCGCGCCGCCGGCATCGATATCCTCATCGCGACCGATCTCGCGAGCGAAGGGCTCGATCTCCAGGACGCCGAACGTCTGGTGAACTACGATCTGCCCTGGACCCCGCTCCGCCTCGAGCAGCGCCTCGGCCGGCTCGTTCGCCTCGGCTCGCCGCACCGTCGCGTGGACATCGACTGGTTCGTTCCCTGCGCCGCGCTCGAACGCCGCCTCGAGCTCGGGCGTCTGCTACGGGAGAAGCTCAGCACCCAGCTGGCGCACGGCGTGGCGGCATCGAGTGTGCCGGGTCGGGCACGTGTCATCGGCGGTGCCTTCGCCGCCCGTGAACGTCTCATCCTCGCTCAACCGACCGGTGCGCCCTGTCGCGCGTCCGTTCAGGGCCGCCGGCGAGCTGTGGTCGCGTTGGGATGGCACACGGATCGCGGCATGGTCTCCGAAATCTTCGCCTTGGACGGGGAGAACGGGTCGATCGTCGACGACTTCGAGATGATCGATGATCGACTGCGTGCGCTCGCGCACGAACCACCCGCCCCGCACGGTGGCGTGGCATGGGTCACGTCGGCGATCTGTGCGCTCGTGCGTGCGCGGCTCGCCGCCGTCGCCACGGGACCCGTGGACCCGTTCGGCCGGCGGCTGGTGCGACGAATCGTCCGGCGAGCATCGGTCGCGGCACGGCGGCGGGACCCGACGCTGCTGGATATGCTCGATCGAGCCCTCGCCCGCGTGCGCGCCGGGCTTCGCATCGGAGGCGCGCGTACGCTCGATGTCGCGCTCGACGCGCGGGCGCTCCACACCGCATTGCGTGAGTGGATCGAGCGGACGCCGCTCCGCACCATCGAGTGGCGCCCGCCCGTGCTGCTCGCGGTGCTCTCGGGCGGCCCGGAGAGCGGGCCCCCTTTCCGTGAGAACCGGAAGGATGCAATCTTCGAGCATTCCCTTCCGACTCTTGGTCCGGAGCACCAATGCCCTTCCGCCGCCGCCTGCTACGCGCATTCGGCTTCGCCCATATGGCCCACCGCCCACCGCTCACGCCGCGGTTCTGGGTGTATTGCGTCGTCGCCTTCGTCCTGCCGGTCGTGACCCAGATCGTGATGGCCAAGCATCGCACGGGTTACGACGAACTGGTCTGGCTCGTGACGCTCGCGCCGGCGTTTCTCCTCTCGCTCCACTACGGCATGAAGGGCGCGGTGGCGGGGCTCCTGATGGGCACCGCCCTGTTCATCGTGGTGCAGCTCTCGCTCGCCATCAACTACACGGCGGATGACTGGCGTATCATCATGCCGATCTACGTGGCCTACGGCCTGCTCGCCATCAGTGTCGGCTGGCTCTCGCAGCAGCTGCATGACTACTACCAGCAGGCGCTCGAGAATGAACGACTCGTCGCCATCGGGCACATGGCGGTGACGATCCGGCACGAGATGAACAATGCGCTCACCGCGATCATCGCCGAGAGCCACCTGCTCGCCGAGCTCGACGACACGCTGAACGACGAACAGCGTGCCTCCGCCCGGGCGATCTACAGCTCCGCCCAACGCATCGCCGGCGACGTCAAGAAGATGACCAACCTGTCGAACGCTCCGGTCACCGAATACGACCTGGGTATCCAGATGCTCGACCTGCACGGTGCCGCCGAACAGGGTGACGCCGTGTAATCTGCCGAGCTCCCGCTTGCGGAATCCGCCGATCGGTTGCATATAATACCGAACAAATACCGAACATCGGACCGCGCGTGGCACTCTCCATCCTCGATGCGCGCCGCCGGGGAACGGTCTTCCTCGAGCAGAGCGTGCGTTCCATCGCCAACCCGCCGGAATCCACCGGAATGGGATTCTGGTCGGTCAACCCGTACGTGGGCTGCGAGTTCGGATGTCGCTACTGCTACGCGCGGTTCGCGCATCGGTACGTGGTGGAGCGTGCGCGCGATGCCGGGCAGATCGGCCCGGCGGAATTCCGCGAGCTCCGTGGGCCGGCGGGTTGGGAGGCGTTCGAGCGCCGCATCTTCGTCAAGCGGCGCGGGGACGTGTTGCGGGCCCTCGAACGGGACCTCGCGCGCATTCGCCGCCGCCGGGACGCGGCACCGTCCATCGCCATCGGTACCGCCACCGATCCCTATCAGCCCGCCGAGCGGCGGTTTCGGGTCACCCGCGCCATTCTGGAGCGGTTCGCCCGCGCGCGTGGCCTACACATCGGGATCGTCACCAAGAGCACGCTCGTGGTGCGCGATGCGCCGCTTCTGGCTGAGCTCGCGAGACGCCACACCGTCACCGTCCACGTCTCGCTCATCTCGACGAACGCCCGCCTCGTGCGCGCGATCGAGCCGCGCTCGCCGCTTCCCGCCGCCAGGTTGCGCGCGGTGGGACGGCTGGTCGCCGCCGGAGTGAACGCCGGCGTCTTCGTGGCGCCCGTCCTCCCCGGACTCACCGACGGGCGGGACACCCTCGTCCGGCTGCTCACCGCCGCCAGAGACGCGGGAGCGCGGTTCGCCCAGCGCAGTGTGCTCCGGCTCTATCCCGCGGTGCGCGCACCGTTCTTCGACGTCATCGGCCGTCGCTTCCCGGACCTGCTCGATCGCTATCGCGTGGCCTACGCGCACGCCACCGATGCGCCGGCCACGTACCGGGACGCGCTGCGCACGAGGTTCTACGAGGTAGCCAATGCGGTCGGGATCGCCACGGAGCCCCCCGCATGCGACGCGCCCGAGCCGCGGGCCGTGCAGCTCGGGCTGTTCGAGGCGGCGTCGTGATGCACGGGCTTACTGCGTTGCGTTCGCCTGCTCTCGCTTCCAGAGGACGTACGACTGCACGATGGGAATCGCGGGCATGACGATGACCGTCACCACGAGAACGATCATCGACGCGGGGCTCGGCAAGAACGTGGAGAGCGCGATCACGATGCCGCCCGCCACGAACACCTGCCCGGCGGTCCGATGCGTCTTCCGCCAGACCGTGTCGCTCGAGAGCGTCCACGGTGTCCGAACGCCGACGAACCAGTTCGGGCGGACGCGTCCCATGTAGTTGCCCAGAAGCACGAAGAGCAGTCCCATCCCCACCGGGAGCAACCGGTTCATGTTGACGTGCATCCCGATGCCGGCGGCCAACATCGCTGCGTGCAACCCGAGCACGAAGAGCAGCACCCCGTTCATGAAGAGCCAGTACGTGCCCCGAAAGCGTTCATAGTTCCGTCGCTTCGGATCGATCTTGGGAAGGATCTGGGCGAGGAGCGCGAAGCCGAGGATCATCGCGGGCAGGAGGAGCGCGCCGACGAGGCGCGAGGAGTAGCCGTCCACCTCACCGTGGACGTTCCAATGCGACGGAACGCGCGCGGGAAGGTGCGGGTAGGCCAGCGCCGACACGAGCAGCGCCAGCCCGGCAATCCAGAAACCAAGCCATCGGCTACGCATCAACGCCTCCCCGGTATCGGTAGCGCAGCACGTGTATCATGGCACGCCGGCTAGGGTGCGCCAAGTGGGCGTGGCGCCACGAGCCCCGCACTCTCGAGCGGGGCGCGATAGGCAGACCAGAGATCGGGCGGCACGAGCACCGTGTCGTCGCCGGCCAACCGCCGCAGCATCGCGACGTTCACGACCGCCTGTCCGCGGAAATGGTTGTTCGCGATCACGTACGTCGCACGCGCGCGTTCCGCCACCTCGTGGATCCGGTCGAGCCACCCGGCCAGCTCATCCTTCGTGTAGAGGTAGTCGTAGCGCTCGTGGGTTTCGGCATCCTCGCGAAACCAGTTCTCGTAGTTCCTGCCGTGCAGGCGCACGTATCCGATGCCTGCGGTCACCTGCGCGTCCGGCGTGATCGAGTGGCGAAAAAGCGGTTGATCGATGTTCACCGCTCCCACCCCGTGCTCGGCGAGCGACGCGTAGAACTCGGGCACGTTCCACGAGCCGTGCCGCACCTCGACGGCCAGCGGAAACTCGCGAAACGCGGCGATCACGTCGCCGAGCCACTCGCGTGAGGCGGGCTCCCGCTTGAACGACCAGGGAAACTGGATGAGAAGGCAACCGAGCCGGCCGGCCTCCACGAGCGGCGCGAGACCCGCGCGGACGACATCCACGTCCGCGCTTCCCCACGCCTCCGCGCGCTCATGCGTGAAGCGCCGCCAGAGCTTGGCCGTGAACGAGAAGCGCGGGTTCTCGGCCACGCGCCGCGCCCACGAGGCCGCCGCTTTCGGGGCCGGTGGGCGGTAGAACGTCGAGTTGATCTCGATGGTGTCGAGGTAGCCCGCGAGGTAGGCCAGCGGGTCGAAGCCCTTCGGCTTGGGCGAGGGATAGACCATCCCGGCCCAGTCATCGTAGGACCATCCAGCAACGCCAAAGTAAATCATATCAATAAGTTACGTGAAATATCGCCCCCGCCTTGCACCCAAAAAATCTTCGGGATATATTCGGGTCCCATCTGGAGGCTACTGCGATGCCCACCGCGACGCAATGAAACGGTGATTCCCGTGAAAGCTAGACCCCTGCCGCCCCTGCCCCTTCTGCCACCCTGCCACCCTGCCACTCTGCCGGGGCGGTGAGGGGCAACGGTGCGGCATCTCGTCTCCGATCTCTCCGCCTGCCTCTGGATCCCGGCGTTTCCCCTCCGATGCGAGGAATCGCGGCGGCCCGATCTCACGCTCAAGCCCACCGCGCTCCTCGCTCCGGAAGACAGCCGCCGTATCTGGTACACCTCGTCGCGCGCCCGTCGCGAGGGGGTGCGGGTCGGCATGACGGTGAGCCAGGCCATCGGGCTCTGCCCCACCCTCACGCTCATCGAGCCCGACCCCGTGCACTACGACGAACGCTTCGCGCACATCCTCATGCAGCTCGGCGACGTGAGTCCGGTCATCGAGCCTGCGGAGCTGGGGCGCGTGTTCGTGGGGGTGGATGGGTTGGAGGGATTGTTCGGGAGGGCGGAGCGGCAGCTCGAGACGATTGGCAGAATGGCAGAGTGGCAGAGTGGCACGGGAACGGAGACAACCGCCACCCTGCCACCCTGCCACCCTGCCGGGGTGGGGCGGCTGGGCTGGGGCAAAGGCAAGTTCGTCTCCTGGGTCGCCGCCACTCGTGCAACCGCCGCGCCCATCGTCGTGCCCGTCGGCAAAGAGGTGGCCTTCCTCGCCGGCCAACCCCTCACCGTGCTTCCCCTCGACCCGGACAATCACCGCCGGCTCCGGCAATTGGGATTGCGCACGCTGGGCGAGTTCGCGGCGCTTCCCGAAACCGCGGTGATCCAGCAGTTCGGGCGTGAGGGCCGCGCGGCGTGGCGGCTCGCCGCCGGCGTGGTTCGGGATCCGGTCCAGGGGCGCGCCGTTCCCGAACCGATCGTCGCGGCACTCGACTTCCCCGCCCCGGTTGCCGATCAGGGCATGCTGCTCCACACCATCGGGCTCCTGGTCGAGCATGCGCTGAACGATCGACGGCGTATCGGGTGGCGTGTCGCGGGCGTGCGCGTGCGCGCCGCGCTCGAGCAGGGAATGTCGTGGATGATCGAGGCGCTGCTCAGAGATCCCGCGGCGCTGCGTGAACGCATCGTGGCGCCACTCGCGGCGAAGCTCGAGCAGAGCCCACCCACCGGAGCGGTAGAGCGACTCACGGTGGAGCTCACCGCCTTCGCGCGCGGCACCGACGAGCTCCAGCTCTTCGCGCGTGACGCGGCGAGCGCCGCGCGCGCGGGACGCCGAAGCGCCTTGCGTGCGGCGGCGCGCGAAATGCGCGCGCGCCTGAAACGGCAGATGCTCTATCGCGTGATCGAGGTCCAGCCGAAATCGCGGCTGCCCGAACGGCGCTACGCGCTCATCGCCTATGAGCCGTGAGACGGGAGACGATGCTAATGTGCGCCGATCGTCTTTGGGGTGAGCACCACGAGCTGGCCCCACATCATCGGAAGGTGCGCCGGCATGTCACACACGAACCGATAGATGCCGGCGTGCCGGGCCACGTAGGTGGCGGAGGTGATGGTCTGCCCCGGCAGCGTCACCGCGAGATCCGCCATGGTGAAGAGATGCTTGTCGTCCTCGGGGTTCACGAACGTGAAATGGACCGTGTCCCCTTCGACCACCGTCACCGTGCTCGGCATGAACGTGTAGACCTCTTTCCCGTCCAGCACGCCACCCGGCGCGAAGTCCTCCCGCAGGAACGGATAGACGGCGGCCATCTCCTTGGTGAGGAGCGGCACCGCGGTAATGGTGACGTCTCGCGTCCGCGGCGTGTAGGCGGGTGTGGAAGGCGCGCGCGCCGTGCACGCGGCCGTGAGTCCGAGGACAACCACGATGAGCGATGAGCGGCGAGGCATACGTCAAGATACGGCCGAGCGTCTGCGGCCGCTGAATCTGCCAGCGCGGGTGGCGGTGGAGCTGGGGAAAGACGGGTTGCCGCAGCACGCGGCAGGGTGGCAGGGTGACAAGGTGGCAGTGGAGGAGATCCTCGAGGTCTGGCTCATCGACGACGAATGGTGGCGCACGCCCGTCAGCCGTCGCTACGTCGAGGTCGTGCTCGAGGGCGGCGCCCACGTGGTGTTGTTCGAGGATCGTGCGACGGGCGAGTGGTTCGAGCAGCGGCCGTGAGCTTCGTCGAGCTGCACTGCCACTCGGCCTTTTCCTTCCTCGACGGCGCGTCGCCGCCGGAAGCGCTCGTCCGCCAGGCTGTAGCACTCGGCTACCCAGCGCTCGCGCTCACCGATCACAACGGTCTCTACGGCGCGATGGCCTTCGCGCAGGCGGCGAAGGCCGAAGGACTCCAGGCGATCATCGGCGCCGAGGTGACGTTGCTCGACGAGACGCACCTCACCCTCCTCGCCGAAACACCCACCGGCTACGCCAATCTCTGCCGCCTGCTCACCGAGACCCACCTCGGCCGGGAGGACCGGCGTGATCCGCGGCTCGACGTGGCCGCGCTCGAAGCGCGGCACGAGGGGTTGATCGTCCTGTCGGGATGCCGTCGCGGACCGCTCGCCACCGCGTTGGAGCGAGACGGCTTGACGGCCGCGCGGCGGCTCGCGGAACGGTATCGCGCCCTCTTCGGCCGCGAGCACTGTTTCGTCGAGCTGCAGCGCAACTTCGTCCGTGGGGACCGGGCACGCACCGCCGCGCTGGCCGACGTCGCCGGCGCCGCGGGTCTCGGCGTCGTGGCGACGGGCGACGTGCACTACGCGCGGCCGGAGCTCTCCCGCCTGCACGACGTGCTCACCGCCATCCGGCACCGCACGACGCTCGACGGCTCGCACGCCGTGCGGCGCGCGAACGGCGAGTTCTACCTCCGGCCACCCGGCGCGGTCGAGACGCTTTTCGCCGATCGTCCCGACGCGATCGCCCACACGCGGGAGATCGCCGCGCGCTGCACCGCCTTCGATCTGACGCGCGATCTGGGCTACGTCTTTCCGGACTTTCGCGGCGCCGCGGGGCGCACCGCCCCACGCGCGCTGGCCGAGCTCTGCCGCGCGCGGCTCGACGATCGATACCCGCAGGGCTCCCCGCATCGCGCCGAAGCCGAATCCCGTCTCGAGGAAGAGCTCCGCCTGGTCCGGCATCATGGACTTTGCGGATTCTTTCTGGTCTATCACGATCTCTTTGAGCTCGCGCGTGAAGTGGCCGCCGACGTGCGCCGCGGGAGCCGGCGCGCGAGCGGCAATCTCCTCCCCGGCCGCGGACGCGGCTCGTCGGTCTCGTCCATCGTCTGCTACCTGCTCGGCCTCTCGCACATCGACCCCATCGCGAACCGGCTGTTCATCGGCCGGTTCCTGAACGAGACGCTCGCCTCGGTGCCGGACATCGATCTCGACTTCCCGCGCGAGATCCGCGAAGAGCTGATCCGCCGCGTCTACGATCACTACGGCCACGAGCACGTCGGCCTCGTCTGCTCCTTCCCCACCTACCGCCTGCGCTCCGCCGTGCGGGAGATCGGCAAGGCGCTCGATCTGCCGATCGGGGAGATCGAACAGATCGCCCGGCTCGCCGAGCATCACTCCGCGGCGGCGCTGCGCGAGGAGATGGCCAAGCTCCCCGGGTTCGCCGACAAGGTCGATGCCCCGCTCTGGCGCGATCTCTGCGACCTCGCCGAGCAGATCGCCGGTCTGCCACGGCACATCTCCCAGCACGTCGGCGGGATGATCATCTCGAGCCGGCCGCTCGTCGAGCTCGTGCCGCTCGAGCGCTCGGCGATGCCCGACCGCGTGATCTGTCAGTGGGACAAGGATTCGTGCGACGACGCGCGGTTCATCAAGATCGACTTTCTGGCACTCGGCATGCTCTCACTCGTCGAGGAATGCGTCGAGCTGGTGGCGCGGAAGGAGGGCACGCCGCCCGATCTCAGCCGGATCGGCTTCGAGGACGAAAAGGTCTACGACCGTATCTGTGCCGGTGACACCGTCGGGCTCTTCCAGATCGAGAGCCGCGCGCAGATTCAGATGATCCGGCGCGTGCGGCCGCGCAACCTCGCCGACCTCGCCGTCCAGGTCGCCATCGTGCGGCCGGGCCCGATCGTGGGCGGCGCGGTGAACCCGTACGTGCGGCGGCGCGAGGCGCAACGCGCCGCCCACAAGGCGGGGCGGCCCTACGAGCCCCCCGTCGAGCATCCGCTCCTCCGCGAGGCGCTCGCCGAGACGCTCGGCGTCATCATCTTCCAGGATCAGGTGCTGCAGGTCTGCCGGGCCCTCGCGGGATTTTCGCCTGGGCAGGCGGAAGCCCTGCGCCGCGCCATGAGCCGGCGCCGTTCGCGCGAGCTGCTCGAAGGGTTCTGGGAGGAGTTCCGCGACGGCGCGTTGGGCCGCGGCGTCCGCGAGGAAACCACCCAGCGGATCTTCGAACAGGTCACCGCGTTTTCGGAATTCGGATTTCCCAAGTCCCATTCGGCGGCGTTCGGGCTCCTCGCATACCAATCCGCCTGGCTCCTCGAGTATCACCCGCTCGAGTACTACGTCGCGCTGTTCAACAATCAGCCCATGGGATTCTACTCGCTCGATGCACTCGCGCGGGATGCGGCACGCCACGGCGTCACCGTGCGGCTTCCCGACGCGAACGCGAGCGACGTGTGGTGCACGCCGGACGAGGGCGCGCTGCGCATCGGACTCGGCTTCGTCAGGGAGTGGAGTGAAGAATCCGCGGAAGCGGTGGTTCTGGAGCGGGAGCGTAACGGGCCCTACCGCGGACTCGGCGATTTCGTGCGCCGCGCACCGCTCACGCTCTCCCGCAACGCGATCGAGCGGCTCGTCTGGGTCGGTGGCTGTGACGGCTTCGGGCTCACCCGGCGGGAGTTACTCTGGCAGGTCGGCTTCTGGCTCGCCCCAAAGACCGATCACGATCCGCGGCGCACGCGGCGACAACTCGAGCTGCCACTCGATCATCCGCACGAACGACTGCGGTTCGGAGGCGTCTCGGCCGGCGACCGGCTCCTCGCCGAGTACGCGGTGCTCGGCTTCGCGGCAAGCGGCCATCCGCTCTCACTGCTGGGGGATGCCCTGCCGGCGGACGCCGTGCCGAGTGAACGGCTGGTCGAGCTCGAGCACGGTGCGGAGGTGCTGGTGGTGGGACTCGTCGTCGCACGGCAGCGACCCGGTACGGCGAAGGGCTTCACGTTCATTCTGCTGGAGGACCAGGGCGGGATGATGAACGCGATCGTCAGGCCCGACGTCTATGAGCGCGACCGCACCGCCGTGCGCGGCGAACCATTCATCGCCGTCCGTGGCACGCTCGCCAAGGACGACGGCACGCTGAATATCCTGGCGGAGGAAGTGCACCCGCTGCGTCTGCGCCGCCCTGCCACCCCGCCACCCTCCCACGCTGCCGCTCCTGCCGCTCCTGCCGCTTCCCCGTACACCTTTCTCACCTCCATCCGCCGGCTCGCGCCCGGATCGAAGGACTGGGGATGAGGGGGCCTACGCCGGAATCGTGACGCCGCGAGTCCGCGCGATCAGCTCGATCGCCTCACCGATCTTGTTGTTGGGAGTCGATGCGCCGGCCGTGATCCCGATGCGCCGAACGTCGGGCCCCAGCCATCCCGGCTCCGAGACCTCGTCCGTTCCATCCACCGGCTTGTGCCGGATTACCTTGGCGTCGGGATCGATGCACGCCGCGTCGTCGATGTGATAGGTCCGCACCCTCCGCGCGCACAGCTTCGCGAGATGATTGGTGTTGCTGGAGTTGTACCCACCGATGACGATCATCATATCGAGCGGTTGCTCGACCAGCTCGAGCACGGCGTCCTGCCGCTCCTGGGTTGCCGAACAGATCGTATCGAAGCTGCGGAAATGCTCGTCGAGATGGTCGGCGCCGTAACGCGTCGAGAGTGCGCCACCGACGCGCGCGGCGATGGCGAGCGACTCGTTCGAGAGCATCGTCGTCTGGTTCGCGACGCCAATCCGCTGAAGATCCCGCGCGAAGTCGAAGCCATCCGACACCTTGTGCCGGAACGTGCGCTCCATCGCGTCGGCATTGTCCCCGTGTTCGATGTAGCGACAGACGATCTCCGCTTCCTCCATGTTGCGCACGATGAGGTAGCGGCCGTCCGGATACTTGGTCGCCTGGCTGACGGTGGCCTTTGTCTCTTCGTGGAAGTGTTTGCCGTGGACGAGCGCGGTGAAACCTTCCTTCGCGTAGCGCTCGACGCGCTTCCAGACGTTGAGCACGGACCCGCAGGTGGTGTCCACGAGCACGCAGCCCAGGGTGCGCAGGCGTTTGAAGTCCGCGGCTGTAACACCGAAGGCCGGCATGAGCACGACGTCGTCGGGCGTGATGCCGGAAAAGTCGAACGCGCCCGCAGGGTCGTAGCCGATGATCTCGATCCCCATCGACTCGAGCTTCCGGTTGACGTGCGGGTTGTGGATGATCTCGCCCACCAGGAAGATCCGGCGATCCGGAAACTTGCGGCGCGTCTCGTAGGCGTACTCCACCGCCCGGTCCACGCCGTAGCAGAACCCGAACTGCCGCGCCAGGAGGAACGTCAGGCCTTCGGCGTCGAGACGATATCCCTCGTCGCGCAGTCGATCGACCAGCCGGCTGTGGTAGTCGGCGGCGAGGTCCCCCTCGATGGCGCCCTTGAGGCCGAAGCCCTTGCGGTAATACGTCTGTTCCATTGGGGAGAAATCTAGTCGGTCATGGCTTTTTCGGCGTCGCGGACGGCTTCTTCGCGCTATCGGCCTTCGAGGTGTCTTTGGGAAGCGCGCGCGCGCACCGCGCCGAATCCAGCTCGATGACCGGAAGCCCCTGGAAGGTCCCCGCGATCTGACTCTGCGCATCGGTCGAGAGATTGCGAAGTGTCACCGCAAAGCGGCCGCTCGCCTCCGCGTCGAGTTGCGAGAGCTCGACCGTTCCGTCGAGCGCCTGGTACGTGCCCGGACCGGCCTTGGGATCGAGCCGCTCGAGCGCGAGCTGGGCGGCGGGTGCGGTGGGCAGTCCTTCCTGCGTGAAGGACACGGGGTAGGTGCCCGTGACCTCCCCCGAGTCGGGAAGCTCCAGGAGCACGAGCAGCCCCTGGGTCGGATCCTGCGCCAGCACCTGCAGCATCGCCGGCTGGCGGCAGCGACCGGCCCGCGCCGGCCATCCCAACTTCTCGGCGAGGTCGCCCACCGCTTCCACCGTGAGCTCCCCGTGCTCAGCCTTGGGGTAGTCGGGCATCGGCGGGAGCGCCGTGTCGACGAGCGCCGCACCGGCGTGAGCGCCCGTCGGTTGCCCGGAGGACGTATCGCTGTGCGCGGTATCGGCGGCCGCGCCGCCGGCGGGCGTCGCGCGTTTGCCACCGCCGCACCCGGCAAGGAGTCCGATCGCGAGCAGCGGGAGGAGTCGGTTCACGAGGCTGCTCCAGTGGTGATACCCAAGCGCTCCCGCGCTTCGGCTTCGGTGAATACGAAACGATCCAGGATGGACCTCAGCTCGGCGGGAATTGGCGTGGGCGCGAGCGAGTCACGATCGGTACAGACGAGTACCTCGTGCCCCGCGGCGGCGAGCCGGTTGGCGCCCAGATGCAGTACGTCGAACGCGAGCGAGATTGAGCTGGTCCCGAAGCGCTTGATGTAGCTCGCGACACGCAATGAATCATCGAGCCGGGCGGGGTACATGAAGTCGCAATCGAGGTGGACGCGCGGGAGCCAGATCCCGAAGCGGTCGAAGACCTCGCCGTAGGGAAGCCCCGCGACGCGGAACATCTCCGTCTCGGCGATCTCGAAGAAGCGCACGTAGGCGCCGTAGAAGATGATCCCGGCGAAGTCCACGTCGGACCAGCGAACGTACTCGTCGATCGTGAAGAGCTGGTTCGGCATAGGCGTGGAACGTAGACGCCCCGGAGCCCGCTGGCTAGCGGGGCGCCCCGAAACGGAGATCGAACCGAACCGCGCCCGCCGGGTGCACTCCCTTCGAAAGGTCGAACCGCACCCACCCGTCGAGGATCGACAGTCCCGCACCGGCGCCCACCAGGGGATCGCTCTGGTCAAAGGTGCTGCCGACGTCCGCAAAGAGCACGGGTGTCGCGAGCCATCCTCTGGTCACACCGAGATCCAGCCGGGCGGCCCAGAACCCGCGTCCGATTTCCGCACCGTACGGGTAACCCCGAACCGTCGCCGGGCCGCCAACCGCAAACATCAGTTGGGGCATCGTATCACCGACCCCCACGCCCGTCTTCACGCTGAGCGCACCGCGACGGCCGGCGATCCGGAACGGGACTTTGGCCGCGAGCCAGCCACGCGCCGCCCGAAGCGAGTCGCCGAGACGCGCCTCGATCCCCACGCGAGCGTCCGCGTACGGCAGGCGACGATGCGGTTCGACGGCAGCGCGCAGGTAATCGCCCTCGGCGATCGGCGGGTTTGGTCCGAGCGCACCGCTCGCGCCGAGCCAATCGCTGACCCGCGAGGCGGCAACGGTGGTCACCGAGCGCTCGCGCACTACGCCGAGGCGGAAGGTCACATCATGGAGCGGGCCCGTGTAGGCCATGTACGCGATGTTCGCGCCCGAGGCGAGGAAGTAATTCGCATCGTCGTGCCCCGCGAAGAGCGCATTCAACGAATTGCCGATGCTCTGCCCCCGACTCCACGGATCCATCTCGTCGAGACGCCGAAAGACGCCCATCTCCAGGCGGCCGGCCGGCGCCTCCCTGAGCCACGTGAGCGAGCCCATCGGCCTCCGATCCGAGAGTCCGAGTCGGCCCGTGGCCTGAAGGGTCGTGAAATCGGGCCCGGGACGAATGGCGTACCCGACGCCGAGCGACGGTCCCTGCACGCGGTTGAAGCGGATGAGGTCGGCGAGGCGGACCCACCGGACCTCGCCGACGCGCCGCCCGGTCCACTGCCCGGGAAGATTCTCGTCGAGGCGCGCGAGCGCGGCGACCGTCTGTTGCACGTGACGCGCCTCGGCGGGATCGAGTTGGAGTCGCAGCGGCTCCGCCCAGTGATAGGCGACCAGCGAATCGAGTGGCGGCGCGTCGATCTCCCACCGCCCACCGCTCCAGCGGCCGTCGTGCACGAAGCCGTAATCGCGGCGACAGCCGTCCGCGTGCCTGACGTACGTCGCGTCGTCCGGCGCGTTGCAGACGAGGCGCCGGCGCCGGCCGCTGTCGGGGGGAAGACGGAAGGCGACGGGAACGGCGGCATTGATGCGGTAGTCGGCGAACGTGGTGAGCGCGCGCATCGGGAAGCTGGCATCGATGAGCCACGGAACGTCGAGCGTCACCGCGAGCAGCTGGCGTGAGGGCATCCAGTAGCGACCGTCGACGAGCGCATACTCGAGATCTGCCTGTACGCTGAGGTAGCGTCTCGCCCGCGCGTTGTCGTGACGTACCCGCGCGCTGTCCGCTGCGGTGGCGGCCGAATCGGGCGCCGACCAGAGGTATTGACCCAGAAACGTGACCATGAACCGCACGAGATCGCCGTTGTCGGCGTCGACCCACATGTCTCCGGCGACCAGCGCGGGTGCGAGCTGCTTCGGCACCACCTGAACGTCGACGGCGCGCACCACGCGCTCCGGCAGCGCGATGGTCACGGAGTCGCGGATGGCGTAGTGGTAGTAGCGGTCGGCGCCGGGAGCCAACGGATGCAGCGCCGCGGTTTCCGGAACGCCCATGAGACGAATGGAATCGTCGGGCGCGCGGGGAATGAACCACGGCCGGTCGAGCCAGACCTCCGGACGGACGCCGCTGAACGGCGACGTGACGCGAACGCCGAGGAGGTCGAGCTTCAGATCATTCGGGCGAGACCATCGCACGCGCGCGACCGTTTCGTGCGCGATGAGCGGGAAGGCCCTTGCGAAGCGACTGCGTCCGGCGCTCGCGTCGATGCGGGTCCGCACGACGGCCGTGTAGTCCTGTACCAGCGAGTCCTGCGCAGAGTGTCGGATCCGTGCTGTGGCAACGAGGGCGGCGGTGGCGGAGTCGGCGTACGTCGTCGTGTCGAGCGTCTGGGCGGTGAGCGGTGGTCCGATGAGGCCCGCGGCCACGAGGATACCGACCGCGAGGAATCGCGTCACGAATCCGACGTGACGTCGTCCAGGGAATCACCCGACTCATGAGGCGCGGGCGCGCCGCCGCTTCGCTCGCGCTCCACGCCGTAGTCCCGCAGTCGGCGCCAGAGCGTGGTGCGGGAGATGCCGAGACGCCGGGCCGTCTCCGTCAGACGCCAACCGGTATGCTCGAGCGCCTCGACGATCGCTCGGCGCTCCTGTTCGGCGAGCGTGTCATGAGACGGACGGCCCGGAAGGTAGACCGCATGACCCAGAACCGCGTGGCCCGCGCTCAGCCGCTCGATCCGCCCGCCAAGCCGTCCGAGCCGCTGCAGCAGCGTGCTCGTCGAGAGACCATTCGATCCCGTGAGTGCGTCGAGCACCCGCCGGCCGGTCGCGTTCGCGTAGCGCAAATGGCCGTCGGCGTCGAAGAGCACGACCCCTTCGCTGAAGCGATCAAGCAGCGCGGCCGCCAGGGGAGAGAAGACTCCGGCGCCGTTGAAGGACGAACCACCCATGTTGAGGCCTACGATGGGGTGAATTCGTCGGTTTCACCCTGCACCTTGGCGGGACGCCAGTTGGGCCACACATATATTGACCGTCCGGACAGTCACCCACATATTGACAAGTGCGGCTCCGGCAACCAGGCCGTTTGACCAGCTGGTCAGTAATCTGGAAAGGACGGGATGCGCCATGGCAGGCAAGACCGACAAGGCCGACGAGAAGCAAAGGGCCAGATCGCGGATCCTCGATGCGGCAGAGCACCTCCTCCGTGAAAAGCCACACCGCAACATCACAATCCAGCAGATCGCGTCGAAAGCCGGCTGCGCCAAGGGACTCGTCAACTACCACTTCAAAACCAAGGACGCCCTCCTCGCGGCGGTTGCGGATCGGCTGGCTGATCGGCGAGCCACGGAGTGGGCGTCCGCCCTCGGCGGGCTCAACGTCACGAGAGCGCTCAGCGAGAGCTGGGCTCTCGTCCTCAAGGAGAGTAGCGAACACCCGACTCAGGTGTTCGAGGCACTGAGAGCTGCGGGTTCTGAGAAAACTGTCCGGTCAGTCAATGACAGTCAGTCTGCCTACTTCGCTGCACTCTCGAGCGGCGCGCTCGGCCTGCTCGAGCGCGCGGGATTTGCGCCGACAATCCCGGCCGCGGATCTTGGGGCGCTCATCGCGTGCGGCATTGAAGGATTCGTCCGGGCTGCGGCACAGGGCATCCCCGCCCAGCGTCTCGAGCCTTCATACGCCGCGCTCTGGGCTGCGGCCCTGTCGCTCACCCGCCGCCGCTAGCGCCTCCGTCCGCGGCCCCCGCCGCCGTGACGGCGCCGGCGGCCCCCCCGCTTGCCGCGTTCCTCGCGCGGCAGACCATCCAGCGCCTCGACCAACCCCAGGAGCGAGGCCGCCGTGGCGACTTCACGCTTCCCCCGCATGACCGTCACCCGCATCGGCCGGTCGAGGACCGGCCACGTCCCGCGCCGCGCGAGCTGGCGCGCCTTCCCTTCGCGCAGCATCAACCGCGCGACGGGGGCCCCCGACTCGAGCTCATAGCGTACCGGAATCCGGTCGCCAAACAGGGGCAGAGAGCTGGGCAGGGCGTCGAGCGCCACACGGGACTCCGCGTCCACCATCCCGCCCAGATCCAGCGCCAGCGGCGCCCGGAGGAATTCCTCCCAGCTCGTGATCTCGGCCAGCTGCGCACCGAGCGCTGACGCGACCCGCTCGGGACTCGCGTCGGCAAGCGTCCCCCCCGACCGTCGCCAGTATTCGTCGAGCCGGCGGACGGTTCGCGCGATCGCCCCCTGCGCGGGGTGCGGCGTGCGACCGTCCACGAGGCCCGTGACCAGGGCCTGCCGCGCGGCCGCCGCGAGCTCCGGCGGGAACGTCCCCTCGAGCGCGGACCGCTCATGCTCCAGTTCGAACCCGGCGTACCGCGTCGAGCGTTCCATCAGGAGCCCCGCCTGGCGGCGTGAGGGGTCGACGATCACCCGCGGCTCGCTGCGGCTCGCCATGCGGCGAATCAGCTCGAAGGGGATGTTCGTCCCCTCGATCGCGCCGCGTGGCACGCCGAACCGGTCGGCGAAGTAGCGAATCGTGCCCGCGACCGCGCCGTGTGTCGCGCAGACGGACCCGCGCGAGACGCGCACCGGCTGTCCGCTCGCCGTCTCCTGCTCGATGACCAGATCGAACGGCATCACCCGGGCGACGAGCGCGCGAAACGCGCGCGCCACGGTGTCGTTCACCGATGGAAGCTCCGTCGGCAGCTCGAGCTCGAGGGTGCGGTACACCGACGCCGTACCGAGCGCCACGTCTTCCAGCGATTTGACGAGCACCCCGCGTCCCTCCGCCCACTCATCGACCCCTTCGTAAAACAGATGTCGGGGCAGACCGTACACCTGCCCGAGATATCCGAACTGCTCGACGGCTTCCGCGAAGACCTGGTAGGCCGTGAGGTGGTCGCTCCCGCGGACGATCAGGCCGCGCAGGTCGCGTTCGTCGCGGGTCATGCGGTGCAGGGAATCGATGTTCGCGCTCACCGCCACGAAGGGCGTGAGGGCGGGATCGGCGTGGACGAGCAACTCCGCCCAGGGACGGTCCACCGGCAGGGCCTCGACGTCGCGTCCGTATGCGGTGAGCCGTCCGTCGCTCACGATCCCGCGCTCCGTCAGGCGCTGGAGGGCGGCGCGGTAGGCGCGCCGGTCGAGCGGCACCGGAAGCTCGAGCTCGCTCAGGTCCACCCCGATCGCCGCCGCCGTGAGCGCGACGCGCTCGGAATCGCCCGCCAGCTGGAACTCGGGCGGCACCGGCTCGAGCGCGGCGAAATCGATGTCGCGGTCGGTGAGGATGTACACCTCGCCGTCGGGCACGCGGCCGTGCACGCGACCGGCCATCTGCAGGATCTCGTTGGCTCCGAGATACTGGCGCGTGAGGACGTTGCGGCCGCGTTCGACGACGTTCGTGTACCGCGCATCGTAGATCACGACGGTGTCGAGTCCACTGATGTTGAGCGCGGACTGTCCCGCCGCCGTCATCGCGAGCACGTACGGCTTCTCCGCCGTCCCCTCGAGGAAAGGGCGGATCACGCGAATCGGCTCGCCGCCGTGATAGAACGCGGTATTGAGACGTCCCCACCGTTCGCCGAGCTCCGCCGCGACCTCCTCCACCTCGGCGCGCGTCGGCAGGAAGACCGCGACGCCGCGGCGCTCGCGGACCACGCGTCGGATGAAACGATCGTCGAGAAACTGGAGCGGCTTCTGGGTGCGGGTCTGAACCTGCGCGGCGAGTCGCGGATCAAAGGCGGAGGTCTCGAGCACCTCGGCCGACTCGAGGTACCGCG
>Ga0102953_1000758_pt1 | contig 21355 bp, 18 predicted proteins | sample SalPon2A_C_D2_MG_FD_78509 | JGI IMG/M metagenome (GOLD analysis project Ga0102953, IMG submission 78509) | Soil microbial communities from South San Francisco under conditions of wetland restoration - Salt Pond MetaG R2A_C_D2_MG | ecosystem: Environmental > Terrestrial > Soil > Wetlands | place... | reverse complement strand
GCCTCAGGAACTGATACTGTTTTTGCTGTGTTGAGCGGGAGGTCGGCACGGGCGCGGAACGCGGATTCGCATCCTGAACGGCTCCAGCGGGAACGCCCTCCTTCCAAGGCTGTTTCATGACAAATAGCAGAACGGGTTTGACTTCGGGTTGGCGCAAATGGGCCGTCCGTCTGTGTCTGGGCTGTGCGCTTGCCGGCCTCGCTTTCAGCCTTCCTATCGAGGGCCGCCAGGCGCCTCGCAAGGGCCATCAGCCGACAAAGACAGCGGCAGATGGGGCAACGGCCCACCGGACGGCCCCGCCTCCGGTCGAGCTCTGCGTGGTGGTTCGCAACAAGCGTGGGCTGGCGGTCGCAGACCTGCGCCGCAGTGACTTTCGCCTGTGGGACAATAACCGCCTGCAGCGGATCACCGATTTTGCGGCCAACATCGTTCCCGAATCCGTTCACCACGTCAGGACCCCTGGAAGCGGCCGCTACATCGCGCTTTACTTTGACGATCTCCATTATGATTTCACCCAGACCATTCGCGTCACCGACAGCGCTGATATTTACTTCAAGTCAATTCTGGGACTTGGAAATAAGGTAGGCGTGTTTACAGCTTCGGGGGATGTTACCCTCGACTTCACCAGCAGCGCCGCAAAGCTGCACCAGGCCCTGCTGGCCATCAAACCCCACGTTTCCACGGCTAGGCAGGCCAAGTCCTGCCCCAATCTGACGGATTTCCAGGCCCGGATGCTGCTTTACGGCGACGATCCCCTGGCCTTGAAAATCGCGCTGGAGGACATGAACACCTGCAGCGCGCCGAAGGGCCAGGTCGACCCTCCCACCAGCAGCCTGCCAGTGGCGACGCTGCTGAGGATGAAGCGGACGATTGACGCGCGGGCGCGCCAGGTGATTGCCGAAGGTGAAATCCGGTCCCGCAAATCTTTGGAAGGCCTAAACAAAGTGATCAGCCGGGTTTCAAAGCTTCCCGATCCGCGCACCATCATCGTGGCCTCTCCGGGTTTCATGGCCGGCTCGCAGGCCAGGGAAATCGATCTTCTGTGCAGGCGGGCAACGCGGCACCACATCATCATCAGCGCTCTGGACACGACAGGCCTGCTGAGGCAACTTCCCGATCCGGTACCCACCCACAACAGCAAACTCGACGAGGAACGGGGGGCCCTGGTTGATGCGAAAAACCAGATGATGGCTGACGGCGCTTCCATGGCAGCCAACGTACTTCAGGACCTATCCACCATGACCGCCGGAAACTTTGTGGCCAACAAGGACGACCTGGAGTCAGGGTTTGAGGCGGCCATGCCACTACCCCCCGCCTACTACGTGCTGGGATACAAGCCCACCGATTCCCGGGAAAACGGTCGGTTCCACAAAGTCCGCATCCAGGTGGTCCGGCACGGCAGGATGGGCGTCCAGGCCCCTCAGGGCTATTACGCGCCGGGAACCGCAGCAGAGATAGCGCGGTCGTCCCTCCGCGACCGGCATTCCAAAGGCCCCCGGAAATAGCGGATGCTATGGCTTCCCTCCCTAACTCTCGTGCTGCTGAAGCCCGGCGTTCTTTGCTCCGCTGGTACCAGCGGAGGGCCCGCGCGCTGCCCTGGAGAAAATCCAGGAACCCCTACACCGTCTGGATTTCGGAAATCATGCTGCAGCAGACCCAGATTGAAACCGTCATTCCCTATTACCAGCGCTTCATTCGCGAGTTCCCCACCATCAGGCGGCTGGCCAAGGCGCCGCTGGAACGCGTGCTGGAATTGTGGTCGGGGCTGGGCTATTACCGCCGCGCCCGCAACCTGCACCAGGCGGCGCAGGAAATGGTGGAAAAGCACGGCGGACGGTTCCCCAGGGAATTGAAGCAGGCGCTTTCCCTGCCCGGAGTGGGCGATTACACGGCCCGGGCGGTGCTGAGCATCGCTTACAACCAGCCCTATGCGGTGCTCGACGGGAATGTGGCGCGGGTGATGGCCCGGTTGCTCGCGCTGCGGGGGAATCTTCATCAGCTGCAGTTTCGGCGCCTCATCGAGGAAAATCTCGAAATGCTTCTTTCCCGGCGGAGCCCCGGCAACTTCAACCAGGCCATGATGGAACTGGGGCAGACCGTCTGCCTGCCTCGTTCTCCCCGATGCTCCATCTGCCCTCTGAGGCTAGAATGCCGTGGGTTTCAATCGGGCAAAGCGGAAAGCTATCCCCAACCCCGGCCACGGAAGCAGGCGGAAGAGTGGCACATGGCTGCCGCTGTGCTTCGGAAAAATCAACAGGTGATGCTGGTCCGTGGGCTGGACGATGGTCTTCTGGGCGACCTCTGGAATTTCCCTGCGGCGCTAGGGCGATCCGGCAGCGAGGCCCTGACACGCCTTAAAAAGAAACTCAGCTCTTTACTTGGGACCGTGCCCTTACTCAAAGGGCCTGAACACAAGCTTCACCACAACATCACGCACCGCTCCATCCAAGTCCATGTGTATAAAGGATTTCTTAACATTCGAACAAATAGCGCCGGGTCCCGCTGGTTCCACCCCCCATCTGTCGGGCAGGCTGCTGTCTCCCAGCTTGCCCGCAAGATAGCCCGGAAGCTCGGCGAAACGGCGTTGCCCTAGTATCCTTCAAGTCTCTTTTTATGAATACTTTATCGATAAGGACAGAATGCCGGAGGAGCACAGACTTGGCACGGGCTCCCGAGGAGTTCCACACAACTTGGGGGCCCATCCTGCAAAAAGTTACCATGATGGCACGGCTGTACACCCGGGCACACTGGCAGATTAATAAACATTATTTAGTTGATATCATGGGGTTTGGTTGCTAGAGTTTGGGTTGGTGGTATACTGCTGGGAGGGTCATACACAGTGTAAGTACTATCACCACAATGAAGTGATCAAAGAAACAGCGTGTTCTCGTTGGAGGTTTTAAATTACAGGCCTTTGGTCGTCTGCCGTTGACTGGGCGTTGGCGATTGAGCTCACCTCTTCCACCTGCAGAAGTTTTGAACCCACTGCCCGGCAATTGTCTCGCCAAGGAGGAATATTTCATGGCTTTTATCAGGCACTTATGCACAACCAAGGTTTATCTCTTGGGATCATTACTGGTTCTTCCAGCTCTTCTGATGATCTTCCCGCCGAAAACATTGGCCCAGTCAACCACCACTGGAGCTATAGCGGGGCAAGTGATTGACCCGTCGCGCGCAGTTATCCCCAATGTAAAGGTTACGCTCAAGAACGTAGGAACAGGAACCACAGCAACAACAGTAACTGGTGCAAATGGAACCTATCATTTTGCCTTGCTGGATCCTGGCAACTATACGGTTACTGCAACAGCTTCCGGGTTCCAGAGAACTACGCAGTCTGTGACAGTTTCATTAGGAATGACCCGAACGGTTGACATTCAACTCCAAGTCGGCGCAGCACATCAGGTCGTGACCGTAACAACAGAAGCCCCCCTGGTGCAAACAAACAACGGAAACGTCTCGACGACGATGGGGCAGCTCCAGATTGACCAGATCCCCAACCCCGGTAACGACATGACCTTCATTGCTCAGATGGCACCCGGGACCGTAATGAATACGGGAGCGGGATACGGGAATCTTTCGGTCTACGGTCTGCCCGCCACATCCAATGTGTTCACGGTCAACGGGATGAACGATATGGATCCGTTGTTCAACACCAACAACTCAGGGGCCGTTAACCTGATGCTGGGGCAGAACAACATCAAAGAAGCAACCGTCGTCACGAACGGCTATTCCGGTGAATACGGGGGTCTGGCGGGCGCCAACATCAATTACGTAACGAAGTCAGGCTCAAACGCTTTTCACGGAAACGCAAACTATTTCTGGAACGGCAGCGTTCTGGATGCAAACAGCTTTTTCAACAATGCCAGCGATACGCCCCGGCCCTTCGTCAACGCCAACCAGTGGTCTGCGTCACTGGGCGGACCGATTGTAAAAAACAAGGCCTTTTTCTTTTTGGACCAGGAGGGAATTCGGCTCCTGATACCCACCAGCGTCCAGGCAAGGCTGCCGTCGCCGCAATTCGAGAACGCAACCCTGGCCAACCTTCAGAACCTGGGATTGAGTGCGTCGCTTCCCTTCTACAAGAATATTTTCAACCTTTACAACAATGCACCCGGCGCCAGCCGCGCCACACCCTTGTACAATTGCGGCACCTACGGAATTGGCGATGCCAACATATCTGCCAGCGACCCCTGCGTGCGTTCCTTCCGATCAACGGTCGGCCAACTGACAAGCCAGTGGATTCTGGCGGGCAGGCTGGATTTCAACATTAGCACCAGGGACAGGCTGTTCGTCAGTGGAAGGATGGACCGGGGACACCAGGCATCATTCACCGACCCCATCAGTCCTATCTTTAACGCGGTCAGTGACCAGCCTGATGATGAGGGCCAGATCGGCTGGACCCACCTGATGGGCACAAACAAAGTGAACTCGCTCCGCGCCACAATGCAGTACACTTCAGCTCTCTTCAATCCCCCTGACCTGAGCAAAGCGCTGCAAACATTCCCGACCACTATGGTGTTCTTTGACGGCTCCCTCACAAACCTTGGAGGTTATAACTACATCGTTCCACAGGGGCGGAATGTCACTCAATACCAGTTTGTAGATGACTTTTCCTGGATCCAGGGAAACCACAATATGAAGTTTGGGGTCAATTATTATCGGAGTCTTATCAGCAACTTCGATTTTGGTTACCTGTCGAACGGCGAGTTGGGCCTTTACGGGCTTTCTGATTTTTATAATGGCGGATCTACAGGGGATTTTCTGTACAAGTACTTCCCTTCCGCCCTGGTTCAGCCTTTCGCTCTATACCGGCTGGGATTTTACGCCCAGGATGATTGGAGAGTAGCGCAGCGCCTTAAACTGACGCTGGCCATCAGGGGCGATCACGCGTCGAACCCGGTTTGCCAGCACAATTGCTTTGCGCGCACCGTGCAACCCTTCCCCATCATGAGCCACGATGTCAACACCCCTTACAACCAGTCCATCCTGGTGGGCCAGCGCCAGGAGTTTGCGGGAATGACCAACCTGGCCTGGCAGCCGCGCTTAGGCTTTGCCTGGCAGCCCTTTGGTTCACGGCACAACCTGGTGGTACGCGGTGGAATTGGTTTGTTCTACGATGGCGTTCCGGGCATCACGACGGAAAGCATTTCGCAGAACCCGCCGTATTCAAATCCGTTTTACGTGACTTCCAACAACATCTCTCCGGCCGAGCCGTCCAACATTTTCAAGGATGCCTCAAATTCCAACACTGCTTTTTTGAACGCCTTTGCAAGCGGTGGAACTCTGGGCAGCATCTTCGAAACTGTGCCGGGCTTTTCCCCACCGAACCTTGCAAGTGCGCAACAATTTATGCAATTGCCCCAATACCAGGAGTGGAACCTGGAAATCCAGAAGGGATTCGGGCCAAACACTGTTCTAAGCGTCAATTACGTTGGGAATCATGGCATTCACGAGATGGTGCCGAATTTTTCTATCAATGGATATGCGGAGAATTTTGTGGGCATGCCCGCAACGCCCCCCGACGAGAGATTCGCACAGGTTAACTATCTGGAAAGTGCAGGTGTTTCAAGCTATAACGGAGTAACCGTCTCCTTCCGCCACAATTTTTCGCACGGCCTGATTACAGCAAATTACACCTACGGCCACGCCTTGGACATCCTCTCAAACGGCGGGAGCACGCTGCCCTTTATTTACAACACCAACGAAAGTACGCTCTACCCGCAAAACCCGTATAACATCAAGGCCAATTACGGCAACGCCGATTACGACAATCGGCATAACCTGAATCTGGCTTATGTATATGACCTGCCGATCAGGCGGCTTATGTTTGGCCATGGATGGAAACCTTTGGTGGATGGCTGGCAAGTCTCAGGTTCGCTGTTTACCCACTCGGGTTTCCCTTACACGGTTGAGGATTTCAACGCAGAGGGCAACCTGGGCGGGCAGAACTTCGGCGGACCGATTTTCGCCACTTACCTCAACAATTCTACATCGATGGTTGCCTGCAACAGCCCGGACACACCCTGCCTGTCCGCGTCTCAGTTCGCACCTTCCTCTGACAACCCAGGGCGGTTTGGCTCACAGGGAAGAAATATGTTCTTCGGGCCGGGATATTTCAACACCGACCTGGGTATCAGCAAAATCACCACGTTGCCCGGTTGGGAGACTGCGAAACTTGCTCTCGGCTTCCAATTCTTTAACGTGCTCAACCATCCGAACTTCGACCAGCCGATCAACAACGTGGCTGATGCACAGTTCGGGCAGATTCTTTATACCGTCAGCCCGCCGACCAGCATTTTGGGGTCGGGGCTGGGTGCCGACTCTTCACCTCGGCTGATCCAGGTGCGGGCGTCGCTTACGTTCTAACATCAGAATCCAAAGGAGTGGCATGCTGCTCACAAATCATCGTGAAGCATGCCACTCTTTTTTTGGGGGGAGCAGGTTTCCTCGCCAATCGATGCCGACTCCTGCACATCAAACGCCTGCATAGAAATCGAGCACTCCAGTTGCACCAAACCAACCGGCGGAAATTCTGGTAGCCGATAGCCCGGACACACCATCAAATGTGAGCAAGAGGAGATGGTATGGGAAGAGTCCACATCGGGACCTCCGGCTGGCACTACTCACACTGGCGAGGGCCGTTTTACCCGAAAGACGTGCATGATGACGAAATGCTTGGCTTTTATGTCCTGCATTTCCGCACGGTTGAAATCAACAACACTTTCTACCGCCTCCCCAGCCGACAAACCTTCAGGTCGTGGCATGACCAAGTGCCGGCCGGATTCACCTTCTCCGCCAAAGCCAGCCGTTATATTACCCACATGAAAAAACTTCGCGATCCCAAATCCGCAACCGAGAAATTCTTTGATCACGTCAGAGGGCTGGGCAAAAAGACTGGACCGATCCTGTTTCAACTGCCACCCCGCTGGCACTGTGATGCAGACCGGCTGCAAGCTTTTCTCGAAACGTTACCCCACAGGTATCGATTCGCCTTCGAATTCCGCGACCCTACGTGGTTCACCGCTGAAATCACTGATCTGCTCAAGAAGCACCAAGCCGCTTTTTGTGTCTACGACCTCGCGGGGCAGCAATCACCAAAAGAATCGACTGCAAACTTCGCCTACCTGCGCCTCCACGGGCCCGCGGAACAGAAATATTCAGGCCGTTACACCCGCCCTCAATTACAGCAATGGCTGGATCTCTGTGCAGAATGGCTGGAGAATGGCGCCAGGCAGGTCTTTGTCTATTTTGACAACGACCAGTCAGGATACGCAGCGCTGAATGCACTGGAGATGCAGGAGATGGCTGGGAAAACGGGGCTCTGATCCGCAGATTACGCAAATTACACAGATTGTCAGTAAAAGAGATACTTCCGCCAGCGCTGGTCCGCCCTCCCGAGCATGCGCATGATGTGACGGCTGGTGTGGAGGGTAAAAGGCCGCGGCTGGCGGCGTAGCTTGAGCCCCGCCTCTTCAGGCAGCCGGTCGCCTTTCCGGCTGTTGCACGCATGGCAGCAGGCAACCAGATTGTCCCAGTCGGAATGGCCGCCCCGTGAACGAGGGATGATGTGATCGAGCGTCAATTCGGCAGCCGGAAAAACTTTGTAGCAAAACTGGCAAGTGTAACGGTCGCGGATCAGAATGTTCTTGCGCGAAAGTGGCCGCGACTGATGAGGGATCTTCCGGAACTCTGTGAGGCGGATGACGGAAGGGATGCGGTACGCTGTTCGCGCGGCGTGCAGAAAGCTGCCGTTCTCTTCTTCGGTGATGGCATTCCCTTTCAGGACAAGCACAATGGCGCGCCGCGCCGCTGTCACATTAATGGGCTCATAGGTCGCGTTCAGAACGAGAACTGGCGCCTTCAACAGGCGTTCGCTCGCCTCCGCCATGTCTTATCCTCTCAAGGGGCGCTACCCACTTTCCAATAAGAAATCATTATGTCCAGTCACGGCCAAATTCGTCAACACCTGTCGCTTGGGGCCAGCCCTCCATGTCCGGGAATTGCGGGGTAGCCCGCGCCATTGCCAGAGCGTAAACTCGTGCAGCCCCTCGCTTTTTGAGCGCGGCGGCGCAGGCCGACAACGTTGCGCCTGTGGTCATGACGTCATCTACCAGAACGATTCGACGGCCCTGGACGAGATCCGGTTCCGATACCGCAAAAGCGCCGCTCACGTTTTCCCTGCGCGCCCGGACCTTTAAGCCGGCCTGGGACAAAGTAGCACGTGTCCGAACCAGCACTCGTGGATGGACTTTGGCTCCCTTCGCGCCCGGAAAGGTCACGAGTTGACGCCTCAGTCCATTGGCCAGGAGCCGAGCTTGATTAAACCCGCGTTCCCGTTCGCGTAAGTGGAAAAGCGGAACAGGGACAAGGAGTGGAGGTTTGCTGTCGGCGATCATACCCAGTTTTGTCCAGACCTGCCCGAGCATCCCCCCTAATCTTTTTCCCAGCCTTTCCCGCCGGCGGAATTTCAACTGGAGGATCAGGAGGCGCAGATTTCCGCGATAAATTCCGAAAGACCTGGCAAGATCAAAAGAGGGCTCGCTTGCGCGGCACGCGCCGCAGAGAACATGGGCAGCGTCCGCGGCATGCTCTGAAACAACAGGAAGTCCGCACCGTTCGCAGGAAATACCTTCCCAACCTTCAACCTGGGACCAGCACTCGCGGCACACACCCAAGCCTCCGGCGCTGGCAACTTCACAGCCGCAAAGGGAGCATTGAGTAGGAAAAACTACCGCGAACAAGCTGTCAGCCAGCTCTTGAAGAAGGGGACGGCAATTTGCAATGGAAGGTAAGGCCGGAATGAAAGCGACCCTCGCTTTTTATGGGCTGCGGCCCGTTACAACAGGCCTTTTTCCTGCTTCTCCTGGCACTCGATGCAGTGGCGGGCCCAGGGAACAGCATCCAATCGCTTCCTCTGAACGTCCTCCTGGCATTCCACGCAGAGCCCGAATGAACCCGCATCTGCGCGCTGCAGGGCCTCCTGGATAAGCTGGAGAATGCGGCGGTTGTCATTACTTTGATGAAAAAGGAATTCCTTGGTATAGGAATTCGCTGCGCGGTCTGCAGAATCCTGGGTAATCTCGTTGTCGGCTTCACGGCCATCCTGGTCTGCCCTTGCAACCATGCGGCGGATTTCTTCCTGCTTGGCCAGCAACTGTTTCCGGTAGCGTGCTACTTTGCGCTTATCCATAACCCTCTAGTTTGAAATGATTTCGTAAACGTAAACCACCAATTTTATCTTCTGGTTTACAAAAGTGTCAACCTGCGTACGTCTTCAAGTTGAAGCGCCCGCAGAGACAAGCCGACGTCCAAGCCTTAAGCTATTCATATGATTGAACGTATCGGCAGGAAAGGCGTCCACAAAGAAACCTGGCGGCGATAAAAAGCGCAAGCAAGCCTGTAAGCCGAATTTTGTTCCCCGGTTACCCGGGGCGACGATCATTCATCTAGCCCCACCATTGCTGATGGGATCAAGCGACCTACCCGAGAGTCACCGGCCTGTAGCGGCGGTCAATAACCGCGCCAGCGATTACAGATCGCCGCTACAAAACCTTGCGGAGCGGGTCACTCCTCCCCTCCTATTTGGTCTTGCTCCGTGCGGGGTTTGCCCTGCCCTCGACATCGCTGTCGAGGCGGTGCGCTCTTACTTTGATCCCGCCGAAGCGGGCCGCACCTTTTCACCCTTACCCCGATTAAACGGGGCGGTATATTTTCTGTGGCACTTTCCATGCCGGAAGCGTACGCTCCGGTTGCCCGGAGATCCCCTTCCGGCCCTCGCTGTTAACGAGCGCACTACCCTGTGGAGTTCGGACTTTCCTCTCCCCCGCTCCAGCCTGCCCGGCCCAGGCCCTTGCGGGTCCAGGTCAGGCGCTTGAGCAGGGCAGCGATCGTCCGGCTTGCCCACGCTAGTTCTATGGTAATCTGCCAGTAGCGGTGGGTCAATCTCAAGAGCTTAGTAGATTTCGAAATCACTGACATCGGGAACCGGAGGAAAAGACCATGCCCAAAGAGTGGTGGGAGGACTTCTTTTCGGGGATCGTCCTTGACCTCTGGAAAGAGGTTTATGACGAACCTCATACCAGAGCCGAGGCAGATTTCATCCTGAAAGTCCTGAAGGTTCCGAACGGCGCGGCCCTTCTCGATGTGCCATGCGGCGAGGGTCGCCTGGCGCGAGAGATGGCTTCGCGCGGGTACGCGCTGACGGGCGTTGACAACTCCCCCGATTTTATTCAGGAGGCCCGTTCGAAGGCCACAGAAAAAGGGCTGGACATCCGATGGGAACACAGAGACATGCGCGACCTTCCGTGGCAGCATGAGTTTGACGGAGCTTTCTGTTTTGGCGGCAGTTTCGGATATTTCGAAGATAAGGGCAACGCGGATTTTGTGCATGCCGTCTGCCGCAGCCTGAAACCTGCGTCCAGATTCGTACTGGAAATTGGAGTTTCGATGGAAACCCTTCTTCCCCGGCTTCAGTTGCGAGAATGGACAAGGATCGGCAATTTCCTGTTCCTGGAAGAGAACCACTATGATCACGTCAAAGGCCGCTTCAACACCGATTACACTTTTGTCCGCGACGGCCAGGTGGAGACGCGGTCGGGCTCGCATCGCGTTTATACTTACCGTGAACTGGTGCAACTGCTGGAATCAGCGGGGTTCACTGATGTTCACTCGTTCGGGTCTCTTGCAAGGGAACCGTTTTCTCTCGGCTCACCACAACTGTTGCTCGTGGGACAAGTGAAAGGGTAGAGCCTCATATGGAAAACCATAATCTGCGTGTTCTTGGCATGAGAATCCTTCTTGCCGTTCTTATCGTCCTGGGTTCGCTCGTCGTTGTACCTCGTCCCGCAGCCTCGCAGAATCCGGCTGCTGGCTCGACCGCACAGAGCCAGCGGCAGTCCGAAACCGCCCTGCTGGCAAAGGCCGACCAGGTTCTGCAAAAAATGAGCCAAATCACCGGCCTGCCTATCAAGTCGCCCGTAAAAAAGAAAATTGTGAGCCGTGAAGAAATCCGAAAAATCCTGCTGCACAACCTGCATACCGAATACACCCCGCAGGATATCCATGTGGAGGAAGCCACGCTGCGGGCCTTTGGACTGATCCCCAGGGATTTTGACCTTCAGAAATTCCTGATCAGCTTTTACACAGAGCAGATTGCCGGCTTTTATGATCCGCGGACGAAAACAATGTACATGGCCGATTGGATCCCGGCCAAGCTGCAGGGCATGGTGCTCTCGCACGAACTGACGCACGCGTTACAGGACCAGAATTTCAACCTCGTTCAATACATGAAGGCCGTCAAGAACAAGGACGACGCCGAAGCTGCCCGCCAGGCAGTCGTGGAAGGCTATGCAACAGCCGCCATGTTCCAGAACAGGCTGGGAGATACACCCATCTCGGCCATGCCCAACATCGATACGGTACTCGGGGGAGTCTTGCGCCAGCAGATGACGGAGTTTCCGGTCTTCTCAAAGGCCCCGTTCTTTTTCAAGCTTGGAGCGCTCTTTCCCTATATCGAGGGCGCAAGTTTTATTTCAAAAGGGCTCCGGCGGACGGACTGGCACGGATTAAATGAACTCTTCACTTCCCCGCCCTCAAGCACCAAGGCCCTTTATCAGCCGGACATCTATTTCAACCATGTACCGTTACCTGATGTTAAGCTTCCAGGTGAAAATCCACTCAGTTCAGTCGCCGGGCTCAAGCAGCTGGATCAGAACACCATGGGCGAACTGGGTTGCAACGAATTGATAGGGCAGTTCCTGACTGAAGAAAAAGCTGTGGCCGATTGCTCCGCCTGGATGGGCGACCAGTATGTTGTTTACGAAGACCCTTCGAAGCAAAGTTACGCGCTGCTGGCTAGAACGCGCTGGTCCAGCAAGAAATCGGCCCTCACTTTCTTCAGTGATTATCACACCATCCTCACTAAAAAATATCCGAAGTTTTCCGCTGACCCTCACTCTGACGCGGAACGTATCATCGCCCACACGGCCTCTGGAAATGTGATTCTGCTTTTCGCCGGAGATGAGGTTCGCTGGGCTGAAGGCATCCCTACCAGCAAGGTTGGCGCCATTCTGAGGTGGCTTGAAACGCTCTAGAGGATTCGCCTCAACGCGATTTGACGCCGGCGCAAGACAGGTTTTACCTCGTCATCCAGAGAAGCGAAATCGGCGCTAATGGCCTCAGACATCTGCGTGGCAGACAATTTGGGGTTGCAATCATCGGCATCATGCTCCAATCTAAAGGGAGTGAATTTCACAGGAATCGCCGGGGCTTTCTGATCTTCTTTTCCAATGCAGCAAAGGAAGATCCCATGGCGTCCGTGGACGGTTCCGACAAGGAGAATGCATGATCAAGATGACCGAAAGAGCAGCGCAGGAAGTGAAGTCGATTGTTTCCAGCAAGTCGCTGCCCGAAACAACTTTCTTGCGCGTTGATGCCAAGCCGGTGGAAGGCAAGAATGAACTGCGCCTGACACTGAAACTCGACACGAAAGAGCCGGAATCAGACGACCAGGTGGAAACCACCGCTGGAACACGTCTGGCTGTTGACGAAACTGTAGCGCAAGCCCTCGGCGACCTGAACCTCGACTACAGCGAAGAGTCGGGTAACTTCATCTTCGAACGCCCTGAAGCAGAAGCAACTGCGTAATACGAGGGGCAGGAAGGGGCCTTCGCCCGGATGGGTCACATGGAGGTTCACCCACCTGTCTTCACAACGAATCAGGATCCCAGACAACCGCATAGGCTCACGCCCGAATGGCTGCGGACGCCGGTGCGGTTGTGTGTCCTGACGCTATAATCATTTGCTTCTCACCCGCCGATCAGCTTCCTCAGCCCAACATCATCGATGGTTTCGATGCCCAGTGCCCGCGCCTTGTCGAGCTTTGATCCGGGATCGGCGCCCACCACCACATAATTCGTCTTCTTGCTGACGGACCCGGTAACGCGCCCGCCGGCTCCCTCAATCATGCCGGTCGCTTCTTCCCGCGAGAGGCTGGGCAGGCTGCCCGTCAGAACAAATTGCAGTCCTTCCAGCGCGCCGCCGGCCCGGCGCTTCTTCTGCTCGAACTGCAGGCCTGCTTTTCGCAGCTTTTCGATCACATCGCTGTTGCGCTTTTCGCGAAAGAATTCCGTAATGCTCTGCGCAACTTTGGGTCCGATTTCTTCCACCTCGTAAAGTTCGTCCGGCGGGGCTTCGCGGAATTTATCCATCGAACCAAAGTGTTCCGACAAGAGCTGAGCCGTCCGCTCTCCCACAAATCGGATTCCAATGGCATAAAGCACCCGAGCCAGCTCAGCCTGTTTGCTCTTTTCAATTTCCTCCAGCACATTTTGAGCTGACTTTTTCCCCATGCGATCGAGGCCTGCCAGTTGCTCTTCTTCCAGGCCGTAAAGGTCTGCAACATCCCGAACAATCTTCTTATCCACCAGTTGGTCCACCAGGGATTCGCCCAGCCCGTTGATATTCATGGCATGGCGCCCGGCAAAGTGGAGCAGCGACTCCTTCAACTGCGCGGGGCATGCCGCATTCACGCAGCGATAAGCCACTTCACCTTCAACGCGGATGACGTCGCCGCCGCAGACCGGGCAATGCTTCGGCATCTTGAATTCCCTGCCGTCCGGTGCGTGTTTCGTCACTTTGAGCACTTGCGGAATCACCTCACCGGCGCGCTGGATCAGGACTGTGTCGCCGATCTCCACTCCCAGTCGTTCCACTTCGTCCATATTGTGGAGAGTGGCATGGCTCACCGTCACTCCACCAACGTTCACCGGCTCAAGGTCAGCCACAGGGGTCAGGGTGCCAGTACGGCCCACCTGGGGACGAATGTCTTTCACTATGGTGGTCTCCTGGTGCGCAGGATACTTGTAGGCGATTGCCCAGCGAGGTGACTTGGCCGTCATTCCAAGCTCGTCCCACAGCCCAATCTCATTCACCTTGACGACCATACCGTCGATTTCGTATTCGAGCTTTTCCCGTTGGGACTCCATCTCCTGGATATAGCCGATCAGTTCGTCAAATGACTTGGCGAGCTTCCTGTAAGGATTCACTTTAAAGCCCAGATCTTTGAGCGTGTCCAGCACTTTCCAGTGTTCTTTGAGCGGCGGACGGCCATTCACCAGAAGGTAGTAGACGAAAATGTCCAGGTTCCGTTGCGCGACAATTCTGGGATCGAGCTGGCGGATGGTGCCGGCTGCCGCGTTGCGGGGATTGGCAAAGGGCTGCTCATCGTTCTTCTCACGCTGCTCGTTGGCCTGACGGAAGGCCCTGTGCGTCATGATCACTTCGCCGCGCACCTCAAACTTCCTGGGGTGCCCGATCGCGCCGAGCTTTCCGGAATCGACCTTAAGCGGAACCGAACGGATGGTTTTTACGTTTTGAGTCACATCTTCGCCAATCACGCCGTCACCGCGTGTCAGCCCGCGATTGAGGATCCCGTCTTCATAGCTCAGAGCCATCGAGAGACCGTCCAGCTTCAGTTCCGCCACGTAAGAGACCTGTTCACGCCCCGAGAGCTCACGGACCCGCCGGTCGAAGTCACGCAGTTCGTCCACTGAATAGGTGTTGTCAAGGCTCAGCATGGGCGCCGAGTGCCTTACCTTGGAAAATTCCTCCGCGGGCTGGCCTCCAACACGCTGGGTGGGTGAATCAGGCGTAACCAGATCAGGATGTTCCTTTTCCATCTCCTGGAGCCGGTGCATCAGCCCATCGAACTTGACGTCAGAGATTTCAGGTTCCATCAGGACGTAGTAGCGGTGCTCATGGTAACGGATCTCTTCCCTGAGCTTTTCAATGTCCTTCTCAACATCAACGTTTTTAGCCACAGTTGTCTCCCGCTGAATGAAAACCATTTGAGCAGCATGCCCCGCCGGTAGCGCGGAAAAACCTGATCGCGGCACAGGTCCCGGAGTCCGCAAGTGACGAAGGACCGGGAACTTGGCTGATGTCAGCCATGCCAGGATGCTTCTCTATTCTCAGCATGACATACCCGGAGCATCTTTCAACCTGTCAGAAGAATTATAACGCCTTGAGTGAGGGGGTAGAGACGGCCGATCTTGAACCGCCTCTACCTTTGTGCGTTCGGGGCAGAACGCTGGAAGGTCAAAATACTTTAATGAGGCCTAGTCTTTCTAAAAAACGCCCGGTTGCCAGGCCCTTATCAATCTCAAGACCTCGCCACCAGACATTCATAAGATAACGCCAGTGAAGGTTGCCGTCTGTGACATACGTCACTCATCGAGCGTGACTTTAGTCACTGCAGCGGCAGTCCGGAATGTTTAGAGTTAAGCACAAGTTCTTTTGGCAGAAGGGGCAACGAGAGGGGCGCAAGATGGACTTCAACGAGACACCATTCATCGTCATCTGGGAGACTACGCAAGCGTGTGATCTGGCTTGCCTTCATTGCCGGGCCTGCGCACAGCCGCTTCGCTCCTCGCTGGAGCTCTCAACTGAAGAGGCAAAAGACCTTATCGACCAGGTCGCCCAAATGGCAGCCCCCTTGTTTGTTCTGACGGGAGGAGATCCTCTCAAACGGCCGGACATTTACAGTCTTGTGAAATATGGAACTCTCCGGGGCGTTCGTATGTCGATGACGCCTAGCGCCACGCCGCTGCTCACCCACGCGGCAGTCGCCAGGTTGCGCCAATGTGGACTGGCAAGGCTTGCCATCAGCCTGGATGGCTCTACGGCGAAAATCCATGACACATTCCGGGGCGTTTCCGGCTCGTATGCCCTGACGCTGGATGCCGTCCGCTGGGCTGGCGAAATCGGCCTCCCCATCCAGATCAACACCACCATTACCCGCCGCAACCTGGCGGACTTTGACAGTATGGTTGCGCTGCTGAAAACCTTTCCAATGGTCCTGTGGAGCGTATTCTTTCTGGTGCCGACCGGCCGGGGCCAGCTTCACGACCTCATAACCGCGGAGGAGTTCGAGGAGGTATTCGCCAGGCTTGCAGATGTTTCCCGGGAGGTTAAGTTCGATATCAAGACGACCGAGGCGCAACATTACAGGCGGTATCTGGCGCAACAACGCGCAGTGCAGCGCCGGATTGGTATTGCCCCATCAGGGTCGACTGGCAAGCCGCTGGGTGACGGAATCGGCCGTGCGCCGCGCGGCCTGAACGACGGCAAGGGCTTTGTCTTCGTCTCTCACCAGGGTGACGTTTTCCCCAGCGGGTTTCTTCCCCTGACAGCGGGTAATGTTCGGCGGCAACCACTGGCAGAAATTTACCGTAATGCGCCTCTTTTCAGGCAATTGCGCGATACTTCAAATTTGAAGGAGAAATGCGGGATGTGTGAATTTCGGGAAATCTGTGGCGGGTCTCGCTCCCGGGCCTATGCCCTGACGGGAGATCCCTTCGCAGCAGACCCTTCTTGTGTGTACCAGCCACGCGCGGCCCGCTTATGCATTTAACCCAGAAAGTCCCGACGCCCGGGATTTCCCTCAGCGGAATCGCTGCCGGGTCCTGCTTTGGAAGAAGGGGCATTTTCATCGCCGCCTGCATCCTTTGCCCCTTCAACAGCATTTTCTTTCGCGGGCTTCCGGCACCTGGTCGCGGGAAGTTCCTCAAGGTGGTGCCCTTTCAAGATCCGGATGCGTGAACCCTCCAGTTCCAGTATGCCCTGTTCCTCAAACTCAGCAAAAAGCCTGGAAATCGTTTCGCGCGAAACACCAATCATCTGCCCAATTTCTTCCTGCGTCAGCGGAAGCTTGAGCTCAACACCGCGCTCCGTCATCTGGCCGCTTTCCGCAACCCATGACTCCAGCAAGTCAGCCAGCTTTTCCACCGCTGGCTGCGATCCGGAGGAGTAGTGAATCATATTCACGGCTTCTCGAAGCTGATGGCTCAAAACCTCAACCACTGAGATGCAAATCTCGGGGTGTTCTTCAAGCAATGCAAGGAAGTCTTTTCGCGGAACGTACAGGAATTGAGTGGGACTCAGGGTCTCCGCCGTATACTCAGCGGGTTTGGATGACATGGTGGCGCTCAGGCCGAGCACTTCTCCCGACTGCACAACCCGCAGAATCAGCGTCTTTCCGCCCTTCAATGAGACAAACAGCTTGACGCCCCCTTGCAAAAGGACAAAGATGCCTTCGGGCGTCTGCCCTTCTTCCAGGAGTTTGGCGTGCCTGGGTAGATTCACAATGGACTTGACGGGTTCGAGCACATGGACAAACTCTGTCAAGGATCGGCTCCAGGGTTTTCCAGACGAGAAAACGCCAGCCTTCATTTTAGGGAACGTGCCTGATTTGCCCGAATTCTTCATAGACAGCTCATGATTATTTAAGAGGAAACCAGGACTCAATGATGTGACGTAAATCACGCTACCGGGTGACGGATACTTGCTAGGAAACCTGTGCTGGGACCACCGGATGCACCACCGCGTAGCCAATTCAGCCATTGGGAAGTAGAATAAGTCGCCATGGAGGTCTCAAAAGCAAAGCGCATTCAATCTCTTCGCAATGTTCCGCTTTTTGCGGATTTGACCGAGCGAGAGCTGGGGATGCTGGCTGACCGTGCAGTGTCCAGGCAATTCCAGCCGGGCGAGATGATTTTTTCAGAAGGGGATCCCTGCGAGGGCTTGTATGTAGTTCAAGCGGGTAGTGTGAAGATATTCAACGTCTCTGCCAGCGGGCGGGAACAAGTGCTTCATATTGAAAAGGCCGGCAACACCCTTGCAGAGCTTCCGGTGTTTGATGGCGGGAACTACCCGGCTTCAACCGCCGCGGTGGACCCATGCACGCTGCTCTTCATCAGCAAGAAGGATTTTCGCGCGTTGTGCATGGAACACCCTGAAATGTCATTGAAGGTTTTGAAAGTGGTCAGTTCGCGGCTGCGGCAGCTTGTAGGCATCATTGAGGAACTCTCGTTCACAACCGTTCGCAACCGTTTGGCCTCTTGGTTACTTCAGCAGTCCAGGGAGAAAGGCCAAAAGACAACCCGCGGCATCGAATTCACATTGAGCATCAACAACCAGGAACTTGCATTCCAGATCGGCACGGTGCGGGAACTGGTTTCCAGAAACCTGAGCCATTTTCAATCAGAGGGAATGCTCAAAGTGGAAGGGCGCACCGTCATCCTTCAGAATCTGAGCGCTCTCGAGACCGCCGCCTCGACGAAATAAACACCACCTCCTTACAAACATTGCCCAGTCGGCGTGGCCCATAGCGCTGTGGACGCAGCGCGCAGATCCACCTCTGCCAACGCCACCCGTCCTCTTTCTGCACTGGGACTTGACACCGTATTCTTCCGATTGCTAGCTTCGTTGATGGAACTAATTTATCAATCGGGGAGGGTAGACCATCATGCAACCCAGAATTACGAACGTTCTAATATATACCTTCCTCGCCGGCACGCTCGCAACAGGGCAAGTTTGGGCGCAGGTTTATCAAACAAATGAATCCCCCAACGCGGCAGGCCGGCTGGAAAACGCTATTTCCGTGGCAGGAAAGTATCAGAATTATATATATGGAGTGGTGAAAAAGATCGGAAAAGACCAGATCGTCCTGGACAAGACCCGCTTTGGGAACGGCCAGGTCTTCAAGCTGGATCGTAAAACCAGGTTTATTGACAACGGCAAGCGAAGTACAAAGGCGAAACTTAAAGTGGGTGATATGGTCTGGGTTGACGCCAAAATCAAGAAAAAGACCAACGAGAAAATCGCCAAGAAAGTGATTACGGGGGTTGGTCCCAAAACAGTTTCTCAGTAGACTGTTCGGGTCAGAATCCGGCTTCCTCATGAGTCGCGGGCTGCTTGCCGGCTCCAAGGAGTGTCCGCTTCTGCCCGCAGGGGACCGAGGTAACTGCGCCGCCGAGAAGCCTTCCTTTGAAAAAAGCTATTTTAATCTCTAACCCACTGGCTGGAGTCCGAAGCAGCCGGCGCACCCGCCAGATTCACGAGGCTGCGGCGGCCCTGCGCAGTGCTGGAATTACGGCAGACCACCATACCACTTCCGGTCCGGGCGACGGCAGGCAACTGGCCAGAGAAGCTGTCAAGAACAGATGCGACATGGTCATTGTGTGCGGGGGCGATGGCACCATTAATGAAGTGATCAATGGGCTGGCGCCGAGCAAGGTCCCGCTCGCCGTTCTGCCGGGTGGGACTGCCAACATCGTCGCAAAAGAGCTGGGATTGCCCGGGACCATTGTGAAGGCAGCCAGACAGCTTCCTTCCTGGCAACCCTGCAGAATTCCATTGGGACGGGCCACGTGGGAAGAATCCGGATCGTTCCGCCAACGCTTCTTCATCGCGGTGGCGGGTGTTGGCTTTGACGCCCGCATTATCAGCGAGCTCGACATGGAAAAGAAACTTCGTCTGGGAGTCGTCGCTTATGGTTGGGAAGCAGTACAGCAAGTATTTCGCTACAGGTTTCCAACCTTCCAGATTTCCGGGGAGGGTTCTACTGTTTCGGCAACTTTTGCCGTAATCCAGCGGTCCCGCCGATACGCAGGATGTCTGAAGCTGGCGCGCCCGCACAGCATTCGCGAGCCGGACTTTTCCTGCTGCATCTTTGAGGGGTCGGGTCCAAAGCGCTATTTTCAATACGCGTTGGGCATCCTCAAACAAACCCACCAGCACCTGGGGGACGTTCGTTTTCTAAACGGCTCCAGCATCCATTGCACGTGCGATCGGGCTGGAGATCCTGTCTTCTTCGAGGTTGATGGGGAGCTGGCAGGAAGAATACCGGTCACCTTTGAGGTGGTTCCGGATGCTTTAACATTACTGGCACCCGAACCTTTTCTGAACTCGACAACGTGATCGGGAGCGCGGCGGACCCGGCCTGACGCAGGCAGGGTAGAAATCCGACGAGCCCTTCACGCAACGGTCCCCCGGCATGGACAATCTGACCCACACGCTTACCGGCATTGCCATCAGTCAGGCGGGATTCAATCGCAAGACACGATACGCCACGCTGGCCATCGTCATCGGAGCAAACATCCCGGATATTGATTCCGTCAGCGGTTTTTGGGGCAGCGTTGCCTACCTGCAGCATCATCGCGGCATAACGCACTCGATCCTGGGGGTAATCGTCCTGGGAGTCGCGCTCGCGGCGGTCTTCTATTTCTTTGGGAAGCGAGTTCGCCCCAAGAAGTCAGGACCTCATCTCAATGGCCGATGGCTTCTGCTGGGGTGCCTGGCCGCTACAGGAAGCCACCTGCTACTCGATTTTACGAACTCCTATGGGATTCGCCCGTTTTTGCCCTTCAGTGGGCACTGGTACGCCTGGGGCATAGAACCCATTGTCGATCCTCTGCTCTGGCTGATTCTGATTGTTGGGCTGGCTCTTCCTGCCCTGTTCCGGCTGATTACGGAGGAAGTAGGAGCCCGCAAGACCGGATTTCAGACCGGTGCCATTATTTCGCTCTGCGCCGTCGCAGCCCTGTGGGGCCTGCGCGACTTCAGCCACCGGCGGGCTTTGAATATGCTCGACTCCATCCGTTACCATCAGGCTAACCCGCAACAACTGGGCGCGTTCCCGACCTTTACGAATCCCTTCGAATGGACAGGGGTGGTTGAAACCGCCAATGCATTTTATGTTCTTCCGGTCGGCACCATCAACGCTGACCTTGCCCCTGCCGAAGCTCGGGTCTTCCATAAACCTGAGCCATCACCCGCTCTCAAAAAGGCCCTGGAAACCCGAACGGGAAGGGTCTTTATGGACTTCGCAAGATTTCCCTGGGCACAGGTGGTTCCCACAGAAAAGGGTGTAACGGTAACGGTCCGGGACCTCCGCTTCCAGGCGGCAAACGCCCGGCGCGGCGGCTTCGCAATCAGGATAAAGCTTGACCAGCAGTTACACGTCCTGTCTCAGCAGTTCAAATTTTCGGGAAACTTCCGGCACGATTAGTCCTGACCGCGGTCAGAGGACATCGGAGGGGTCGCCGGCGGCTTTCCTTCTTTATCCCCGGGCTTCCACCACCAGCGATAGAGCACCGCTGAAATCACAACGATCCCGACAAACCCAAGCGAAATCCAGATGATATTGTTCTTAAGGAAATCTTCTCCGCCCACCCCATAGCGAACCCCAATCCAGGCTTCTGCGCCGAACCTGAGAAATCCTCCCAGCACCAGCGCACCGGCAAACCTTATGGGACTGATCCGCAAGGCGCCCGAACCCAGCAGAATCGGCTTGAAGGGTAGCGGAGGGGGCAAAAGCGATGCGACGAGTACCGTCAGAAAATCATTCTTCACCAGCCACTTCTTGGCACGACTCATTTCGCGGGCGGATGGTTTTCGCTTCAGAAGGCGGGCGCCCGTCTTGCCGACGAAGTAGATAAAGAATGAACCGACAATGGTACCCAAGGTGCACCCAGCCGCGTACAGCCAGGCACGGCCCGGATCCTGGCTGGAAAGG
>Ga0102953_1000757_pt1 | contig 21372 bp, 17 predicted proteins | sample SalPon2A_C_D2_MG_FD_78509 | JGI IMG/M metagenome (GOLD analysis project Ga0102953, IMG submission 78509) | Soil microbial communities from South San Francisco under conditions of wetland restoration - Salt Pond MetaG R2A_C_D2_MG | ecosystem: Environmental > Terrestrial > Soil > Wetlands | place... | reverse complement strand
TCGTCAGGCGGCCGCCCGGCCCGCCGGGGCCGCCCGCCGGCCCGGCCGCCTCGCCACGCGCCCTGGCCGCCCGCCGCGCCCGCTGCTGGGCCAGCATGCCGCGCACCAGCCCGCCATGCTCCGTCTCCAGCCGCCGCATCCGCGGGAACAGCGCGGCGAGGCTGGACCGCCGGGCGTCGCCGGCCGAGACGCCCGAGACCATGGGGGACACCATCACGTCCGCGAACTCACGGCCCAGCCGCCTGGCCGCGAAGGCGTGGACGCTCTCCTCGCGTTCCGGGTCGGCGGCGGGCAGGAACGGCTCGAGCGCCATGCGCAGCTTGCCGGGGACGGAAAGCAGCGGCGAGCGCAGCAGCTCCCCCGGACCGGTGGGCACGGGCACCAGGCCCCCGCGGAAGTACAGGAAGCGCTTCTGCGCTGCCTCCGCGGCCGGCAGCAGCTCGTCGGCCAGCCCCAGCTCGAGGCTGAGGTTGTAGGCATCCGGGACGTTGGTCAGGAAGCCGTTGGGGCCGCGGTCGACCAGGAAGCCGTCCACCACGTCGCTGGTCGCGGTGCCGCCGACGCGCGCGCCGCGCTCCAGCACGAGCACCTCCACGTCGGGACGCGCCTGCGTGAGCTGGTAGGCGGCCGTGAGCCCGGAGATGCCCCCGCCCACGACCGCGACGCGCACGGCCACCCTCAAACGGTCCGGGAGAACGGGGACGGCCTGCCGGCTTTGGCCTGCAGGTAGCGATCGAAGACCATGGCGACGTTGCGCGGCAGCAGCCGGCCGAGCTCGCCGGCCTCCAGGGCGTCCTCGCCGAGGCGCACCAGGTCCTCGCGCTCGAGCGGCTGCAGGGCCGCGAGCTCCGCCGCGAAGTAGGCGTCGAAGTCGACGCCGAAGCGCGCCTCGACGGCGCGCTTGTCGATCTTGAGGTGGCACATCCACTCGCGGATCAGGTGCTGGCGGAGGCGATCGTCCCGGTCCAGCCGGAAGCCGCGCGCCACCGGCAGCCGGCCCTCGTCCACCACGTCCTCGTAGCGGTTGAGCTTCTTCTCGTTCTGGACGTAGGCGCCGCCGACCTCGCCGATGGCGGACACCCCGAAGCCGATCATGTCCGGAGCGCGGGCGGTGGTGTAGCCCATGAAGTTGCGCCACAGGCGGCCGTCCCGCTGCGCCAGCACGAGGTCGTCGTTCGGCAGGGCGAAGTGGTCCATGCCGACGTCGACGTACCCCGCGGACCGCAGCGTCTCGCGCGTCATCTCCAGCAGCGCCAGCTTGGCCTCGCCGCGGGGGATGGCCTCCTCGGGCAGCGCGCGCTGGTGCGCGAAGGCCTTGGGGAGGAAGGCGAAGGAGTAGATCGCCAGCCGGTCCGGTCGCAGCTCCAGCACCTGTGCGAGCGTCCGCGCGAGCGAGGCCGGCGTCTGGTAGGGCAGGCCGTAGATGAGGTCGAGGTTGGTCGAGGTGAAGCCGAGGCTGCGGCCGGCCGTCATCAGGGCCGCGGTCTGCTCCACGCCCTGAATGCGGCCGATGGCGCGTTGCACGTCGGGGTCGAAGTCCTGGACGCCCAGAGAGAGGCGGTTGAAGCCCAGCTCGGCCAGGCGCGTGATGTGCTCCACGGTGGTGACGCGCGGGTCGACCTCGAGCGCGACCTCGGCGCCGGGAAGGATGTCGAAGTGCTCCCGGAAGCGCGCCATCAGCGCGGCGAGGCTGTCCGGGTCGTAGTAGGTGGGCGTGCCGCCGCCGAGGTGGAACTGGGCGACGTCGCGGCGCTCGCCGAGGAGCGGCGCCACCGCCTCGATCTCGCGGTAGAGCCTTCCGAGGTAGGCGTCCGCGATGTGCAGGTGCGGCGTGATCACCACGTTGCAGGCGCAGTACAGGCAGCGCTCGGCGCAGAACGGCAGGTGCGTGTAGAGCGCCAGCGGCAGCTCGGGTGCGGACGCAGCGCGGGCGAGCGCCCGGCGGTAGTCGGTCTCGCCGAAGGTGTCGGTGAACTCCACCGCGGTCGGGTAGGAGGTGTAGCGCGGGCCGGGCCGGTCGAGGCGGCGGACGCGCTCGCGGAGGCTCTCACGGTTCGGCGGGCGGCCGCCCTGGACGGGCCCTGAAGGGTGCGTGCGCGGCGCCGGGTCGCCCTGGGCGGTAGGAACGCGCTTCGTCACCCGCCCAGTCTAGGAGCGTGTCAGGGGGACGATTGTCCCGGCCGCCGTGCAGCTCGTCTACGCAGGAGCCAAGCTTCCGGCCGGGGAGGCATGGCGGGCGGGGCATGCTTGCGGCGAGCGGGGGCGCCGCCACACTCGGGAGGTCCAGACGCCCCCGCTACGAGCCCTCGGCCGGCGGCGCACCAACCGGCGGCGCACCAACCGGCGGCGCGCGCGGCCGCGGCCGCGCCCCCCAAGCCCGCGGCCCCCCGCCGGTGGTGCTCGCCAGGCCGCGCTCCCTCGGCCGCGCTCCCTCGGCCGCGCTCCCTATTCGTACTCCATGAGCCGTTCCCGGCGCCAATCCCGATCACGACAGCCTTCACGGCGCCGCGCGCCCGCCCGATAGCCGGGCCTGCCGGCCCGGCCCCCGGAGCGCCGCCCCGCGCGATCGGCTCGGCGGCGGCATGCCCCACCGGCTCCCCCTCCCCCGCCCGGTAAGCTGGTACGGCAACGGCGGGATCGCGCCGGACCGCCGCTGCCCCGGCAGGGCGGCGCCGGCTCGTCCCGGTCCCCAGAAGGAGGGTTCCATGAAAGAGAGCGTCCTCCGAGCGGCGGCGATCGCCTCGCTGGCCCTCGCGCTCATCATGTCCGTGACGACATGGGTCGGGCTCAGCACGTCGTCGCAGCGCGGCAGCTTCTTCATCGGCTTCTTCGAGTTCGCGCTGATCCTCTTCCTCGGCGTGGTGGCGTGGGCGCTCTTCAACGCCCTCGCCGACGTGGTCACGGTCCGCACCTCCCTGGAGGTTCTGAGCGTGCGCATGCAGCGCATCGAGGAGGCGCTCGGCGTGGGCGAGGCCGCACCCCCGGTCGCCGGCGCCGGCCCGGGCGCCCCTACCGCCGGCGCCCCCGCCGAGCAGGAGCCCTCCACCCGCCCCCCGAACGACCGAGAGGAGTAGGCATGCTCCACCACAACGTGCAGGGCGTCGACGTACCCGCCCTCGGCTTCGGCACCTTCCGCCTGCCCGGCGAGGACTGCCGCGAGGGAGTCGAGCACGCGCTCGGCATCGGTTACCGACACATCGACACCGCGCAGGGCTACCACAACGAGGAATACGTCGGCGAAGCGCTGAGGCGCTCGGACGTGGCGCGCGAGGACATCTTCCTCGTCTCCAAGGTCGCGCCCGACAACTTCGCCGGCGACGGCGCCGCCACCAGCACGCGCGAGAGCCTGCGCAAGCTCGGCACCGACTACGTCGACCTGATGCTGCTCCACTGGCCCGATCCCGACGTGCCGCTCGCCGAGCCCCTCGAGAGCCTTGCCGGGCTGCAGCGCGAGGGAGCCGTGCGCCATATCGGCGTCAGCAACTTCCCGCCGAGCATGGTCGAGCGCGCCGCCGAGGTGACGAAGCTCTTCTGCAACCAGGTCGAGTACCACCCCTTCCTGTCGCAGACGGCGCTCATCGAGCAGGCTCGCGCCAACGAGATGCTCCTCACCGCCTACTGCCCGATCGCCCGCGGCAAGGTCCTCGACGACCCGGCGCTGCGCGACATCGGCGCCAAGTACGGCAAGTCGCCGGCGCAGGTCTCGCTGCGCTGGCTGGTGCAGCAGGACGGGGTCGCCGCCATCCCCAAGTCCGCGCACGCGCAGCGGCGGATGGACAACTTCGACATCTTCGACTTCGAGCTCGTCCCAGACGAGATGCAGGCGATCTTCCAGCTCGACCGCGAGGAGCGGCTCGTCGCGGGACCTGCCGGCCTGGACTGGGAGCGCTAGCGTCTCCGGCCGGGCCGGCAACGGCACGCGCCCGGATCCCCCGGCGCACCCGCCCGGGCGCACCGATCCGGCTAACCGCCCGGCCCGGCCCCCACCAGCAGCCACTGCAACAGCCACAGCATGCCCATACCCACCGCCAGCGTGGCGGGGACGCTCCGGGTGCGGTTGGCCACCACGAACGCCGCGCCGCCCGCGAGCAGGCGCACGCTCTGCTCCGCGCCCCAGGGCGCGCCCAGGTCCACGAAGACGGGCACCACCAGGGCTGCGAGCACGGCCGCGGGAACGAAGTCGAGCGCGCGCTTGAGGAGCGGCGGCAGGGCGATGCGCTCGCCCAGGAGCAGGAACGAGGCGCGGAAGACGAAGGCCGCGGCCGCCATGCCGCCCAGCATCACCCAGAAGGCGAGCGGGCTCACGGCCGCGCCTCCCCGTCCCGCCGCGGGCGGTCGAGGACGGTGCCCGCGGCGATCCCCGCCAGCGATCCGAGCAGCATCCCGAGGTTGAGCGGCAACCCGGCGAGCACCACCGCCGCCGTGCCCGCCACCACCGCCGCCAACAGGTTGGGTCGGTCCTTCAGCGCCGTCGCCAGCAGCGACAGGAACACCAGCGGCACGGCGAAGTCGAGGTGCCAGGAAGGCGGCACGGTGGCGCCGAGCAGCGCCCCCAACAGCGCCGAGCCCGTCCACAAGAAGAACATCGGCAGCCACGACGCGAACAGGTAGGCCACGCGGTCGGCCGGAGGGCGCTCCGACTCGAAGCGGTGCACGGCGAGCACGAAGCCCTGATCGGTCATGAAGAACGCCAGCACCGCGCGCCACGGCCGCGGCACGTCCTCCACGTAGCGCGCCAGCGCCGCGCTGTACATGGTGAAGCGCAGGTTGACCATGGTGGTGGTGACCAGGATGACCAGCACCGGCGTTCCGACCCGCACCAGCTCGTAGGCGACGAGCTGCGAGGCGCCCGCGAAGACGACGTACGGCATGAGGATCGCCTGCAGCTTGTCGAGCCCGACCTGCACCGCCCCCACGCCGACGATGGCGCCGAACGGGATGACCGCCAGCGCGATGGGCACGCCGTCGCGCAGGCCGATGGCGACCGAGCTCCACGTGCCGGCAGCGGCGCCGCCGGCGTCGCCCTTGGAGCCTTCGGGATCGCGGCGGGCCCAACGCATGCCGCCGATTCTACCGGCGCCGCCGCCCGGGCGCACGCGCCGCGGCGCGCTCAGCTCACGCGGGCCGGGCTCACACGAACCGGACTCACACGAACCGGGCTCACACGAACGGGCTCACACGAACGGGCTCACGCGGGCCGGGCTCACAGGAACGGACTCACAGGAACAGCACCGCGAAGCGCGGCGCCTTGCTGCTCAGCAGCAGCAGCCACAGCAGGGTGGCGACGTACACGGTCGTCAACGCCAGGCCCGCCGGCACGCCGATGACCGCCAGGCCGCCCGCGACCAGGACCCATGTCGCCGGCCGCCGCTCCTGCCGCAGGGCCATGGCCAGGGTGACGAGCGCCACCACCGACCCCAGCAGCGCGAAGTGCAGGCCGATGGAGGCGGCCGTGAACGACAGCGCCGGCATCAGCGCGCCGGCGGCGCCGAACAGGGCGGGCGCCAGGCCGAAGAAGGCGCCGTAGGCGAGAAGCCAGCGGCGCATACGCGCCGTGCTCGCGGGGCTGACGCCGTGGTTTCGCACGGCGGCCCGCATCCCGTCGAGGAGCGACTGGAGGGCGAGCTCCGCCAGCAGCACCAGCGCCGCCAGCAACAGCACGCCGGCTACGCCGTCGTGCCCGAAGCGCAGGCCGAGGGTCACCGCCAGCAGGCCGAGGCCCGCCCCGTAGGCGGCGGCCGGCGCGAGGGCGTCACGTTGACGGACGACCCAGCGCGCGAGCACGTCGAAGCGCCAGCCCAGCACCACGTTGCACGCGACGGCGAAGGCGAGCCCCAGCAGGAACAGCAGCGCCCCCGCGCGGAGCGCGAGCGCGGCCGCGGACGCCGTCCCGGCCTCGGAAGCGACGAACAGCAGCAGCCCGTCGACGCCTACGCCCACCAGCGCCAGGAGGCCGACCAGCCCGGGGATCATCCTCCCGGGCCAGCCCAGCCTCGCGCGCCCCAGCAACGCCGCGGTCGCCTGGAACCACATCACGAGCCACAGGACGGCGGCGGTGACGAACGCACCGCCGGCGCCCCGAGCGCCGAACACGGCCGGCCCGCCCAGCGCCAGCGCGGAACCGGCCACCAGCCCGAGGCCGCTCAACAGCCGCGGCAGCACGCTCGCGTCCATGCGCCCGCGGCCGGCCCCCGCCGGGCCGGGCAGCCTGTGCGCGATCCCGTCCAGGTGGGCCGCCGCGGCGGCGAAGCCGCGGCCGATGGCGGGCGATTCACGCCGCCGACCGGTGATCTTCAGGAACCTGAGTACCGTTCTCACGTCGAACCTCCGCTTCGGCCCAAGGGGCCGCACTCATCGTGCTTCGGCTCTCGAACGTCGCCGTCATCGCGGTCGTGCGTGGGGGGAAGTCGATGCGTCACGTCGCTCGGCGCCCCGACGATGCGGGTGACGGCGATGGGAAGGTCGCACATCGGAACGGAAGGTCCCGCCCCGCCGCTGCGTGCCGCGAGTGGGTCCCTTCCGACTGTCAGCATAGGCAGCGCTCCGGGTGGGAGCGGTGCGTCCGTCACAGGCACGCGCCCCTCCTTCGGGGCACCCTCGACGTAGGATGGATGCACCCGTGACGAGGGTGCGGTCCGTTCCTGCGAGTCACGATCCCGAGCGGACAGCGGCCCGTAGCGCGCTCGCCGGCAGGCGGGTGCGCCGCTGCAGGGCGGGCGGCGCCCGGCCGAGTGCGGGGATGCCGGCGCCCAGACGGGGCACCGCGGTCCGAGCCGAGAGGGGATAGGCGTATGCGCATGACCGTCACCGGCGGGGCCGGCTTCATCGGCTCCCACCTCGTCGACCGCTTGCTCGCCTCAGGGCACGAGGTCGTCGTGCTGGACGACTTCTCTACCGGCAAGCACGCCAACCTGCCCGAGGGGCACGCCGGCCTCCGCGTCATCGAGGGCGACGTCGCCGACCCCGAGGCGGCCGCCGAGGCGGTCGCAGGGAGCCACGCCGTCTTCCACCTGGCGGCCGTCGCCTCCGTGCAGGCCTCGATCGACGACCCCGTCGCCACGCACCGCTCCAACCTGCTCGGCACCCTGACCGTGCTGGAGGCGGCCAAGCGGGCGGGGCCCGCGCAGGGCGACTCCCCTGCTGCAGGCGGACACGGCCGCCGCTTCGTCTTCGCCAGCAGCGCCGCGGTCTACGGCGACGCGCACCACCTACCCATCGCCGAGGACGCCCCCAAGGACCCGCTCAGCCCCTACGCCGCCGACAAGCTCGCCGGTGAGCACTACCTGGCCCACTACCACCGCCGCGGCGAGCTGCGCGGCGTGGCGTTCCGCTTCTTCAACGTCTTCGGCCCGCGCCAGGACCCCTCCAGCCCCTACAGCGGCGTCATCAGCATCTTCCTGGAGCGCGCGGCCGCCGGCCTGCCTCTGACCGTCTTCGGCGACGGCGAGCAGACGCGCGACTTCGTGTACGTCGGGGACGTCGTCGACCAGCTCGTGAGCGCGCTCGACTACCCGGCGGAGGCGGAGCTCCAGGCCTACAACGTGGGCACCGAGCACGCCACCAGCCTGCTCGAGCTCATCGGCACCGTCCAGCAGCTCACGGGCCCGCTCGACGTGAAGCACGAGCTGGCGCGCCCGGGCGACATCCGGCACTCCCTGGCCGACACCACCAAGCTCCGGCGCGCGGCGCGGGCGTTGGGCGGTCGGCCGCCGGCCACGCCTCTGAGAGACGGGCTCGCCGCCATCCTGGCGGCCGGGCCGGGAACGGACCCCCAACCCGACCTCGCCTGACCCCGAAAGCCTCGGCCACGACCGGCGCGCCCCGCACCACCCGGTCCCGGGCGGCCCGTGTGGCTGTCACTGAGGGCCGGCTCGCCCCCTGCTAGAGTTGCGCGATTGACGGGAGGAGCCTTGTGACCTCACGCCGCAGACCACCTCGCAGCCATAGCCAGACGACGCGCACGCTCGGCGTACGCGACGTGGGCGCCTTCATCTCGCACGGGGCGTGGTTCGCCATCGCCCTGGCCGCGATCGCCGCCGGCGCTGCCTTCATGCTCACGCGTAAGTCCGCCCCGGTGTACCAGGCCACGGTGTCGCTGGTCGCCACGCAGCCCGGACAGGGCTACAACAACCTCGGCCTCGTCGCCCCCTCGCCGGTCGATCCGGCCGTGTACCAGACGGCGCTCATGCAGAGCGACATCCCCCGCCAGACCCTGCAGCAGATACAGGGCAAGGCGCCCACGGACGCCGCGGTGCAGCACTTCAAGGACCAGATCCACGTGGCGGTGCACAAGCAGGACGTCTCCAGCACCGTCGACATCTCGGTGAACAGCGTCAACCCGCAGTTCGCCTCCGGCGCCGCCAACACGCTGGCGGCCAACCTGGTCGCCTGGGACGAGAACCGCGCGCGCCAGTCGATCCAGAGCACCATCACCTCGCTGCAGCAGTCGATCGTCCGCATCGACCGGCAGCTCAACGGCACCGGCTCGGGCGCCGCGGCGACGGGGAGCGACCGCCAGGCGCTGCAACGTCTGCGCACCCAGCGCACCAAGCAGCTCGCCAACGCGCGCGCCACGGAGCAGTCCTCGGTGGCGATCGGGCTCATCCAGCCGGTCAGCGCCGCCGCGCCGCCGACCGACCCGATCGGCCCGAGCATGACCTTCAAGGTCGTCGTGGCGGCGCTGCTCGGCCTGCTGCTCGGGTACGGCTTCGCGTTCTTCCGCTTCGCGCTCGACCCGCGCATCCGCAGCCGCGACGACGTCGTGGACCTCACCGCGCTCCCGGTGCTGGCCGAGTTCCCGGCCCGCGTCCGCGGAAACCGCCATCTCGCCAGCGAGGCAGCGAACTTCCTGCGCTCCAACCTGATGGAGGTCGCGCGCGGGGAGCAGCCGCACGTGGTGGCGATCTCGAGCCCCCGTACCAACCGGGAGAAGGCGAACGTGGCCGTCAACCTGGCGCAGAGCCTGGCGCGGGCGCAGTACCGCGTGTTGCTGGTCGATGCCGACCTGCGGCGCCCCAGCACCACCTACGGCCTGAACGTCTCCGAGGTCGAGTCGCCGCCCCTCGAGGTCTACCTCGAGAACCCGGAGCAGCGTCACGCGCCCGTGCGCATCTCCGTGGGCGCGCGCCGCGCGTTCGATTTCATCCCCAGCTTCACGTCCGCGCAGTACCCGGTGGAGCTCCTGAACCGCGGCTTCCGCAAGCTGCTCGCCGGGTGGCGCGAGCGCTACGAGGTCATCGTGGTCGACTGCCCGCCCGTCATCCCGGTGGCCGACACGCTCTCCATCGCGCCCGCCTGCACCGGCGTGGTGCTGTGCACCAGCCTCACGGAGTCCACCCGGCGCGACACCGTGGAGAGCCTGGAGCGGCTCGAGAACATCGACGTGCCGCTGCTCGGCTCGGTGCTGACCGACGCCCACGTGCCGCGTCGCGACGTGGACGTTGCGCGGCTGCGCGCCACCAACGTTCCCAAGCGCACGGCGATGGACCCCTACCGCAACCTCAAGGAACCGGGCATGCGCAACGTGCAGGTGACGGATCGGAACCAGCAGGGCCGAGGCGGGTAGGCCTTGACGATGTCCGTGCCTGCCGGCATCGGCGTCCTGGCCGGTGCGGGCGTGGTCGGCAGCCTGCTCGGCGGGCTGGCGGGCACGTACCGCTTCCGGCCGGCGCGCGCAGACGTCCCCCTGCCCGGCCTGCGCGCGCCGCTGCGCGTGGCCTTCCTCAGCGACCTTCACTTCGGCCCCTTCATCCGCCGCGGCAGCCTGCGACGTTGGGTCGACGCCACCCGCGAGCAGGAGCCCGACCTCATCCTTCTCGGAGGGGACATGCTCGACCACTGGGTGGGACGCGACCTGAGCCCGCTCCTGACCGAGCTCGCCAGGCTGCGCGCGCCGCTCGGCGTGTATGCCGTGTGGGGCAACCACGACCACGCCGTGCTGCGCGGGCGGGCATCGCCGTCCGGCATGCCCGGCTTCGCCCGGGCGCTCGAAGATCTGGCGGGCGTGCGCGTGCTGTGTAACGCCGCCTGCCGCGTCCGCGACGACCTCTTCGTCGCGGGCGTCGACGACCTGCAGGCGGGCCACCCCGACGTCACCGGGACGCTGGCACAGACGCCGGCGGGGGGTTGCTCGTCGCCGGCCGGGCGCGGCCCGGCGCCGGCCGGCGACGACACGGCAACGGCAGCGGCGACCGCCGCGCCCGGACCTTCAGCGCCCGGACCCACAGCGCCCGGAGCCACGGCGCCCGTACGCACAGCGCCCGTACGCACAGCGCTCCAGCCTGCAGCGTCCGGGGCCCGACGCGAGGGCGCACGCGAGGGCGCACCGACCTCCGCCACCATCCTCCTGTCCCACAACCCCGACATCCTCCCGCGGGTGCCGGAGACCGTGTCCCTGACCCTGTGCGGACACACCCACGGCGGCCAGGTGTGCCTGCCGGGCTACGGCGCGCTCTACACCGCATCGGCCTACGGACGCCGCTTCGTCGCCGGCTGGGTGCGCGCTCCCGCCATGGCCTACGTCTCGCGCGGCCTGGGCGTCAGCGGGGCGCCACTGCGTTTCGCCTGCCCGGCCGAGATCACCGTCCTCGACCTGGCGCCCGCCGGCGGCGCCACGCCGGCCGCCGCCCCGGGCGGCTGATCGCCATGCGGCCCCTTCGCGCGCGCCTGAGCGTGCCGCCCCAGCTGCGCGGCACCTTCGTCTACCTCTCCGCCGTCACCGCGGCGCAGGCCGCCTCGTTCGTGCTGCTGCCCATCGTCACGCGCTTCCTCAGCACCGGCCAGTACGGCGAGTACGCCGTCGGGCTGGCGGTCGCCAACCTGGTGGGCATGTTCGGCTCCTCCTGGGTCCGCAACGTGGGCTTCCGCTTCTACTTCGACGCCCGCCAGGCCGGCCGCAGCCGCGGCTTCACGCTCGGCCTGGCACTGCTGCAATCCGTGGTGGTGGCCGTGGTGTTCGGCCTGGTGATGCTGGTGAGCGCCCTCACCACGCCGCTCGCCTCGACGTCCACCCTGCTCGCCGCGGGACTGATGGTGTTGGTGACCGACGTCGGCACGCTCACCGTGACGCTGGTCCGCGCCGAGCAGCGCAGCGGCCGCTTCGCGCTGGCGGAGTTCGGGTCGGCCGGGACCCGCATCCTCGGCACGACCGTGGGGCTGCTCCTCGGCCTGCGCAGCCCCGCCTTCCTGTTCCTCGCCGCCGCCGTCGCCTCGCTGGTGCAGGCGGGCGTAGGCCTGGCGGCGCTCGCGCCGCGGCTGTCGGGAGCCTTGCGCCTCGATCTCGGAGCGCTGTGGGAGGTCGCCAAGCGCGGCCCCAGCGCGCTCCCGTTCTCGGTCGGGGAGTGGCTCAACCTGCTCGCCGACCGGCTGATCGTGCGCGCCCTCACCAGCGCGGCGGTCGTCGGCGTCTACTCCGCCGGTCAGACGCTGGGTTTCCGGGTGATCGCCGGGATCGTGCAGGCGGTGTTCATGATGGCCTGGCCGGACGTCCTCAACGCCTGGTCCGAGGGCGGCGTGGCGCGGGCGCGGCGGGCGGTCACGCGCTACATCGAGACCTACCTCATGCTCACGGTCGGCCCCACCGTCGCCATGGTGCTCTACGCCGGCACGCTCACGCACGTGCTCGGCTCGAGCTTCCGGGAGGGCGCCGTGCCGGTCGTCGCCATGATCGCCATCGCCAGCTGGGCGCAGGGCTTCGGGGTGTGCTTCAACCGCCACTTCGAGATGCGCAAGCGTTACTGGGCGCTCTCCACCGTCAGCCTCGCGGGCGCGGCCCTCAACATCGGCCTCACCTTCCGGCTGGTGCCGCGCTTCCTCGGCCCGGGCTCGGCGGCCGCCACCATGCTGGCGCAGCTGGCGGTGATGCTCACCTTCATCCTCCTGCGCGACCGCGACCTGGTGGCCTTCCCCGCGGGTCGGGCCCTCACCGTCGGGCTGGCGGCTGCGCTCGCCGCGGCCGTCGCCTGGCCGCTTCTGGGGCAGACGCTGCCGGGCCTGGTCACCTTCGCGGCGCTCTACCTGGTCGGTATCGGCCTGGCGTGGCTGAAGCGGTCGCGGCCGGCCGCCGCGCCTCGGATCGAGGGGGGCAGGCCGGCCGCGACGGCGGGAGGAGAGGAGGGTGGAAGGAAGGGTTGAGGGTCACAGAGCCCGGATCCGATCGCCCGGGTCACAGCGGAGCTATCCCATAGGCGCCGTGACGTGGGCGCCGTGACGGCGCGGCGGCTCGCGCCGCGCGTCGCCGCGCGCCCGCGTCCCGCGGCTCCGCCTCACGGGCCGCTGGGCGGGCCGTCTCACGCGCCGGCAAACGGGCAGCGTCACGGGCCGCGTCACGGGCCACCTCACGGGCCGCGTCACCGCGTGGCCCGCCGCATGACCTCGCCGACCACGTCGGCGGTGCGCGCGATGGCCTCGTCGGGCAGCGGCGGATGCACCATGAACATCAGCGAGGTCTCGCCGAGCTCGCGGGCGACCGGCAGGCGCTCGGCGGGGCCGAAGCCGGCGTCGCGGAAGGCGATCTCGCGGTAGATCTCGCTGCAGCTACCGGAGCGGCAGGGGACCCCCGCGTCGTTCACCTCCTGCATGACGCGGTCGCGGTCCCAGCCGCTGTTCAGGGCTTCGGGCCGCACGAAGGCGTAGTACTTGTAGTAGGCGTGCCCGGCGTCCTCCGGCGGGCGGGTGACGCGCAGGCCGGGGAGCTCTTCGAAGGCGTCCGACAGGGCGTCCGCATGGGCCCGGCGGCGCGCCACGGTGCCGTCCAGCTTGGCGAGCTGGCGCCGCCCCAGGGCGGCCTGGAACTCGGTCATGCGCCAGTTGCTGCCGAAGGACTCGTGCAGCCAGCGGAAGCCGGGTGGATGCTCGCGGTTGTAGACGGCGTCGAAGCTCTTACCGTGGTCCTTGAGCGCCCAGGCACGCTTCCAGGCGGCATCGTCGTCGGTGACGAACATGCCGCCCTCGCCGCCGGTGGTGATGATCTTGTCCTGGCAGAAGCTGAACGCGGCGCCGTGGCCCAGGCTGCCCACGGGCTCGCCCTTGTAGGTGGCCCCGTGGGCCTGGGCGCAGTCCTCGATGACGATCAGCCCGGCGTCCTCGGCGAGGCGCATGACGGGGTCCATGTCGACGGGCCAGCCGGCCAGGTGCACCGGGATGATCGCCTTGGTGCGCTCGGTGATGAGCGGTGCGATGGTCTCGGCGGTGACGTTCTGGCTGTCGCGGTCGACGTCGGCGATGACCGGGCGGGCGCCGCGCATCACGGCGGCGCTCGCCGAGGCGACGAAGGTGCGGCTGGTGGTGATGACCTCGTCCCACTCCCCCACGCCGAAGGCGGCGAGCGCCGCCTCGAGCGCCAGCGTGCCGTTGGCCAGCGCCACGGCGTGCCGCCGTCCGAGCGCGGCGGCGTACTCGCGCTCGAAGGCGCGCGCCTCCTCGCCCGTCCAGTAGTTGACCTTGCCGGAGCGGAGCACCGCCGTGGCGGCCTCGATCTCGTCCTCCGGGTACTGCGGCCAGGGAGCGAAGAGGGCCTCCGTCTGCTCGGGATCCCACCTCGGCGCGCGGGCCCGGGGGCGTTCCTGAACGGCGTTTCGTGGACCGTTACGTGGATCCATGGCGCTCCTCTCGCGGGTACTGCTCTCGCGGGTGCTGCTCTCGCGCGTGCTGCTCGAGTGGGCGCTGCGCGCGGCCGGCGGCGGGGGGCGGGCGGCCGTCCGCCCGGGCGCCCGAAGCGCGCTCCGGGCGGGCCCGCGGGGCGGGGTCCGGGTGGCGATCGGCGCGGCCGCCGTCCGCGCCGGGGCCGTCCGAGCCGGCGCTCTCGCCCGCCTCGCCCATGAACGAGGGCATGGTGGCGTGGCCTTCGGCGCTGATGCCGGTGCGACGCAGCACCGCCCACACGGTCTGCACGATGATGCCCAGGTCGCCGGTGACGCTCCAGTGATCGACGTAGTGCACGTCGAGCCGGAAGCGCTCGTCCCAGGGCAGCGCGTTGCGGCCGCGCACCTGCGCCAGCCCGGTCACGCCGGGACGCACCTCCATGCGCCGCGCCTGCTCCGCGCTGTAGCGGCTCAGGTACCACGTGACCAGCGGGCGCGGTCCCACCAGGCTCATGTCGCCCTTGAGGACGTTGATGAGTTCGGGCAGCTCGTCGATGCTGGTGCTGCGCAGGAAGGTGCCCAGCGGCGTCATGCGCTCCTCGTCGGGGAGCAGCGCGCCGTCGGCGCCGCGGGCGTCGGTCATGGAGCGGAACTTGTAGATGGTGAAGGTGCCGCCGCCCATCCCGAGCCGGGGTTGCGTGAACAGGATCGGCGTGCCCAGCTTCAGCCGCACCAGCAGGGCCACCAGCAGCAGACCCGGGGACAGCACCGTCAGCGCGATCGCGCTGGCCGTGACGTCGATTCCCCGTTTCATCCATCGCTGCAGCGTCCTGCTCATCGGCCGGCGGGTCGCTCCCTTCCCGAAGCTCTCCCGCGGAGGATAGGGGGCGGGGCGCCGGTTCGTCGGTGACGTCTGCGCAGGCGCGGCCGCGCGCTCGGCGGACGGCCGCGCCCGACCGCCGACGTGCCGCCGCTTCGTGCGGGTCCGCACGGGCCCCGCCCGCACGACCGGCCAGCGCGTCAGGCGGGGGTCGACCAGCCGCCGCGGCTCCAGCCGCGGGTCGCGGATGTGCGGTCCGCGGCTGCCGGGGTTCCGGGGCGGCGGCGTCACCAGCGCCACTGCTTTCGCGCCTTGGCGGGGTTGCCGCTGACGATGGAGCCGGCCGGCACCCGCCGGTAGACGACCGAGCCGGCCGCCACCCGCGAGCCCGCGCCGACCACCTGGTCGGGGTTCACCACCGCGTGGGCCCCCAGGAAGACTTCGTCCTCGAGCACGCTGCCGCCGTTGGTGACGGCGAACGGCGAGAAGCGGCAGCAGTCGCCGACGCTGGCGTCGTGGCCGATCGAGGCGTAGAACCACAGCACGCAGTGGTCGCCCATCCGGACCCGGGCGCCGACCGTGGTGTAGGGCGCCAGGATGCACCCCACGCCGATGGTGGCGGTCGGCGCCACGTAGGCGAGCGGGTGGACGACGCTCATGAACTCCGCGCCGTTCGCTTCCAGCCGCTCGGCCATCTTCCTGCGGTTCGCGGGGTTGCCGCAGGCGATGACGACGCGGTCGTCGGGATCGGCCCTGTAGTCGTGGGTGCTGCCGAGCAGCGGCTCCTCGATGCCGAAGGGCTCGAGCTCCGTAGGGCTGTCGTCGAGGAACCCCTTGACGTAGTAAGCGGGGTCGTCCCCCAGGGCATCGATCACGTATTGGTGGGCCTCACGCCCGGCTCCGTCGGTGCCGACGATGACGATCCCCTTCGCCTTGGTCTCTTCGCCCTCGGCGGAGGTGTCGGCAGGTCGTTGTCCGTCTCTCGTGCTCAACAAGCGGATCGCCTCCTCCTTCCCGTGCCTCGGTGTCGAACCCGCGCGTCACGCCCTCCGCGCGACGGCGCCGACGGCCGTGCCCACGCCCGCGCCCAGCACCCGCCCGTACAGCTCGCGGTGCATGCCCAGCACGCGCTCCAACTCGAAGGCGGCCATGGCGCGGCGTCCGTGCCGCCCCATCTCCGCGCGCTTCACCGGGTGCTCCACCAGGAAGCGCATGCCGTGGGCGAGGGCATGCACGTCGCCCACGTCGACCAGGACGCCGGTCGTGTCGTCCACGAGGTCCCGCACGCCGCGGATGCGGGTGCCGAGCACCGGCCGCCGCATCGACAGCGCCTCCATGACGCTCCGGGGCAGGCCCTCCCGCTCGGAAGGGAGCACCAGCGCATCGGAGGCCCGCAGCAACGCGGGGATGTCGTCGCGCTGGCCGAGGAAGCGCAGCCGGTCGGCGATGCCGAGCGCCCGCCCCAGCTCGCGCGTCTCCCCCTGCAGCGGGCCGCCGCCGGCGAACGCCAGCACCACGTCGTCGCGGCCGCAGGCAGCGAGGGCGCGCAGCGCGTCGCGGTGACGCTTGCCGGGATCGAAGGCGGCCACCATCAGCAGCAGGTGGTCGTCATGGCCGATCGCCAGCTCCTGGCGCACGGCGCGGACGGCCGCGTCGCTGACCCGGCCGGGGTCGAAGGCGCTGAGGTCGACGCCGATGCCCGGCATGTACGTCGCGCGCTCCTCGCCGATGCCGCCGAAGGTGCGCGCCACCGCGTGATCGTCCCGGTTGATGACCACCAGCGCATCGGTCCAGTGGGCGGCGAGGCGCTCGGCGCCCTCGAAGGCGAGATTGCGCCAGCGGCTGCCGCCCTCGTGGAAGTGGAAGCCGTGCGCGGTGTAGACGACCTTCACGCCCTGACGGCGGCGCAGGCCGCGCAGCGCCAGCCTGGTGACGAAGGAGGCGACGGGCGTGTGGACGTGAACCAGGTCGTACCCCTCCGCCGCCACCAGCTTGCGCACCCGCGGCAGGGCCGCGGTGAGGTTGCGCGGGGCGCCGGGACTGCGCGTCCACCTCGCTTCCCACACCCGGTCGAACGCCTCGGCCGCCTCCGGGCTGCCGGAGATGCCCCTGGCGATCGCGTCCACCCGCCAACCCAGGCGCCGGAAGTGGCGCCCGTAGGGAAGCAGGAAGCCGCGCACGAACTGTTCGCTGGTCGCGGCGACCAGCATCTTCGGGGTCCCGTTCATGAGGTTGCCACTCCCATCGCGTGCACGTAACGGGCGGTCGCGCGCTCGAGCGTGAAAGGCTCGAGCCACGCCGGGTCGACCGGGGGGCGCCCGTGCGACAGCGCCTCCCGCATCGCGTCGGCCAGCGCCCCGCTGTCGCCCGGCGGCACCAGCGCGCCGCGCGCGCCGCCCGCCAGGATCTCGCGGGGGCCCACCGGGCAGTCGGTGGACACCACCGGCGTGCCCGCCGCCAGCGCCTCGATGAGCGCGGTCGGCAGCCCCTCGTGGTCCGACGAGAGGACGAACAGGTCTGCGCGCGCGAGGAAGGCGTGCGGGTTGTCCTGGAAGCCCGGCAGCGACACCGCGTCGGCGACGCCCAGCTCCGCCGCCAGCCGCTCCAGCGCGGGCCGTTCGGGCCCCTCCCCCAGCACGATCAGCCGGGCACCGGTGGACACGCGCAGTCGCGCGAAGGCGCGCAGCAGGTTGGCGAAGTTCTTCTCGCGGCTGAGCCGGCCCACGCCGACCACCACCGGCGGGCTCCCGAAGAACGGGTGGGCGGGCGGCTGCGCCATCGCGCGGCGCGTCTCGGGGGTGACGACCGGGTTGTAGATCACCTCGACGGCGCCCTCGGGCAACCCCAGCCGCTCGACCCAGGCGTCCTTGACGCCCTTCGACACCGCCACCACGCCGCCGGCGCGGAGGTAGGCGCGCCGTTGCAGCGCGCGGCGCAGGCCGTCGCCGCGACGGGCGGGCGCCAGGCCGGGGTGGCTGTGCTCGGCGACCAGCACGCGCCCCTCGAAGCCGGCCAGGCGCGCGGCCCAGACGGCCACCACGTTGGCATGGCTGAGCGCGCTCACCACGGCGTCCGGGCGCCGGCGGCGGAGGTAGCGCGTCAGCGCGGGCAGCGCGGCAAGCGTGCGTGCGGCGTGCAGGTCGACGACCTCCGCGCCCCCCGGCACGCGCTCCAGGTAGCTCCCCTCGGCGGCGGCGAGCGTCACGTCGACGGCGTAGCCGGCGTCGAGCAGGCCGCGCGCGAGGTTGAGCATGACCCGCTCCGCGCCGCCGCCGCCCAGGTTGGGGAGGAACAGCGCCACGCGCGGCGCGGGGTCGGGCGCGCGGACCAGCGGTCCGCCGGAGTCCGCCGCGAGCCCGGGGCGCTCCGGGGGGTCCATCACGGCCGACGAGCCGCCCGCGGCCCGCACGGGGCCCGCGGCCGCCTTCACGGCGTCGCCCATCAGGGCGTCTTCCCTCGCCCCGGCGCCGCTCACGCCACCGCCGCTCACGCCACCGCCCCTCACGCCCGCGCCGCTCACGCCGGCAGCGCTCACGATGCCGACGCTCCCCACGGCTGGCCGACGGTCCGCTCCGCCGGCATCAGCTCCATGTGCGCCTCCCAGAAGCGCCGGCTGACCCGCTCGAGGTCGTACTCGCGCTCGATCCGCTCGCGCGCCAGCCGGCCCATGCGCCGCCACTCGGAGCGCGGCAACGCCTGCATGGCCGCGATGGCGCCCGCCAGCGAGGCGGCGTCGCCGGGCTCGGCCAGCAAGCCGCTGCCCTCGACGATGTGCGGCACGTCGGACACGCGCGTCGCCACCACGGGGCGGGCCATGGCCATCGCCTCCAGGACGACGTTGGGCAGTCCCTCGATCTCCGAGGAGAGGACGAGGTAGTCGATGGCGGCCATGAACTCGGGGATGGCGTGGATCTCCCCCAGCAGGCGGCAGTGCGCGCGCAGCCACGGGTCCGCCTCCACCCGCCGGCGCACCTCGGGCATCACGGGGCCGTCGCCGGCGAGCGCCAGCACGTCCGGCCGGTCGCCCTCGGGCAGCGCCAGCACGGCGTCCAGCAGCACGTCGAGGCGCTTGACGGGGTGGAAGCGGCCCAGGAAGCCGGCCACGGTGGCGTCCTCGGGCACGCCCCAGGCGTCGCGCGCGGAGCGGTCGACGTCGAGACGGAACTGCCCCAGGTCGACGGCGGTGGGGATGACGCTGATGCGCTCGCGCGCCACGCCGTTTCCCGCAAGTCGCGCGGCGATGGCGTGGGCGTTGGGCAGGAAACGGGTGGTGATGCGGTCGAGGAAGGGGCGCAGGCGGCGGTGCACGCCCGCGTCCCCCACCATCAGCGACTGGTCGGAGTGGAGGATGACCGGCACCCGCGCCAACCACGCCGCCAGCCGCCCCCAGGCGCCGGTGGAGGCGTCGAGCAGCGTCGTCACCGCCGCCGGACGCAGCCGCGTTACGGTGCGCTGCAGCTCCACGAAGAAGGCGGGGAAACGCCGTCCGCGCCGCATCACCAGGTGGTTGGTGACGCCGGCGGCCTCGAAGCGGCGCACCAGCTCCGGCGACTCGGGCGGCAGGAAGGTGATGGTGTGGATGTCGATCCCGTCCGCGGACGGCGGCCGCCGCTCGATGAGCGCCGCGAGCTGCCTCTCGGTGCCGCCCAGGCTGTAGGCGCTCAGGACGAACACGACGCGTTTCTTGTCAGGCATCCGGGTCCTCCCCGGGGCCTCCTTGGGAGTGCCCCCTTCGTTCGCGAAGCCATTCTGGGGGATGATCCCGCCCCCTCCCTGCGCAACGCTCACACCGGGCCGGGGTCCGCCCCCGGTGTGCTCGGGCGCAGCCGGTTGCACGGCCGCCGCCTACCGCGCCGCGGCTAGGGCCGTTCGACCTCGAGCTCGGCCCGGAGGTCGTTGAGCCCGCTCCCGGCGACCCAGGTGCCGGCGTTCGCCAACCGCACGCTGTATGCGGGGTCGGAGGCCAGGTCGGGCGAGGCATCGGGCAGCCGCAAGTACAGGTGGTAGCGGCCGGACGGCGTCCCGGCGGGCAGCGCCTCGTCGACGGGGACCTCCGCGATGGCGCCGGGGTCGGGCAGCACCTTGCGAGCGTCCTCGGCGATCGTCAGCTCCGTCGGCCGGCCGCCGCCGTCGGGAACGAGCACGAGCTGCATGGGGCGCGGGTTGTAGAGCTTGCCGAAGCCCTGATTGACGAGGCGCAACGACATCCCGAGCACCTGCCCGGGGCGCACGCTGCCGGGGGTGGTCAGCGAGCGGAGCACGTAGCGGTACCCCAGACGCTCGCTGATCTGCCGGTAGCACCCCTGGCGCTTCCAGCGGTCGATGACGTGCGTGTCGTAGTCGGCGTTGAGGTAGTCGAAGTGGTACGCGGCCAGCTCCTTCAGGGCAGCGTCGCAACCGTTGTTGGCGTTGAGGCCGCCCACGCTGCAGGTCTCGCCGCCCATGGCGGTGAAGGTCGTGACCTGGCGGATGTAGCCGCGTTCGGAGTCGCCGTTCGAGGCCACCCTGCCGGTCCCGGCCAGGAAGCAGTCGTCGTGCTGGCCGAGGCGCGACACCGCCGTGCCGGTGTATGCCGTCTCGGCCGTGACGCCGTTCGGGTAGAGGTCGCTGACCCAGTAGGGGGCCCGCACGACGACGTTCCGCGAGGCGGGCACGGCGCCCAGCAGCGCGTCCAACACCTCGGCCCGGTGGGCGCGGGTGAGCAGGCCGTTGCTGCTGTTGTGCCACTCGCCCCACTGGCCGATGAAGCCCGCCTGCACGACCGCGATCACGTCCGCGTCGCGCCGCAGGATGGGTGCGAGCTGAGCGATGTGCTCGAGCACGATGTCGAGGGGCGCGTCGGGTCCGGCGGAACGGTTGTACGCGAAGCGCACGATGAGCTTCACGCCCGCGCCGCGCGCGCTCTGCAGCTCCCCGTCCAGACGGTCCAGGAAGTCCCCGGGCAGGCGCGCGTGGGCGTAGCGGTCGAGCCGTACGTAGCGCATCGCCAGGGTGTAGCCGTGCGCCGAGGCTGTCGACCACTCGCCCGGCGGCGGCTCGTCGTACCAGCCGCGCTCGGGGTTGGCGACGTCGCCGGGGGCGGGCTGGTATCGGATCGTCTGCATGCCCAGCAGGGCCATCATGTCCTCCGTGCTGGCCGGCGCGTGCGCCGAGCCGCCGGCCTGGCCGGAGCCGTCGCCGGCCCGGCCCGCGCTCCCCGACGACGCGCCCGACGATGGAGCCGGCGCACCCGCGCTGACGACGGCGAAGGCGGACACCACGGCGGCCACCATGGCGGCCACCGCGCCCCACCGCGCCGCCGCTCCCAGCGCGGTCCCGGCGCTCCGACGGGGGCGTCCGCGTGCACCGGTCCCCGCGTCTCTCGCTGGCTGCATGCCGCATCCCTCCCGATCCCCGACCCGGGCGCTGCCATGAGCCGCCCTCGCGGCTCCGGGCCCGTCGGGCCCACGCGCCTGCGCCCGCCCTCGTCCCGCGCCGGTATGGGGTGTGTCGCTTCCGGTCCGCATTGTGCCCCGCCGCCGAGACGTCGCCGCCACAGCGCTCACACCCCGGCGCTCACACCCCGAACGCCCGCAACCCGGGGCTCGCACCCCAGGGCTCACACCCCGGCGCTCACACCCCGGCGCTCACACCCCGGCGCTGGCGTGCCGCCCGCCTGCGCCCCGACGAGAAGAGCGGAGGCCCGTGACGGGCCTCCGCTCGATGCGGTCGCGGACGACGCCGCGGACCGGTAGCCTCATGCCGGCCGGTTACTGCACGGTGACCTGCGTGTTCAGGTAGTTGAAGCCGCTGTACTGCATCCACATGCCGGCGTCGGCGAAGCGGATGCTGTAGGCGGGGTCGGAAGACAGGTTGGCCGAGGCGTCAGGGAGGTTGATGTAGACGTTGTAGGTCCCTGCGGCGACGGTGGACGGCAGCGTCATGTCGATGGGGATGTCCACCGTCTGGCCGGGGCCGGGCAGCACCTTGCGG